>ERZ1673698.1423-NODE-1423-length-23003-cov-13.969017_pt1 | contig 23003 bp, 10 predicted proteins | sample MGYA00580228_ERZ1673698 | MGnify/ENA primary metagenome ERZ1673698 (study PRJEB41218, sample SAMN15661768) | gut metagenome | host: Homo sapiens | place: Canada: London | collected 2015-08-20/2019-03-30 | study: EMG produced TPA metagenomics assembly of... | reverse complement strand
CCCACTTAAAATATAAAACACAATGAAGAAAATTACTTTATTTACTTTACTTACGCTCCTATTGTGTACTTCGTGTGTAACAAAAAAGAAGTTCATGCTTGCAGAGATGGCAGCCACCGCAAGCAAAGACAGTCTGCAAGGGTTGTTGAATAACTCCCGCGAAGTTGGTAACCAGCTATCGGCACAAGTCAAAAACCTCTTGCGTGATACGACCAAGATGGGGAACAGTATCCGCCAGTATCAGAGTATGTTGAATGTCAACATGACTGAACAGGAAAAACTGAATGCGCTGTTGAGCCAAAAGAAAAATGAGCTGAACGAAAGAGAACGCACGATCAATGAATTGCAGGACATGATTAAGGCGCAGAATGATAAGGTACAAAACCTCTTGAGTAATGTAAAAGACGCATTACTTGGTTTTAGTACTGACGAGCTGACCGTCCGCGAGAAAGACGGAAAAGTATATGTAGCGATGTCCGACAAATTATTATTCCAGTCAGGAAGTGCCCGCCTGGACAAACGTGGAGAGGAAGCTCTCGGCAAACTGGCCGAAGTACTGAACAAACAGACGGACATCGACGTATTTATCGAAGGACATACGGACAACAAACCGATCAATACTGTACAATTCAAGGATAATTGGGATTTGAGTGTGATCCGTGCCACTTCCGTAGTTCGTATCCTCATCAAGAATTACAATGTAAATCCTTTGCAGATTCAACCTAGCGGCCGCGGTGAATATATGCCTGTTGATGATAACGAAACAATAGAAGGAAGAAGCAAGAATCGCCGTACGGAGATTATCATGGCTCCGAAACTGGATAAGTTGTTCCAGATGCTTCAAAGTTCGGAAGAATCCAAGTAAAAACATCTATCTATACTACGATAAAAGGCTGCCTGTAAAGCAGCCTTTTATTTTAATACAAACCTTAGTTAATTTATTTACCCCAATCAGACGGCTTCTTGCCCATTTTAAATATTATTGTTCCGCCATTCGTTATATCCTGATGAGTAATGAAAAAGTCCTTGTATTTCTTCCCGTTCAAAGTCACCGACTGAATATAAATATCTTCAGGTGATTTACGTATCGTCTGAATACGGAACTCTTTATTACCGGCAAGTTTCAACGTACATTCATCAAAAATAGGAGTACCGATAATATATCGGCCGTCAGCAGGATTCACCGGGTAAAATCCCATGGCACTGAACACATACCATGCCGACATCTCTCCGCAATCATCATTACCCGCATACCCGGAAGAAGTGTTGTTATAGAGATTATTTACGATATGACTAACATATTTTTGGGTCTTCCATGGTTGTCCCGCATAATTATAGAGATAAGCAACATGATGACTAGGTTCGTTACCATGCGCATACTGCCCTACAAATCCGGAAGCATTGTCATTCAATTCGCCACTCTGATGATGAGTGGTAAAGAATGTATCCAGCTTTTGTTCAAAAGCTTTAGCTCCACCTGTCAGTTCAATCAATCCTGTGACATTGTGCGGTACATACCAAAAATATTGCCATGCGTTTCCTTCCGTAAACGGATAGCCTCCATTTGCGCCATATTTATAAGGGTCGAAAGGTTCTATCCATTCTCCTTTATCATTCTTCGACTGGAAAAAGCGGGTTACCGGATTAAAAAGGTTCCGATAATATTCAGAACGCTTGTAGAAACGTTGATAATCGGCATCCTTATTCAGTTTTGCAGCCAGTTGAGCCACACACCAGTCGTCAAATGCCTGTTCCAAGGTAATGGAAACCGATTGAGTCTGAATATTTTCGGGCATATAACCATACTTTTCCCATACTTCAAAAGGAGAGTTGGGATGCGAAGTAACCGAACTGTTATATACCGCTTCATAGGCTTTTTCCACATCAATTCCGGGGATACCTTTCATGATTGCGTCTACAATCACAGGAATCGAATGGTTACCAATCATACAATAGTTATCTTGCCCCCATAGTTGCCAGATGGGCAGATAGCCGTAATATTCATATTGGCGGATCATACTCTTCACAAAATCAGTCACCCGTTCAGGCTCCAACAAAGTATAAAGCGGATGTGCCCCGCGGAAAGTATCCCAAAGTGAGAATGTAGTATAATGCGTCTCTTTACTGCCAACTTTCCGGGTTGTATAGTCCGCAGCCATGTACTCACCATTCACGTCAGACATTGTATTAGGCTGAATCATTGTATGGTAAAGAGCGGTATAGAATATCTCTTTCTGCAAATCGGTTCCTTTCACTTCAATCTTTCCCAACTGCTGCTCCCAATCAGCATCTGCTGCTGACACATATCGTTCAAAGTCCCAGTGTGGAGCTTCTTGCTCCATATTCTGACGGGCATTCTCCATCGACACAGATGAAAGAGCGACTTTACAAGTAAGCGGCTTGCCTTTCAATTTGCCAAAACGGAAATTTCCATGGAGATTCGTACCATTAATCACTGCCGTATGATCATGCATGCGCCCACCGTCCCTCAACGTGGTAGAAAGAATCGGACTGGAAAACTCCATATAGAAGTAGATCTTCCGCAATTTCGCCCATCCGGTGATGATACGGTAACCCTCTACTGCATGATCGTTAAGAATACGAATTTGAGAGTTAATAATCCTGCGTCCCCAACTACCTTTATTAGCCGAATGATCCAAATCCAAAATAATCTCCGCATCTTTGTCAGCCGGATATTGATAACGGTGAATACCGGTTCTTTGGGTTGTAGTGAGTTCCGCATTGATATTTTCATCTTTCAGCATCACCTGATAATAGCCGGGAGCCGCTTTTTCTTCTTCATGAGTAAATGCGGAAGAAGTACGCCCGCAGCTTGTCGGCATGATAAGAATATCAATCAGGTCGGAAGCTCCTGTACCGCTCAAGCGGGTGTGGCTGAAACCATAAATGGTACGTTTATTATAATCATAACCGGAAGCATCTCCCCAGTCAGGTGCTTCATTTGTATCCGGTGAGAGCTGTATCATACCGAACGGTGAAGTCGCTCCCGGATAATTATTGCCGGAAAGTCCTCCGTTAATGGCTCCTGTACCAATGAAAGGGTTCACATATTTTGTAGTCTCCCCTGCCTGCAAAGTGACAAAAGCCAATGAAAATGCACAGATTCCTGTTATAAACCTATTCATGGCAGTTGATTTATTCAGCAATGATTTCTACAATCCGGCTGTTCAGTTGTTGGGTAGTAAACACTTCCAGTCCCACATTCATCAGATACTCTCCTGAATATAGTTGATTGTTACCTTGAAACGAAGAATTGCTACCCGGCATCAAATTGATTTCTTTCACACGATACATTCTGTCAGCATCCAATCCCTGCAAACGTACCGGTAATAATTTTTCTGCATAACGCGGATGAATATCAAATGCATACAATACAGCTTTACTCTTATCTTTATTTGCATACATAGAAGAGGTATGGTTACTGCCATAAGGAGAAACCAAACGAAACAGATCGCCATCAAGGATAACAGGTTTCAAACGATTATAATTTTCTACCGCCTGATTGCAATAGATATGGTCATTCTCGTTCATATCATCCAGTTTGATGTCAAAGCCCAGTTTACACATCATAGCTACATCAGTACGGAACTTAATGCTGGTTCCCCGATTCCAAGTCGTAACATGTGCACACATCGTCTTGCTAGGAAATATTTGTGAGAATCCCCATTGAATAAATAAACGTTCGATAGGGTCGGTATTGTCACTAGGCCAGAATTCCGTAAAATATTTCAATGCTTCAAAGTCAGAGCGTCCGCCACCACCGGCACAAAGCATCATCGGTAAATCCGGATATTTATTTTTCACACGCTCCAACACTTTATACAGCCCGCGCACATATTCGATATACAGATGCGACTGTTTATCCTTCAGATAAGAAGAATAGATATTGGTGATAGGACTGTTACAATCCCACTTAAAGAAAGCAATGCCCGGATAGTTTGTCATCAATTTGTCTACCACACCGAATACATGATCCTGCACTGCCGGGTTACTCAAATCAAGTACCAACTGATTTCTGAAATAATATTCATCCCGATTAGGCAGATGAATCACCCAGTCTTTATGCTTTTCATACAGTTCACTTTTCGGATTCACCATTTCAGGCTCTATCCATATTCCAAATTTAATGCCTTTCTTTTGCGCCTCCTCTACCAAACGTCCTACACCATTCGGCAGTTTATCCGCCGTTTCTTTCCAATCACCCAACCCTTGATGATCGCCGCTACGCGGATATTTATTACCAAACCATCCATCGTCGAGTAGAAACATATCCACTCCCAGTTTGACAGCCTCATCCATCAATCCAACCAACTTATTCTCATCAAAATCAAAATAAGTAGCTTCCCAGTTATTGAGCAGTGTCATACGAGTCTGGTCACCCTTCTTAATCTGATACTTACGCGCCCAATCATGAAAGTTGCGGCTGGCCTCTCCCTTACCGTTCAAGCTATAAGTGAAATAAAAGTCCGGGGTGCGAAAGGTTTCTTTAGCAGGAAGGCTATATTCCGAAGCGTACGGATTAATACCGGAAATGACACGAAGTTCATTCTTGTTATCCACTTCAAAGGTAAAACGGAAGTTACCTGTCCACCCCAAAGTACCGACTAATACCTCTCCTGAATTTTCCTCCGACGGAGCACCCAGAGACAACTGGAAAAATGGAGAAACAAACATATTGGCACGCGCACCCAACTTGGTATCAATCGTTTTTTTACCAAATGCCAGTTCACGCTCGGCTATGTTGACCTCATGTGCCCAGTCACCGGAAAACTCCGTGAGAAAATACTTATCACGGTTAAAGTGAAGCATAGAAGAAGCATATTTGCTCAATACAATAGGTTTCTTTTCCTGATGATTGATTTCAGTGAATGTCTTGATGATATTTTCCGCAGCATACGTTATATAGTGCAATTTCACAGTCACAGGATATTTATCATCTTTTAGGGTAATCACTGTTTCTACACTTCCGTCATTTTGTCGGCTACTGCTATGTTCTACGTATTTCAACAATAAAGATGGATTTCCATCATTATGAAGCACTTGAATAGCCGGTTCGAAATAATCCTCTGCCCCATGTGTAATATAAACCTCGGTTCCCTGCGGCAAGTAGACAAAGTCTGATTCATGATTCAGTTTTTTACCCAGATAACGCTGGTATAGACGACCGTTGTCTCCCACCTGGAAAATCAGGCTTGTGCAATCTGTTTCAATCTTAATAATAGGTTTGTCAGCTGCCTTCAACATACAGGAGATGCCCAAAAGACAGAATAAAAAAATAACTTTTACTTTCACGGTATATTTATTTAATGTTATTACAATCATTTCTTATTTATCAGTACGGAACGGAGCAACCGGAAGTCCGGCAGTTCCATAAAGATTACACTCCGGATTATCCGCCCATCCGTAACGTGCCGCAATGGGTATTTCCACTTCCGGTGATTCAAGGATAACCTCTTTTCCCTGGATAGTGGCAGTTGCCTGATAAAACACCTGATCTGGTCCGGCAATAATGAATCCTTTGGGTTCGCCTGTCGTAGTCTTCACTTCACAATCGAAACTAAGTATCAGTTTATTTCCCGAAATACGGTATTCCAGAAAAGCCGGTACATCATACGTGCCCCTCTGATAAGTATTTGCCAACGACAGGAGAGCCAGCCGTCTTCCCACTTCCTGTTTGTTTTTGGGGTGAATATCATGCGCTACACCAAGATCAATAGCCGATACCATACCCGTGCCTTCCATAGAAAGTGCATCAGACTGTGCTTCACGCAATGCAGCCCATTTCGAATCGGGTTGTATCTCCTGACTACGCAAGTAATTTGCCAACTGCACAAAATAGAAAGGTAACTCCTGTTTCCATTGTTTCCGCCAGTCGGCTATCAGCGACTGAAAAAGAAGGGAATACTGACGGGCACGGCCTACATTAGCTTCGCCCTGATACCATATAACACCCTTAACTGGAAAAATCGTAAAAGGATGAACCATTCCGTTATACAATACAGACAGATAACTGGAACCCTCCGGTGACATGGGCGCAGATGGTAATTCATCCAAAGTTAATCCGATGTGATGGTTCCAGATTCCGGCCAATGATATTTTCTGTCCACCCATTTCCGCATACAAAGTTTCCGGTTTTCCATGAATACCACCTTCTCCCCCGAAATCAGATACACGAACTGTGATAATTCCTTTGCCGGGTTTAACTTCCCCAGCCGGAATCGTATACTTCCGGAGGGTGGCAAACCCCGATCCTCTGGCTATTTCCTTACCATTATAATAAGTAATATCTTCATCATCTATCATTCCCAAACTAAGAGTTACCTCCTTTCCTGCCCATTCGGCAGGAATATCTATCTCCTTTTGAAACCAGACAATACCGTCAAGCCCATTCAGTCCTTTTTCTTCCCAATAACCGGGTAACTCCATAGGCTTCCACTCTTTCCCAGTCTGTAAAGCCGAAATCCATTGCGGAGTCCCTTGAGTAAAACCAGCATCCCGGATAATAAATTGTTCACGCCAGTCCTTCATCTCCTGTTGATAAACAGCAGAAAGAGCTTCTTTATTAAAATCCAGTCTCTTCATTTTAGCTGTTTCTTCCTGGAAACCCATCACCTGTTGCAAGGTACCGAAGCTTGTCCACGCTTCGGCCGGAGTGCCACCCCAGGTACAATCTATCACACCAACAGGTACATTTAATTCTTTCCACAATTGGCGGGCATAGAAATAAGCGACAGATGAAAACTCCGGAACAGAGGAAGGGCTACATTCCTGCCAACCCCCTCCGTTCATTTCTACGTTATCCTGCGGAGTTAAAGATACAGTCTTTTTTACCTGTAATAGACGAATAAACGGATAATTGGCTTCTGCCACCTCCCGCTCATAATTCATAACCTTGCCCCATCCGGCAACTGGCATTTCCATATTGGATTGTCCGGAACAAAACCAGACTTCTCCCACCATTATATTCCGCAAAGTCAGCTTTTCGCCGTCTGAAAGCTCAATCTGGTAAGGACCTCCGGCAGCAGGAGTAGGTAACTGCAAAGTAAAACTTCCATCCACTCCCGATTTAACTGTATATTTTCGGTTATCCCAACTCGTTTTTACTGTGACTTGCTTGCCGGCTTTTGCTTTTCCGGGCAATATCAACGTACTCTTTTGTTGTATCACCATATTATCGGTGAAAAACGATGGCAAAGTTACCTTAGCCTGTGTACAAATAGCCATGCACAGGGCCATAAGAGTAATTCTATATTTATTCATTTTTTCGGTTAGTTTATTGATTATCGGCTATTAGTTGAATTCCAGCACTTTCACATCCTTGGCAGGTATAGTAACCTCTATCTTATTTTTGGCAGTAGTCCGGCTACCACTCCATAATTCTTTCACCTGATAACTGCGTGTTTGCTCCAGCCCTATTCTATCCAACGAAAGTGTCACTGTCTGTTCCTGTTCCGAATAATTGAAAAGTGCGCAATGAAAAGTTCCATCTTTCTCCTTTCTTACAAAGATCTGTTCCGATTGAGCTCCATTCCCTTCTACCGGACGGAATACTTCACCTGTAGCAAGAGCATTGATGTCAGGATTCGTCAGATATTTCAACGCTTTTTCTTTTCCATCTTTTCCTCCGGCAGCACTGAAATCATCTCCACCAATATAAATACCTGTAATAACTCCGGAAGTGATACGCGCCCGATTTTCACCATCTGTAGCATCTCTCAACACAATATGGTCTGCATCATTGAATTGATAGATATACTTCTGCCACCATCCATAAGACAATGCATTCAGTGTGTATTCGGTATCCTTGATTTTATTCCATGCATCGCAGGCAATTCTACGCGACTGTGCATATTGTGCCGGAAATACCGGAGAAATAGAAAGATTGATATACATATCCCCAAAGTATTTATCCAGCAACTGCATCCCATAATTATATCCCTGGATACCCGTTGTCACTTCAGGAAGATACCATTTATCAGCCTCCATCGCTCCATGGGTCATAAAATCCATTTTCACATACTCGAATCCTGTTCGGTGAAACAAGCTAGACGTCTTTTTCATCATTGCCTCTACAGCAGGATGAGTAGGGTCAATGGCATAAGCACCGTCCAGTTCTTGTGGTTTTCCGTTAGCATAAAGGTAGATATCCTTGTATTTATATTCAGGAGCAGCATCCACCGTTCTTTCGGGGTCACGCGCCCAGTCGGTAAACGGAGTCCAGTAAATCCCCCCAACCTGGCCGTTCGATTTACATTTTGCAATGAATGACTTCAATTGTTCTTCATTCATACAGTCCCAACCGGAATCCAATCCGACATAAACCGTGTGATCCGGATTGACAAAATGATTATTTTGAAGATTTTGTTTGATAAAGTCCGAAACCTCCATCGCTTTTTCATAAGTCAGGTTGAATTGCAAAGCTCCCCAACTGTTCCAACCGAATGGAACCGCTTTTCCCCACTCTTTCGGAGGTGATATGATTGCATTAACTTTTGCATAAGTTTCCAATCCGTCGCACCAGTTTTCAAAGAACCCCAGTAATATTTTGGGCGACTTGATCTTCTTGCCTTTCAATACTCCGTGAGGTTTCACATCCCGCGTCAATTCATCAGCTACTCCACCGTAACAAGTCAAAGAGCCGATGTTTCTATGGTCTCCTTTACCTAACATTACAGCCGTTTTCCAGTTGTCATGCTCCACAGAACCTACAACAAGTCCGCTACGCCCTTCATTATTAAAAACAGCCGTTACCTCATAACTGGTCAATGTGTCGAAATTAAGTGCATGAGACTGGTATCTGATCCATTTATCATTATCAAAAGGCATAAATAAAGCACGATTGTCACCTGCCGGAAGTAATTCAGCCATGCGGTCTACATTCACAGGTGCCATCCGATTGGAAGCGACATTATTCTTTCCTTCTATACTAAACTCCGTCAATATATACTCTTTATCCGGATAAAGATAAAAGTACTGTGTCAACTTAGGCAAAGATTTATCTGTATGTTCAATCTTATAAAGAGTTCCTTTACCGAAAGCATCTGATATTTTTCGAATACTAACCTTATGGCGTGCATAGTCACGCGTAGTAACCGTCTGCTCTCCCCATAGGTAAGAAGCATATAGTCCTTCACAAATATTTTTTGACTTTTTATAAAGTGAAACTCCCCCTTTCTGATCATCGAAGCGGATTTGCCAGCCGCCCGTCGTCAGACCTTTATATCCGGCAGCATATCCGGATAAAGTGAATAACAGGAACATAGTTCCGAAAATGATTTTAAACTGTTGAAGTCTGTTTTTCATATAGCACAATGAATATGGTTTTAAATAGAATAAAAGTGTTCCCCAAAGATAGGCATTGCCGGAAGTATGGCTTGGCGTAAACAAGTCAAAAAATGAAAGATTTACGGCAATATGCTTCACAATCTCTCTGAATCCGCAAATTTTCTATTTATCCGCATCATTTATAGTATCCGTATTCCTTATATCCTGTGGAATGATTGTTTGTTTTCCACTTTGATACTGTTTCTCGAAATCTTTCGGAGTCATACCAAACTGTTTCAAGAATAACTTGCTGAAATAAGACGGAGAATTAATGCCCACCATATAACAGATATCTCCAATCCGGTATTTGCCTTCCTGAATATATTCCGCCGCTTTCTTCAGGCGAATCAGGCGAATGAAGTCGAGTGGGGAGAGATTAAATATCGTTTTGATTTTTCTCAACAAACTAGAGCGGCTCATACAAAGAATATCCGCCATTTTTTCTACTCCGAAATTATCATCGGTTATATTGTCTTCAATAATCCGGATCACCTTATTCATAAATTCCTCGTCCGCTTTGTTCATCTGCATATTATCTACCGAGAAGAACGGACGTTTCGAGAATGCCTCTCTCTCCCGTCGACGGTTATTGAGTAATGATAATATCTGTTCTTTGAGATAACCGAACGAGAAAGGCTTCTCCACATAGGCTTCCGCCCCATACTTCAAGCCATTGATTTTACTGTCAATATCATTCTTGGCAGTCAGGAAAATAACAGGGATATGAGAAAGCTCAAGATCTGATTTGATTTCCTTACACAACTGATATCCATTCATCACCGGCATCATAATATCACTAATGATCAAATCGACATGACTGCTTCTCAATATTTCAATTGCTTCCGCCCCATTCTTCGCAGTTTCTACCGTGAAACTTTCACGCAGTCTTTCTGAAATGAATGTCAACATACTTTCATTATCTTCTACCAACAACAGAGTGTATCCATGCATATCTGTTTCAACGGAAGTCTCTTCATCCAACTCCACAATATCTTTCTGTACAACTTTACTGTTTTGCAGGCTAATGCCTTCTTTGTTCAAAGGAACGGTCAGCACAAAAACATTATCCTTTTCGTAGGTAGTGTCAAGAGAAAGCGTCCCTTTATGTAAGGATGCCAATGAACGTGCCAATGATAATCCGATACCTACCCCATTCTTGGGCATTTCTCCTTTTTCCATTTGGTAGAAAGGTTCAAAAATATATTGGCTCACCTCCTCCGGAATCTTGTTTCCGTCGCTGATTACCCGAATGGTAAAATAAGATTCATCCTTTTCCAGTTCCACCTCTATGTGTCTTGTGGCATACTTCAAAGCATTATTGAGCAGATTACTCACAATCTTAGTTATCGCTTCTTTATCTACGGCCGCCCATACCTCTTCTTCCAACAGTTTTAATATAAATTCTTTATTGTTCAGATTAAAAGTTACTTCAAAACGAGACACAATTCCTTTCAGAAGGGCTGTTATATCCACACTCTCAAATTTCATGGACAGTTTATTGGCACCTATCTTCTGGAAGTCGAGAAGTTGTCCGGTAAGTTCGAGCAACCGCTTCGTGTTCTCTACGATGACACTGATATATTTCTTCTTCTTTGCTTCTGGAATATCCTCTTCCTGAATAGCCTCAAGCGGACCGTTAATCAGTGTCAGGGGAGTACGCACTTCATGCGCTATCTCTGTGAAAAAATCTACTTTCGATTCATATAATTCTTTCTCTTTTTCTATCTCAAAAAGTTTCTGACGTTCTTCCATCTGACGCTCCTTACGCCGCTTGTACCATAAGAACCAACAGAATACAACTAAAATGACAGCCAGTGTATAAATAATATAAGCCCATACAGACAACCACCAGGGAGGCAGGATAACTATAGTCAACGAGCGGGTAGAAGGTTCGGACTTACTAGCATGATGAGTTGCTTTTACCTGAAAAGTATATTTTCCCGGCGGGAGTTTGGCATATGATATATTCTTGTTACTGGCAGCACGAATCCATTCTTTATCCAGCGGGAGCATACGATAATAGTATTGATTGGTTTCCGCTGTAGAATAGCTTAACATAGCAATGTCAAAACTGATATTCGACTGGTCATAAGGAAGTACTATTTCATTGGTATGTATAATACACTGTTTCAAAGGTGAGTTCGGACTATGTACAGTAATTTCCTTATTGTAAATACTGAATTTAGAGATATAAACCGGAGGTAATGAACTATCTTGATCGGAAGAGTCAGGATCGAAAGCAATCAGCCCATCCACTCCTCCAAAATAGAATTTGCCATCACTTGCTTTCAATGCCGAACGGTAATTGAACTGATTACCCAGTAGTCCGTCTTTATTCGTAAATACACTCACATCTCCGCTTTCCGGGTTGAACCGTACCAGTCCTTTATTAGTTCCAAACCATAAATTAGAATGTTCATCCTCTAAAACATCATAACAGACATCGTCTGGTAATCCCTCATTGATACCGAAAGATGTAAAATTATCCTGTGCCTTATTGTAACGACAGATACCGCCACGATCAGTGGAAAACCATATATTGCCTTTGCTGTCTTGCATAATGGAACTAACGGAATTGGAACTTAGTGTATTCTTTTTTCCTGCTTCATATACATAATTCTGAAAAATTCCCAACTCGGGTTTACACTTCCATACACCATTCCCCATAGATGCCACCCAAATGGTACCATCTTTTGCTTCCATGATACAAAAGGCCCAATTATAACCAATAGCATCCACCCTATGATATTCCTTTTCATTTGGTTCAGCCATATAAAGCCCCCATCCGGTTCCTATCCATTTGCGTCCTTTGCTATCTATCATAAAATCATATACACTACCCTCATCAATACCCAACTCCTCTTCAGACAAACACCGGATTCGTTCATCAGGCAAACTAGTTTCATTCATTCCCTGCTTGAATAATCCACTGTAAATACGATTGTTATAATGTCTGACACACAAGGTTATAAGATGACCAGGTACATTATCATATACTTGGTGCACTTTGCCGGAGTGGGGATTCAGCACATTGATTCCATTATCTTCCGTGCCAATCCAAATACAGCCGTTATCATCTTCCGCCAATCCGCGGATACGCTTGGTATTCAAGGAATATCCGTCACTTCCGGGGACGTATTTATCAAACGAAAGACGATGATTCGGCAAATAATTGACCCCACCGAACATTGTTCCGATCCAAATACCTCCTTGAGTATCCTTATAAATTGAATAAATGATATTATCCGACAGGCTGAACGAGCGCATCAAGTCTTCTTTGAGATGCAGCATACTGTTCTTTTTCTCATTAATGATAAATAATCCGTGGTGAGAACCTACCCAAAGCTCATCTCCAAAGCAGACTACATCACGCAAGAATGTTTTTCGTTCACCGGGAAAAGGGATAGTCGTGAGTACATTGGTACGTGTATCATATTTAAACAGTTCTCCTTCATGGATAGCAAGTACAATGGCGTCATCCTGAAAACATATACTCATAATATTTTTATTAGCCAATGATTTCCCGTTACGATCTGTAAGATACTGTTCAAAAGAATCTTTATCCTGATTATATTTAAATAATCCTACTCCGGAAGTACCTACCCAAACTTCTCCATCTTGGTTGACAGCAATGCATTCAGGACTTTCATTTTTAAAATTACTTTTATCTGTAATTGGATAATGTCTCACCTTATCTGTGCCGCTAAATCGAAACAATCCCTGATCGGGAATAAGTACCCATACATTTCCCACAGAATCTGCGAGTATTTCCGCCACCCAATTACCAGGTGTGACTTTATCCGGTGACTCGGGCTTCAGACGGGTAAAAATATCCATTGTGGGATCATATATGTAAATTCCCCGGTCAGTTCCCACCCAAAGTCTACGTTCCTTGTCTTCGTAAAGGGCACTGATATTATGATTCCCGATTCCTGCTTTCAGGTCGTCACAGTTAAATTGAAGAATAGATGTACCATCATAACGGTTCAATCCGTTCTTAGTACCAAACCACATAAATCCATAGCTATCTTGTAATATTACCTTAACATTACTCGCCGACAATCCATTTTCACCATTAATATGGGTAAAGTAAAATTGAGAATATGCCTGTGCTCTGACAAATGTTGTGGAAAGTATCAAACTACACACTACCGACAATATGAGTATAGGTCTTTTCATAGCATAAATAATATTATTCGTTTTGGCACAAATATACAGGATTTTTTTATCCTGCTTATCATCCTATAACAAAAAACCGCCAAGCACATTGATATGCTTGGCGGAAATTTATATCCTGAAACAAAACTAATGTTACCAGCCTGTGGGCTGACTTATATTAGGATTAGAAGTATCTTCCTTCTGCGGAATCGGCCATGAATCGAATTTCGGGAATGTACAGCGACGTTCCTCTAATTTTATAAATGCTTGGGTATCGGGATTCCATGCACCATAAATCGGACCATTCATCACATCATTACCAATTCCCCAACGTCGGATATCGTCATAACGCTTACCTTCAAAACAAAGTTCCACACGACGTTCGCGACGATATAGCTCACGCACCTTTTCTTCCGAGTTATAAACAGTTTCATCCATTCGAGGCATTCCTCCACGAACGCGGATAGCATCAATGTATTCTTTCACTTTCGGATCGTTCCAGTGTCCTGTTTCAATGAGACATTCAACGTAATCCAACAATACTTCCGCATAACGATAAATAACAAAGTCAAGGCTACCATTACCATTATTTCCACGATCATCTTCAGTCATAAACTTTTTCATCATATAACCACTGCGTATACCGTCATTTCTGCCGATATAATCACCACAATCAGGATTGAAAGGATTGAATGTATAATTAGAAAAACCAGTGTTATCCCCCGGTGTAAAAATACTCACATTCATACGCGGATCCCTCGCTCCATGGTATGGATCCTTTTCATAAGCTTCTCTTTCAGAAACAGATAAAGATTGAATGGTCCGTCCATCCGCCGTTTCATAAGTATCGACAAAAGATTTCAAAACACTCATTACACCTTGTCCGCCGAAACTACCCGACATACAACGGAAGAATACACCACTTGAACCTCCTCCTTTAAACAAAATACGCTCTTTATTCTGCTTTCCTGTATAAGTAAACAAATCACGATAATTCTTACCCGGATGGTTATCGGAAGCGGTAGAATAATATAGTTCAAATTCGTCGCTCTTTATCAGTTCCCAAGCAGCCGCTTTAGCAATATCATATCGTTTGAACTGGAGATTGATATCCATCTTCAAAGTCAGGGCGATAGACCGGGACATACGGTCACGTCTTCCTTCATCCCAGATAAACGGAAGAGCGTCCGAATTAATCACTTCATCCAGTTCAGCATTGATCTTATTCAAACATTCGTCAACCGGAGTACGTGCCATATATATTTCAGTCGGTAATAAAGCCTTGTCTACATACGGAATACCATCATTTCTTCCATACCAGTTCAATAAACGGATATGATACCATGCTCTCCATACTTTCGCTTCCGCTTTCATGCGGTCACGCTCAGACTCATTTGTGAAATATGCCTTATCAATATGATCAAGCAAACGACAGCAGTTACGGATTTTCCGGTAACATTGATTCCAGGTATAGAACTGATATTCCCATGGACCTGGATTATTATTGTCGTCAGGAGGCACTAAAGAACCGTTTCCCAACTGTTGGATACGCACATCAAAGTTACCAGTAAAATAAACATTATCCGTTGCTCCATCCTGAAAAATCATACCGATTTCATCTCCACCCCAGTCACCTTTCACCCACAATTTACAAGTACCAAGCGCCGATTCACATTCCTGTTGTGTCTGCCAGAAATCATCATCCGTTGAAGCATTCGGTTTATCTCTCGTCAAGAAGTCTTCACAACTACTGAATATGCCTATAAGTCCGGCAAGGAACAACCCTTTAAAAATTATTTTATTATATCGTTTCATAATATGTCTATATTTTAATGATTAGAAGTTCAAACTAAGACCTACAGAATAAGTTTTCACCAATGGATAAGAACCCATCTGACCACGATTCTCAGGATCAACCATACTTTCTTTGGCAAAAGTAAACGGATTCTGGGCATTCAAATATACGCGGATACTTGAGATACCTATTTTCTTCAATGACATCTGGTCGAATGTATATCCCACCTGAATGTATTTCACACGACAATAGCCTGCGTCAAAATGCCAGTAATCGGATGCATGATGATTATTACCATAATCAGGCGATGGTGTCAATCTCGGATAACGTGCACCCGGATTCTCCGGCGTCCAATAATCTAATTGTGCTTTCATAGGTGTTAAACCGTCTCCTGTCAAATTCAACCCGTTGGAAAAAGGTGCATTATAATAAGCATCTACACCTGTCACTCCCTGAAATAAAACTTCAAAACTCCATTTCTTATAATCAAAAGAAATATTTGCAAAATAGTTCAAGTCAGGCTGGTCATTTCCACGTATTACACGGTCATCAGTAGTAATCCTATTATCAGGTTTTCCATCCGGCCCTGATACATCCAAATACTTGATGTCACCCGGTTGCTGTCCATCAAAAATAACTACACCGTCTTTGGGTATCCATTTACCTGAAGCATCTTTCGTAAAGTCACTTTCCTGTAACAAACCATCAGTAGGATAAACATAATAACTATTTAATGCATAACCTATTTGATTAATTGTAGATCCGTTATCATAAGGTGCTCCAAACAAATCTATTATTTTATTTTTGTTTTGAGACAGACCACCATGAATGCTAAAACCGAAATCTTTAAATTGCTTGTCATAATTTACACTGAATTCCCAACCCCTGTTGCGTACTTTCCCTGAATTGATGGCACTTGCCCAAATACCGCCGATAGAAGAAATTGGAGGGGTAATTAGCATGCCAGAAGTCGTCTTTTCATACCAATCGAAAGTAAGACTTAAATCCTTGAATAAACGAAGGTCTGCACCGACATTCAGCATTTTTACCTTTTCCCAAGTAATTTCAGGGTTACCATATTCCTTTTCTTCACCATTACTCATATCAATAAAAGTCTGATACTTATATAATCCGATATTTTCATTTCCAAGCAAACCATATGAACCTCTTAACTTCAACTCATTGATTTCGTTCTTCAAAGACTTCATAAATTTTTCTTCATGTACATTCCAACCTACGGCAATCGAAGGAAATACACCGAACTTTTCACCGTCCCCAAAACGTGAAGATCCGTCGCGACGTACAGTACCTTCAATAAGATAGCGGCGATCATACGTATAGTTAGCTTTAGCAAACATAGAAACCATTGAATAACTGTCCCAACTATTCTGGTGAGTCAACTCCTGATTATAACCTCCAATGAGAAACAGACGATGATCGCCTTTATCATACGTATATTCAGCAGTACCACCCAGATAATAATAAGTATCATGATCTCTATAATCAGAAAAATCTGCTCCCCAAGTATGCAATAAAGCATCTGTATCATAATCAAAGAAATTATATGATTCTCGTTTGCTCTTACCTCCACGACTACTGATACGATAAGAATACTGACCTTTCAGTACCAAATTTGGCAATACTTCCCAACGAGGTGAAATATTCACACTGATATTATCTTCATAATCTTCACGTATTCCCGCACGATCAATATAAGCTGCCGGATTGGTCATATTAGGTCTGTTACCATAATAAGTAAAATTACTACCTTCCTTTTTCGGATAACGAGTTACAGTATTAGGCGGCGTCTTATACATCCATTCAAACAATGATTTATCAGCACCGTCTGTTTTCGGTTGCTTCCGGTTGGTACGGTAAGCATTGAAGTCCATGTTTACAGACAGGTTATCCCGCAAACTGACAGTTGTATTGGCACGGATATTCAATCGATCAGAGCTTGTATGTTCCGTTAATCCTTCATTCTGCATATAATTTACGCTCAAGGCAAAACGCGCCAAGCTACCACCACCCGAAACAGATACAGAGTGGTTTTGAACATACCCAGTACCAAACAGGAAATCCGCCCAGTCCGTATCAGGATATTTATAAGGATCAGTACCAGCCATTGTATTTTTAATTATTTCTTCGCTATACAATTCATCACCGCCTATATTTTTTTGAGCAACATTAGCCATTGTCATATATTCAGCTGCATTCACGAAATCAGGAAGATAAGTTGCTTTCTGAACACCAAAGTAACCGTCATAAGAAACATTAATCTTCCCTACCGTACCTCGTTTAGTTTTTACTACAATCACACCATTGGCTGCACGTGCACCATAAATAGCGGCAGCAGCGGCATCTTTCAGAATAGTCACACTTTCAATTGTATTCGGATCCAGTTGGTTCATATCCATCGGAATACCGTCAACCAATACCAACGGATCATTATTAGTATGTAAAGAGGAAATACCACGAATTTTAATGGAAGCTCCATCTCCACCTGGCATACCGGAACCCTGCGTAACAGTCAGACCTGTGACACCTCCCTGCAAAGATTGCGAAATAGAAGTGACAGGTTTGGATTTCAGATTCTTTGTGATATCTAATGTAGAAACAGAAGAAATTGAATTCAACTTTTTCTCTTCCGAATATCCGGTAACTACCACTTCATCCAATGCTTCAGAATCTTCGGATAAAGAGACACTCAAGTTACTGATAGCACGGGATACTACATATTCATAAGGTCGGAACCCAAGATAAGTGAACACAATAACATCTCCTTTTTGAGCTTTAATGGAGAAATATCCGTTCGTGTCACTTATAGTACCAATCGTAGTACCTTTAATAAGAACATTAACACCTGCAATAGGAAGAGGCTGTACCGAGTTTTCAAGTATTTGTCCCTGGATAGTCCAGTTTCGCTCCTTCGTGTCATTAGCAACAGCAAATGTTGGTTCCAAAGCTAAAGACTTTGTTGGAGTTCCCAACAATAAACAGGCAAATAATAAAGAGATTACCGCCTTCGAGTTTCTTTTCATGTAGTTTGAATTTATAGGTAAAACAAAATTGTATTTAATGAATCTCATGTTTTTTATTAGATCTAATATTTATCTTTAAACGCAATGCAAATATACCCGATATATAATAAGTAATTGAGTTATAAACGCTGCAAAAAATAGAATATTTGCTTCAAATATCGCCCAGGCTTCTTACAGGACGTATTCTTTCTATTTTATGAATCATTTGTATAGAGCAGATAAAATCACGATGGACTAATTTTGTCCTATAATAAAAAAGTAACTCCTATTTATATATTAATCATTTAATTATATTTGAGCCATGAAAATTAAAACCATTAGTTTTTCTCTAGCCATTATGATGATACCCCTTTCCGGATGTACGAATCTGGAAGCAAAGGATAAAGTTGAACTATGGTACGAACAACCCGCAAAAGAATGGATGAGTTCTGTACCAATAGGCAACGGACGTATCGGAGCAATGGTATTCGGAGGTATCGAAGAAGAAACCATCGCATTGAATGAATCAAGCATGTGGTCAGGACAATATGACGAGAATCAGGAAATTCCTTTCGGAAAAGAAAGAATGAATGAATTAAGAAAATTCTTTTTCGAAGGAAAAATACAAGAAGGAAATCAAATTGCTGGAGAATTTCTACATGGTAATGGACATTCTTTTGGTACACACCTTCCTATCGGTGACTTGAAACTCACTTTCAGTTATCCGGAAAATACAGTCAGTAACTACCGTCGTTCTCTCGACTTAGGTACAGCTATCAGTACAACCAATTATACAATAGGTGACGTTAATTACGTGCGCGAATGTTTTGCAACCAATCCGGACGACGTACTTGTATTACGAATGTCCGCCAGTAAAAAGAAAGCCATTAATGCAAAACTATCATTAAGTATGCTGCGGGAATCTGAAATTTCAACCGATGGTAATCAATTGATTTTTGAAGGAACAGTTAATTTTCCCAAGCAAGGTCCCGGTGGTGTCAGCTTTCAAGGTCGTATTGCAATATCCGCGCCTAATGGAACACTACAAGCTGAAGATTCTTCCATATCAGTGAATGATGCTGATATGCTGACTATTGTAATAGATGTACGCACGAATTATAAGAACGACGCTTATAAATCTCTTTGCAAAGAAACTGTTGTAAAAGCAGAAAAGAAGACTTATGAAAAACTGAAGAAAACTCACCTCAACGATTATACTCCTCTGTTCGACCGTGTTTCCCTACAACTGGGAACAGGAGAATATGCCGGTCTGCCAACTGACAAAAGATGGGAACAAGTAAAAAAAGGCGGATATGATCCCGGCCTTGATGTATTGCTTTTCCAATACGGACGCTATTTATTACTAGCCTCATCGCGAGAAAATTCACCTCTTCCAGCCGCCCTGCAAGGTTTCTTTAATGATAATTTAGCATGTAACATGGGGTGGACAAATGATTATCACCTGGACATCAATACACAACAAAACTACTGGATTGCAAACGTAGGCAACCTGGCAGAGTGCCATCTTCCTCTTTTCAAATATATCGAAGATTTATCTGTTCATGGAGCGAAAACTGCTCAAAAGATATATGGATGCAAAGGATGGACAGCTCACACCACAGCCAATATATGGGGATACACAGCTCCTTCGGGAAGCATCCTGTGGGGATTATTTCCCACAGCAAGCAGTTGGATTGCCTCGCATCTCTGGACTCAATACGAATACACACGTGACAAAGATTATCTAGCGAAAACTGCCTACCCTCTGTTAAAAGGAAATGCGGAATTCCTTCTCGATTATATGGTTGAAGATCCCAATACAGGTTATATGGTAACAGGACCAAGCATTTCACCGGAAAATTCTTTCCTTTACGAAGGTAATAATTTATGTGCATCAATGATGCCCACCTGTGACCGTGTATTAGCTTATGAAATATTCAATGCTTGTATTCAATCAGCTCAAATCCTGAACATTGATAAGGAGTTCAGTGATAGTTTACAACAAGCCATCAATAAATTCCCTCCCATCCGTCTGCGTGCTAACGGAGGTATACGAGAATGGTTGGAAGATTATGACGAAGCACACCCTAATCATCGCCATACTTCACATTTACTGGCTTTTTATCCTTACGAACAGATTACCCTTGACAAAACTCCGGAACTCGCCGCAGGTGCACGCAAAACAATCGAAGACCGTCTGGCTGCGGAAGGTTGGGAAGACACGGAATGGAGTCGCGCCAATATGATTTGTTTCTACGCCCGACTGAAAGATACCAAACAAGCTTATCAAAGTGTCCTTACTCTTGAGAGTATATTCACACGTGAGAACCTGTTGAGCATTTCTCCTGCCGGTATTGCAGGAGCACCCTATGATATTTTTATTCTTGACGGAAATACAGCCGGAGCGGCCGGAATAGCAGAAATGCTAGTACAAGGACACGAAGGATATATTGAATTCCTGCCCTGTCTGCCCGAACAATGGAGCGTAGGAACTTATAAAGGCCTGTGTGTGAAAGGAGGAGCGGAAGTTTCAGCAGCCTGGAATCAGTCGTTGATTAACGAAGCAACTTTAAAAGCTACTGCTGACAATACATTTACAGTAAAAGTTCCACAAGGGAAAAATTACACTATCATGCTGAATAATAAACGAATCAACCCAGTGATAAACAACGGACTGATTACCGTATCCATGAAAGCTAAAGATATATTAAAATTTAAATAAATAAACTTATGTACAGAATCATTATTTTCTTCCTTTTCCAAGTAAGTGTATTCAGCATATTATCGGCACAAGAAACTATTTATGTGAAAGCGCAACCCGGTGATGCAACTCCACGCCTACAAAATGCCATAGAACAAGCACGTCATTTGAAAGGGAAGAAAGTAGTGATTCAACTTGAACAAGGAAACTATGATCTATACCGCAACAGTAGTTCCAAGCAAGTTTATTTTATATCCAACACTGCCTCTAAAGAAGAAAATCCCGACCCTACCAAACACATTGGCCTTTGGATAAAGGATATGAAAAACTTAATTATTGATGGTGGTGGCGCACATCTGATTACACACGGAGAAATGACTTCTTTTGTTATAGACAAAAGTGAAAATATAACACTCCGCAATTTTACTTTGAAAGCTGCCGATCCTTCGGTTACGGAAATGAAAGTTATTGATACAACAGCTTATACGGCAACTTTCAGAATTCACCCCAAAGACCGGTATGAAATTGCAGATAAACAGATAAAATGGATAGGAACAGAATGGAGTTTTACCGGTGGCATTGCCCAAACTTTTAATCTACATACCAATATAACAAACCGTTGTAATCTGCCTACCGACCATGTCGTTTCTCTTACCGACATCGGAAATCATCAGATACACGCAACATACGACAAGAAAATAACTTTATATCCGGGAGAAATATTTCAGATGCGGGATGCCATCCGAGATGAAGCATGTGGATTTATTCATTTGAGCAAAAACATTATACTTGAACATTTGAACCTGCATTTTCTAGGAAACTTTGGAATTGTCGGCCAATATTCCGAAAATCTGACTTACAAATATTTAAACTGTGAACCGGAGTATGGCAGTGGTCGTACCTGTGCCGGTTTTGCTGACTTTGTTCAAATGTCCGGATGCAAAGGAAAAATCCGTATCATCAACTCTCGTTTTGAAGGAGCACAAGATGATCCGATCAATGTACACGGAACTCATCTGAAAGTTATTGCTTACGAACCGGGAAATAAAATAGTAGTTCGTTTCATGCATCCTCAATCTTACGGATTTGAAGCTTTCTTTCCTGGAGATGAAGTTGAATTTACAGAAATACATTCATTACAATGTCTGCATAAAGCATCAGTACTCAAAGTGGAGAGAATAAACGACTACGATTGTAAACTTACACTGAATGGTTCCGTTCCTTCTATCCTACCACAACAGGAAGTAGTAATAGAAAATATCACTTGGACACCGGAAGTAGAAATCCGCAATAACTATTTTGCCCGGACACCGACAAGAGGAATACTTGTTACGACACGCCGGAAAGTTATAATCGAAAATAACGTATTTTATCGTACACCAATGAGTGCTATTGCTGTCTCAAATGATGCTCGCAGTTGGTATGAGTCAGGCCCCGTACATGACCTTACCATCCGAAACAACCATTTCATAGAATGTGGAAGTCCGGTTATCAATATTGCTCCCGAAAATAACCGTCCGAACGGAACTGTTCATAAAGGGATCCGTATCGAAAATAATCGTTTTACACTGAAAGATAAACAGGCAATCTATGCCCGTTGGACAGATAATATCCGAATTTCAGGAAATTATTTTGATGGAATTTTACCTGTCTCCAAAAAAGAATCTGTTTTATTGGAACATTGTACAAATGTAGATTCTGAATGAATTTTACCTTTTATTTTCCTCAAGGATTATTGTCATAACAATTACTTCCTTATTGTTATGACAATAATAAAGTGAAACAAAAAATAAGGCTGTTTTTTAAATTTGGAACAGCCTTATTCATCACATATCCTTTATATTCTATAATCCCAACTTAGCTGAAATCTCCAGCATTCGTTGAATCGGCTTCACTGCCTTCTTTGCCACCTCCGGATCTACTGTAATCTCCGGTGACTCATTCTTCAGACACTCATAGAGCTTCTCTAACGTATTCAACCGCA
>ERZ1673698.1414-NODE-1414-length-23116-cov-35.702268_pt1 | contig 23116 bp, 16 predicted proteins | sample MGYA00580228_ERZ1673698 | MGnify/ENA primary metagenome ERZ1673698 (study PRJEB41218, sample SAMN15661768) | gut metagenome | host: Homo sapiens | place: Canada: London | collected 2015-08-20/2019-03-30 | study: EMG produced TPA metagenomics assembly of... | reverse complement strand
TAAAAAATGCGCTCAAAGCTTGCTCAATTAGAGTAAAACAGGGCGTGCTGCTGATTGTCATTGTACCCTTAAAAGAAAAATATTATTATTGATATTATTTAATAAGCAAAGATATTTGCAGAAGTCAAAAAAATGATGTAACTTTGCATCCAGAAATAGTGTATTTGACCTAAACAACCCAAATACAACCCTAAGCATTAGATACAATTCAAGAACAAACTTATAGTTATAAAAATAATGATGAAGAAACAGCTTAAGAAAGTCCTCGTACTGGGTTCCGGTGCTTTGAAAATCGGCCAGGCAGGTGAGTTTGACTATTCCGGTTCGCAAGCCCTCAAGGCTTTGCGTGAGGAGGGTATCAGTTCCATCCTCATCAATCCCAATGTTGCAACGATTCAGACAAGTGAAGGTATCGCAGACAAGGTTTATTTCTTGCCAGTGACACCTTTTTTTGTAACTGAAATCATCAAGAAGGAGCGTCCCGACGGCATCATGCTCGCATGGGGTGGACAGACTGGCCTCAACGTGGGTACTGAACTCTATCTTAGCGGTGTGCTCAAGGAATACGGTGTGCAGGTTCTCGGCACATCGGTAGAGGCTATCATGAACACCGAAGACCGCGACCTCTTCGTGAAGGAGCTCAACAAGGTTGACCTCAAGGTGCCGGTAAGCCACGCCTGCGAGAACATGGAAGAGGCTGTCGACGCTGCCCGCAAGATAGGCTATCCTATCATGATTCGTTCGGCTTATGCGCTGGGCGGTCTCGGCTCTGGTGTCTGCAAGACTGAGGAGGAGTTCAAGGAGATTGCTGAGTCGGCCTTTACCTTCGCTCCTCAGGTGCTCGTAGAGGAGAGCCTGAAGGGATGGAAGGAGATTGAGTTTGAGTGCATCCGTGATGCCAACGACCGTTGCTTCACCGTTGCCTCTATGGAGAATTTCGACCCATTGGGCATTCACACGGGCGAGTCTATCGTTGTGGCTCCTACCTGTTCGCTTACCGATGAGCAGGTGAAGATGCTGCAGGACATTGCCGTGAAGTGCGTGCGCCATCTGCAGATTGTTGGCGAGTGCAACATCCAGTATGCCTTCAATGCCGAGACCAACGACTATCGTATCATCGAGATCAATGCCCGTCTGAGCCGTTCGTCTGCTCTTGCCTCTAAGGCTACCGGTTATCCGCTCGCCTTTGTGGCTGCCAAGATTGCCCTTGGCTATACACTCGACCAGATAGGTGAGATGGGAACTTCCAACTCGGCCTATGTGGCTCCTTCACTCGACTATATGATCTGTAAGATTCCTCGTTGGGACCTTACCAAGTTTGCCGGTGTAAGCCGCAAGATCGGTTCTTCGATGAAGTCGGTAGGTGAAATCATGTCTATCGGCCGCTCTTTCGAGGAGATGCTCCAGAAGGGTCTGCGCATGATCGGTCAGGGAATGCACGGTTTCGTAGGCAACGACCACACCAAGTTCGACAACCTGGATGAGGAGCTTTCCAATCCTACCGACCTCCGTATCTTTGCCATCGCCCAGGCTTTGGAGGAAGGCTACACCATCGAGCGCATCGAGGAGCTGACCAAGATCGACCCTTGGTTCATCGAGCGCATGAAGAATATTGTAGACTACAAGCACAAGCTTTCTGAATACAACACATTGGAGGAGATTCCTGCCGAGGTATTGCGCGAGGCCAAGGTTTTGGGCTTCTCTGACTTCCAGATAGGCCGCTTCGTACTGAAGACACAGGACACCAATATGGAGAAGGAGGTTCTCGCCGTTCGTGCCCAGCGCAAGAAGCTGAACATCCTGCCTGCCGTGAAGCGCATCCCTACTGTGGCCAGCGAGCATCCCGACCTGACCAACTATCTCTACATGACTTACGCCGTAGAGGGTTACGACATCAACTACTACAAGAACGAGAAATCGGTCATCGTACTGGGTTCGGGTGCTTACCGCATCGGTTCGTCCGTAGAGTTCGACTGGTGTTCGGTCAATGCCATCAACACAGCCCGCAAGTTGGGCTACAAGTCTATCATGATCAACTACAACCCAGAGACCGTGTCTACCGACTACGATATGTGCGACCGTCTCTACTTCGATGAGCTTTCGTTCGAGCGTGTACTCGATGTCATCGACCTGGAGTCACCACGTGGTGTGATTGTATCTGTAGGTGGTCAGATTCCTAACAACCTGGCTATGAAGCTCCATCGCCAGTCTGTGCCAATCCTGGGTACATCTCCAGTGAACATCGACCGTGCCGAGAACCGCGGCAAGTTCTCTGCCATGCTCGACAAGTTGGGCATCGACCAGCCTAAGTGGAGCGCCCTCACCTCGATGGAGGATGTACAGAAGTTCATCGACGAGGTAGGCTATCCTGTGCTCGTTCGTCCTTCCTACGTTCTTTCTGGCGCAGCCATGAACGTTTGCCACGACGATGAAGAGTTGCGTCGCTTCCTCGAGGCTGCTTCTGAGGTTTCCAAGGAGTACCCTGTGGTTATCTCTCAGTTTATGACAGAGACCAACGAGATAGAGTTCGACGGTGTGGCTCAGAACGGCGAGGTAGTAGAGTACGGTATCTCAGAACACGTAGAGTATGCGGGTGTTCACTCCGGCGATGCTACGATGACCTTCCCTGCCCAGCAGATTTCCTTCGCCACAGCCCGTCAGATCAAGAAGATCTCACGTGCCATTGCCAAGGAGCTCAACATCTCTGGTCCTTTCAATATCCAGTATCTGGCCAAGGGTCGCGACGTGAAGGTGATCGAGTGCAACCTGCGTGCATCCCGCTCATTCCCATTCGTAAGCAAGGTATTGAAGCGCAACTTCATCGAGACGGCTACACGCATCATGCTCGATGCTCCTTACCAGAAGCCAGACAAGTCGGCTTTCGATATCGACCGCATGGGTGTGAAGGCTTCACAGTTCTCATTCGCCCGTTTGCAGAACGCGGACCCTGTACTTGGCGTCGACATGAGTTCTACAGGTGAGGTAGGTTGTATGGGCGACACCTTCGAGGAGGCATTGCTCAACTCGCTGATTGCCACAGGCTACAAGATTCCTTCAAAGGAGAAGGGTATCATGATTTCGAGCGGTGGCACCAAGGAGAAGGCTTCCATGCTCGATGCCGCCCAGGCTCTGGTAAAGAACGGCTACACCGTTTATGCCAGCGAGGGAACAGCCAAGTTCCTCAACGACAATCATGTGAAGGCTATTGCCGTGGCTTGGCCCGACGAGGATCACAAGGACATGCCTAACGTCATGGAAATGATTGCCGACCACAAGTTCGACCTCATCGTGAACATTCCTAAGAACCATACCAAGCGAGAGCTTACCAATGGTTACAGAATCCGCCGCGGTGCCATCGACCACAACATTCCATTGATGACCAACGCACGCTTAGCCTCCGCCTTCATCGAGGCTTTCTGCACACTTTCGCAGGACGACCTGCAGATTAAGAGTTGGCAGGAGTACGAGTAATCTCGTTGTAATCCGTGCCTTATTTGGATGGAATTACGCAGCACGCCCTGAAAGGGCAGAAGCTCTTAGCCCAGGGCAGCGCCCTGGGTTATCATGTTCGCAAATTTGTCGCCCTGTAAGGGCAAAAGCTTTGTAAATTGTCTGGAGTTTTAAAGCTTTTGCCCTTACAGGGCGCCTTGCTGATTGCCATTATACCCAGGGCGCTGCCCTGGGCTAAGAGCTTCTGCCCTTACAGGGCGTGCTGCCAAAAACTTGCTTCTGCCCTTTACCTTTGCTTTACCCTTCGGCCTGCGATTTTCAATTCACTTCGGCCTGCGATTTTCAATTTCCTTCGGCCGGTGACCGTGGGTTCAGGGCGACAATCTTGCGGAATATTTTGTCCTTACTGAATAGAAAAGAAAACGAAATGATCACTTTCTCATTATTTTGTTGTACCTTTGCAAACAGAAATAAAAATAAAGAATGATAGTTTGTATAGCAGAGAAACCCAGTGTTGCCAAAGACATAGCCCGCATCATAGGAGCCAACAAGGCACACGACGGATATATGGAAGGTAACGGATACCAAGTAACCTGGACCTTCGGCCACTTGTGTGAGCTGAAGGAACCCGACGACTATACCCCCATGTGGAAAAGATGGAGCCTTTCGGCCCTGCCCATGATTCCACAAAGATTCGGCATCAAGCTCATCAATGACGAAGGCATCAAGCGACAGTTTGGTATCATAGAGCGACTGATGCAGGCGGCCGACAGCATCATCAACTGTGGTGACGCCGGACAGGAAGGTGAGCTCATACAGAGATGGGTGATGCAGAAAGCACAGGCCAAATGCCCCGTAAAGCGACTCTGGATTTCATCAATGACCGATGAAGCCATCCGACAGGGATTTCAGGAACTGAAAGACCAGAGTGAGTATCAGCCGCTCTACCTTGCCGGACTCTCACGTGCTATAGGCGACTGGATACTCGGAATGAACGCCACACGTCTATACACCCTGAAATACGGACAGAACAGACAGGTGCTCAGCATAGGACGTGTGCAGACTCCCACCCTTGCACTCATCGTGAACCGACAGAAAGAAATCGACAACTTCGAGCCAGAACCCTACTGGGTGCTTGCCACCATCTACCGCGACACACAGTTTACTGCCACAAGCGGTAAATTCACCAGCAAGGAGGAAGGCGAGAAAGCATTCAGCACCATCGCAGGAAAACCCTTCAACGTGACTGCTGTCACCAAGAAGAAAGGCACCGAGGCGCCACCTCACCTCTACGACCTCACATCGCTGCAGGTGGACTGCAACAAGAAGTTCAGCTATTCTGCCGACATGACGCTCAAGCTCATACAGAGCCTCTACGAGAAGAAATTTACTACCTATCCTCGTGTGGACACCCAGTTTCTTACCGACGACATCTACCCCAAATGTCCTCAGATTCTCAATGGTGTGAGTCAGGCAAAGATCAACAGCCAGCAGAAATACCTGCCCCTGATACAGCAACTGGCAGCAACAGGAAAGAAACTGCCCAAGAGCAAAAAGGTGTTCGACAACAGCAAAGTGACCGACCACCATGCCATCATCCCTACAGGAGTGCCACCCTCGGGACTTACAGATATGGAAGCCAATGTGTACGACCTCATTGCCAAGCGCTTCATCAGTATCTTTTATCCTGACTGCAAGTTCTCTACCACAACCGTATTGGGCGAAGTAATCGGCGAGACTGACGGTAAAGAACAGAAGGTGGAATTCAAAGTGAGCGGCAAGGAAATACTCGAACCAGGCTGGAGAGATGTATATGCCAAGGAGTCAAACAACAAAAACACCGACGAGGAGGAAACTGACGGCAACAACAGCAAGAAGGAAAACGTAGAAGAACGCACCCTGCCCACATTCGTGAAGGGAGAGAGCGGTGACCACAAGCCTACACTCACGGAGAAGTGGACCACGCCGCCCAAATACTACACCGAAGCCTCGCTGCTCAGAGCCATGGAGACGGCTGGAAAGTTTGTGGAAGACGAAGAACTGCGCGCTGCCCTGAAGGAGAACGGAATAGGCAGACCTTCATCGCGTGCCGGCATCATCGAAACCCTCTTCAAGCGACACTACATAAGGCGACAGCGAAAAAACCTCGTTGCCACACCTACGGGTATCGAACTCATCGACACCATCAACGAGGAACTGCTGAAAAGCTGCGAGCTGACAGGTATCTGGGAGAAGAAGTTGCGCGACATAGAGCACAAGACCTACGACCCTGCCGACTTCATCAACGGACTGAAGGAACAGATCAACCAGATTGTGAAAGACGTGCTGTCGGACAACAGCGCACGCCACGTCACCATAACCACCGAGGAAGACCTCAAGAAAAAGCCTGCAGCCAAGAAAACTACGGCAAGAAAGCCTTCGGCGACTGGAACATCGCAACCTGCGACTCCTGCGGCAAACGAAGACCCAATGGTAGGCAAGCCCTGCCCACTGTGTGGAAAGGGAACCATCATCAAGGGAAAGACAGCCTACGGATGCAGCAACTGGAAGGAAGGATGCCAGTACAGACTGCCATTCGACAAGATGTAAATCTCTGAGGGTTCGCATGTACGGAAGTTGAGTAAATCTCTGGTAAGAAAAAATAATTCACCCCTTTTAACGTTATCCTAATATGAAACATATTAGACGGAACACAATGCTCTTGCTCATCAGCAGCCTCCTGCTGATGAGCTGTGGAGCAGACAAATATATGAAGAAAGGCGAGAAGTTTCTTGCCTTAGGCGAATACTACGATGCTGCCTACCAGTTCAAGCAGGCTTACACGCGTACGCCAGTCAAGGAGCGCGACACCCGTGGAAAACGGGCGCTGAAGATGGCTCAATGCTACCAGCGCATCAATGCCACACCCAAAGCCATAGCTGCCTATCGAAACGCCATACGCTACAACCAGGCATCGAAGGAAGACCAACTGGCCTATGCACGACAGTTGCTCAAGAATGGCGACTACCGACAGGCAGAGAAGGTGTTCCTGATGCTCAAAGACTCCATGTCTGGAAACCAGCTAGTTGCCAACGGACTGAAGTCGGCACAGATGGCACCCGAATGGAAGAAGCAGGGAAGCCGATACATCGTAAAACGCATGGATGTCTTCAACTCACGACGCCACGACTATTCGCCCGTACTCTTCGGCGATGACTACGACCAACTTTATTTTACCTCGACACGCAACGAGGCGCTGGGAGACGAACTGAGTGGAATCACAGGCACAAAGGCTGGCGACATCTTCCTCTCAGAAAAAGACGACCGAGGAAAATGGAGCAAACCCGAGGCCATAGGCACCGGACTGAACACCGACTATGATGAGGGAGCCTGCTGCTTTACGCCCGATGGCAGGGAAATGTATCTCACCCAGTGTGTCACCGACCCCTCATCGCCACGTTATGCGCAGATAGCCACTTCACCACGTTCGGATGCGGCTTGGGGAAAAGCCACGCTGCTGGAAGTGACGAAAGACACACTGAGCAGCTATGCCCATCCTGCCATCTCGCCCGATGGAGAATGGCTATACTTCGTTTCCGACATGCCTGGAGGAATGGGCGGACTCGACATCTGGCGTGTCAGACTTACGGCTGCCGGACTGGGAGGAGTAGAGAACCTTGGCGAACCTGTCAACACTCCTGGCGACGAGATGTTTCCTACCTTCCGCCCCAATGGCGACCTGTACTTCAGCAGCAACGGACATCCCGGACTGGGCGGACTCGACATCTACATAGCCAAAGTAGATGCCAAGACACGCCAATACAAGATAGAACATCCTGGTTATCCACTCAACTCAGAGGGCGACGACTTCGGAATGACATTCGAGGGACCTCACAACCGAGGCTTCTTCTCGTCCAACCGTAAAGACGGACGCGGATACGACCATATCTACTCGTTCGAGAACCCCGAAATCGTTACCACCATCAAGGGATGGGTTTACGAGATGGGCGGTTATGAGCTTACTGCCGCACAGGTAATGGTGGTGGGCAACGACGGAACCTACAAGAAACTGCCTGTCAAGGGCGACGGCTCTTTCACCCTTCCCATCAAGCCTCATGTGGACTATCTGCTGATGGCATCGTGCAAGGGATTCCTCAATCACAAGGAAGAACTGCGGGTCGACACCGCCAAAGAGAGCAAGGAATATGTGCTGCAGTTCCCCTTGGCATCTATCACAGCCCCGGTCCTTATCGACAACATCTTCTACGATTTCGACAAAGCCACCCTTACACCTGCCAGCACCAAGGCTCTCGACGAGCTCACAGCGCTGCTCAAGGAGAACCCTAATGTAACCATTGAGTTGGGAGCCCATTGCGACTATAAGGGAAGTGCCGAATACAATCAGCGCCTCTCGCAACGAAGGGCTCAGGCTGTAGTCGACTATCTCATCGCCCACGGCATAGCCAAAGACAGGCTCACGCCAAGAGGTTACGGATGGGAAAAGCCGAAGACCGTACGCAAGAAGATGACCGAGAAATATCCATGGCTCAAGGAAGGCGACGTGCTCACCACCGAGTTTATCACCAAGCAGACCAAAGAGCATCAGGAAATATGCAACCAGCTGAACCGACGCACCGAGTTTATCGTGCTGCGTACTACCTACGGACTCTTCGACGAGAAGGGAAATCTGAAGAATCCGCCTCAGCCCAAACAAAAGAAAGAAAACAAAAACGCAGAAGACGTCTTCGACATCGACTTCTGACAATAAGCAATAACACTACATCATGACCAAGATATTACCAGAAGAGTTTATACAGCAAACCCAGGAACTGATGGGTGAGGAAATGTTTGCGCAACTTTCCGACGCCATCTGTCATTCAGAGCCGCCAACAAGTATCAGACTCAATCGGTTCAAAGCGCCACAGGGAACGCATCTTGCCGACAATAGCAGCACAGATGCAGAAGCCGAAGTGAAGACACATCATGAGTCGGAAAAGTCGGAAAAAGCGGCTGCCTCTATTGTGCCCTGGTGTCCCGACTATGGCAGATACCTTACAGAAAGGCCCAACTTCACCTTCGACCCACTCTTCCATGCCGGTCTGTATTATGCCCAGGAAGCCTCTTCCATGTTTGTCGACCTCGTGGTAAGACAACTCATTCACGAGCCTGTTGTCATGCTCGACCTTTGTGCTGCACCTGGCGGAAAGTCTACAGCCGTGCGTAATGTCCTTCCCGACGGCAGTCTGCTCATCAGCAATGAACCCATGCGCACACGAGCACAGATTCTCGCAGAGAACATGCAGAAGTTCGGACACCCCGACGTTATCGTTACCAATAACTACCCCAAGGATTTCCAGAAGGCTGGCGTTCTCTTTGATGTCATCCTCGCTGATGTGCCCTGTTCGGGAGAAGGCATGTTCCGCAAAGACGACGGGGCAATAAGCGAATGGAGCATTGACAATGTAAACAACTGCAGTTCTCTGCAACGCAGCATCATCGAGGACATTTGGCCCTGCCTCAAACCTGGCGGACTGCTTATCTACTCTACCTGCACCTTCAACAAACTCGAGGACGAGTTGAACGCAGCCCACATCATCTACATGAAGGGAGCAGAACCCGTAGAACTCGATATTGAGGAGGCGTGGGGCATCACGGGCAATCTGACTCACCACAATTTCCCTGTATATCGTTTTCTGCCAGGCAAGACACGCGGCGAAGGACTCTTCCTCGCCGTCATGCGAAAGAACGAGGATGCAGAGACACTCGATATCAAATCCGACAGATATAACAAGAACAGAAAAAAAATAAAGGGAAAAAGCAGGGGCAACTCACCCTATTTACACATCCCCCAGGACTGGATCAATCATCCAGAATCCTATCAGGGCGCACGCATAGGCGATCATCTGTACGCCATATCGGAGTCATGGAGCAACATCTTTGACAGCGCATCTCCCAACCTCAAAATTCTGCACGCTGGCATCGAGATAGGAACCATTAAAGCCTCACTCATTCCTGCACAAAGTCTGGCGCTGTCTATCGATTTGTCACGCCAAACTTTCCCCCAGGTAGAACTCAATTATACGGATGCCTTGCGCTATCTGCGCAAAGAGGCTGTCAATCTGCCTGAAGGCACACCGCGCGGCTATGTGCTCGTCACCTATCGTGGAATTCCTTTAGGCTGGGAGAAGAACATCGGCAACCGTGCCAACAATCTCTACCCACAAGAATGGAAGATAAAGAGCAGCCACGTACCCGAAACCGACAAGCCTGTCATCACATGGTAAAACAGCAAGAAATAAGCCTCATCGCCTGCATTGCCCAGAATGGCGCCATCGGTTTTCACAACCATCTGCTCTACCCTATCAGGCAGGACATGCAGCGATTCAAGACACTCACCACGGGACATACCGTCATCATGGGCAGGATGACTTATCTGTCGTTGCCCAACGGACCTTTGCCCAACAGGCGCAACATCATCGTCTCCAAGACAATGAGGAAGGAACAGAGTGCAGAGATGACATCTGCGAATGAAGCAGAATCAAAAAACAGAGAATTGTCTCATGCATCAGCACTTCAATACGAGGTGTGCCGCAGTTTGGAAGAAGCCCTTTCCCGATGCCGCGACCAAGGCGAGAAAGAAGTGTTCATCATCGGCGGAGCCATGCTCTATCGGTCAGCCCTCAGTCTTGCCACTCGTCTGTACCTCACCATCGTAGAAGATACGCCACAACAGGCAGATGCCTTCTTTCCTCTCACAGCCAATGAGGTGGAATGCTTAAACCAAGCAGGATGGAAGAAAGTGAAGGAGGAGACACATAACGAAGGCAAACTCACATTCCGATTTGTGGACTTAGAGAAATGTTAGAAGAATGTTAGAAAAATGTTAGAGCAACAAATGTCCAGCATCTTAAGCAAGAAGACTATTGTCCCTTAACTTCCCGAACGACCATAGGGAGTGATAACTTCTTTAACTTCTCTAACTTCCCAAAAAACTTCCAAAAAACTTTCGAAAAACTTTCGAAGAATAAAAACAACAAATCATGCTGAAAAAATTATTCGGCTTTGACCCAGCTCAAAACAAGTTGAAAACAGAGATTGCGGCAGGTATTACCACCTTCCTCACCATGGCCTACATTCTGGCCGTAAACCCCAACATCTTCAGTAGTCTTGCCTCTCAGGGCATGGATACACACGCAGTATTCACCGCCACAGTACTGGCTGCTGTAGTAGGAACACTCATCATGGCAATATATGCCAAGAAACCTTTCGGACTGGCTCCCGGCATGGGACTGAACGCCTTCTTCGTCTTCACCGTGTGCCTCACCATGGGTTATCCCTGGCAAATGGCGCTCACGGCAGTACTTATCGAGGGTTTCATCTTTATCATCCTGTCAGCAACAGGCATTCGTTCGCTGATGGTTGATGCCATTCCTGCCTCTCTGAAACGTGCCATTGGTGCAGGTATCGGCCTCTTTATCGCCTTCATAGGTCTGAAGAATGCAGGCATCGTAGCTGCCAATGCCGCCACTCTTGTGACGATAGGAAAAATAACAGAAGGCTCAGCCCTGTTGGGTGCCATAGGCATCGTCATCACCAGCGTGCTTGTCATCAAGAAAGTGCCTGGAAGTCTGCTTATCGGCATCATCGCCACCACGCTGATTGGTATTCCTATGGGCATTACGAAGATTACGGGTCTGATAGACATTCCTCCTTCGATTACCCCCATTTTCTGTCAGTTTGACTTCTCCCGCATTTTCTCTATCGACATGGTAATCATTGTGCTGACATTTCTCTTTATCGATATGTTCGACACTATGGGCACCCTGGTTGGCGTATGTACCAAGGCAGGCATGATGAGCCCAGACGGCAAGATACATGGACTGAACAAGGCTTTCATGGCAGATGCTGTGGCAACAGTGACAGGAGCCTGCTTCGGAACCAGTACCACCACTACATACGTGGAGAGTGCATCAGGCGTAGCCCAGGGCGGTAGGACAGGTCTCACGGCTTTTGTCACAGCAGTCTGCTTCCTGATAGCATTGTTCTTCGCTCCCCTGTTCCTGTCAGTTCCTGCTGCCGCTACCACTCCTGTGCTCGTCATCGTGGGCTTGTTTATGATGTCACCCATCAAGGATATCAATATGAACGACTATGCTGAGTCTATTCCTGCCTTCATCACCATCGTGATGATGCCGCTCACATATAGCATTTCCGACGGAATCCTGTGCGGTATGATCAGTTATGTACTTATCAACGCACTGTGTGGAAGCTTCAAGAAGTTGAGCATCACCATGTGGGTATTGGCGATTTTATTCGTACTGAAGTATATTTTCATTTAAAGAAGTTAGAGAAGTTAGAGAAGTTAGAGAAGTTAAAGAAGTTAAAGAAGTTAAAGAAGTTAAAGAAGTTAAAGCCAAATGCTTTTGTGGACTTGAAATTAGACATTAACCATCAAAGCTATTGGCTCTAACTTCTTTAAATTCTCTAACTTCCCTCTTTGCGAAAGTTGCAGTTACTTATATATGAAATAAGAACCTCCATCGCTCTTACAGTATTTTTTGAGCAACGACTGTATGTATTCGGCATTGGCACGCACCTGTTGCTCGTTTCCATCATAGCCATTAATAAGCACCACAAGATGAGAGGTGTCTGACATCATCTTGGTGCGCTCATTGTCGCTGGTTGGCGTTCCAACGCCTCCCAGACTGTCTCTGTATACAGGCAGTCCCTCGATATTGATGTTTCCTCTTCCTATTCCCTCATAAGGTTCACCGGCCTTGCCAACGCCCAGTGTTAGTGTATCGCCCTCAAACTTGTCGGCATCAAATCCTCCGATGCTGTAACCGAATGCGATGCTGGCAAGGTTGACCAGGTCGACGAGCGTGTCTCTCTGATAGAGTTGTTTGCCCTGAAGCATTCTCCTGATGAGCGCCTCGGAAGCAGGACGATAGCGCGAAGGATCTTTTCCGCAGGCACGATAAACCTTCCTTGTGGCGGCAATGCCACTCATTTCCTTCAGCGACTCTGTAGTCAGCGTGTCTCTGTATTTCTCGCCAAGGGCGTTAATCTCATCCCACAGTTCCTGGCAATAAGGCGAGTTCTGTACATTGGCTTCCACACAAGCCCCTACGAATTTGGGGCAAACTGTTTCTATCTCTTCTGATACGATAATTTTCATTTGCTGTATGTTTTAGTTGAAGATTCCATTGCTGTTGCAAAAATACAAAACTTTTCTGACAGTAGACGAAGGTATCAGGTATAAAAAACAAGAATCCCTGCAAATCTTACGATTTACAGGGTTTATCTTGGGTGGAAGGTGGGACTCGAACCCACGACATTCAGAACCACAATCTGACGCTCTAACCAACTGAACTACATCCACCATTTGGCTTTAAAAAGAGTTATTTCTTTTAAGCGAGTGCAAAGGTACGGAATTTATTTGGAATAACCAAACAAATTCCGCATTTTTTTCTAAAAAATTACTTTGCAGGAGTTGCAGGCACCGCAGGAGCAGCCTTTTCAGCAGCATTCTGAGCAGCAGGAGCAGCATTCTGAGCAGCAGGAGCAACCTTCTTGGCAGCATCGCTGTTAGCACCTGGCATAGCAGGCAGCGCTGTCTGTTCCTGTGTAGCACCTTCCATCACGCTATTGTCGCCGATAGCCTGAGGAGCCACATGAGCACAAGCAACACTGAGGACAACCATCGCTGCAGCGAGTCCCCATGTCAATTTTTCCACTAAGTCGGTAGTCTTGCGAACTCCCATGATAGAGTTGGTTGAAGAGAAGTTGGAAGCAAGTCCACCACCTTTAGATTCCTGGATGAGCACGATGAAAATCATCAGCAATGAAGCCAGGACGATTAAAACTACAAATAATGTGTAAGCCATTTTTGATTTTTGTTATTTATTATTTTTACTATTTATTATCAGTTTCTCCAAGAATCGCATCTGGTCAGTATAGTATGCGCTCTTGTTGGGTTGTTTATGATAGAGTCGCTCAATGATTTCGTGCGCTCTCTCGTACTTGCCCTGTTTGATATAGATGCGTGCGAGTGTTTCGGTGAAGATACCGCTGTTCTCTGTAGTCTCGCTGTTGCTGTTGACCTCGTCGTCATCTATGGCCGGTTTGTACTCCAGCTCAGCATCAGCTGTAACATCAAGCTTAGGCAACTGGAATCCTCCATCGTCAATGAAGTCGTCGATAAGCGCCAGCGTGCGTGAGGAGTTGTTGTCCTTTTCCTGTTCCGCATCTTCTGTCTCCATCAGATAAGCCACATAGTCGACGGCAGCGTCGGCAGGCGTAGGCTTTCGCTTGTTTTTCTGTGCCGCGTCTTTCTCCTCTTCGGCATCATTGGGTATCGACTCGAGGAAGTTGTCTATCAAGTCGGAAGTTCGGTCGGAAGCATTGTTGGCATTTCCTGCCTTCTTCTCTTCCCGATGGGTTTCCTTCTTGAGTTGATAGTGAGCCGCCTCCACCATTCTGAATATTACCTTTCGGTCGGTGATATAGATAGCAGCCTTTCTCAGTTCCTCGTCGAAACTCGGGTCGTGGAGCAGATAGAGGTTCTGCAACATCAAAAGGCGGGCTGTCTGATAGTACGGATAGAGTGCTAACAGTGCCCGGAGATCGTAAAGCGTCTCCTTGTTCATCTCCTCAGGATGTTGTATCAGTCTACTTAATTCCACGTTATAATTTCGCGTTATATTTTATTTCCTAATCTTTATATACAGAGTGTCGGCATTTGATTCTTCACCCTTTACTCATTTACCAGTTGGCCACGGTAGCATTGAAGATCTGTTCCACCAGGTCTTTCACCATCTGTGTGACGAGTTCTTCCTGTACGGCGTTCAGACTCTGCGTTGTGTCGTAGCTCTTGGTAGAGGTAAACTGGCGCTCGAAGTCCTCGGCATGGTTCTTGTTGTTGGTGAATCTCACATTGACAGTCATCGACAGCTCGGTCTGTGCAGAGTATCCCTCACTCGATACCGACTTGTTTCGCTGGCTGTACTGTGTGATTTCTCCCTCTATCTTGAGGTCTCCATTTCGCTTCACCTGTATCAGTCGGGTGTGGCTGGCAAACTCATCCTTCAGCTGATTGTTGAACATCGGTCCCATAGGTCCCCAGACATAGGAACTGCGAATAGGGAACTCGGCAAGCTCTATGGTCTTGGTTTTGGTATAGTCGATGCTGGCACCATTGAAGGCATACTTTACCGAGCATGCAGCCGTGGTGGCGATAATGGCGAAGATTACACCTATTATATATATATGCTTGAAGAGATGCTTCATTTTGTTATTTTCTTCTTGTCGTCTTAGCCTCTTGGCTTCTTTTATTTCTTCACATCGTCGTCAGTCCTCAGCCTCGTCGTTGTCGCCGAGCTTGTATGCCTTGATGCGTCGATACAGAGTTCTGTCGGATATTCCCAGTTCTTTGGCAGCTTTCTTTCGGTTGCCGTTGTTGCGTTCCAGTGCTTTCTCCACCATCTGCTTGCCCAGGTTGTTGAGGTTGAGCGTTTCCGCCTCATGTATTTCCTCCACTTCGGCATCCTCTGTGAATGGATGGTGCAACGCCTCGCTTTCCTTTTCGACAGGGGCTGGATAGCTTATGGGGGTTATGGGTGTCAGGGGCTGTGGTGCGGCAAAGCCTTTGGCTCCGTTGAGCTGCCGTGCCTCGTCGAGCTGTTTGCGCAGCGAGTTCATGTCGCGCCGCAGGTCGCTAACGTTGCCCCTCAGTTCGTAGAGAATCTTGTAGAGCAGTTCGCGCTCACTCTCATAGCTGTGGGTTCCTCCGTGCCCTGGTGCGATGGTAGCCAACTGTGTGGTCTCCTCGTCTTGCGGAATGAACCTGAGCAGCGTCTGTGCGTCGATTTCCCTTTCCTCGCTCAGTACCGACATCTGTTCGGTAATGTTCTTGAGCTGTCTCACGTTGCCAGGCCATTTGTATTTCAGCATGATGGTCTTGGCGTCATCGGTAAGCACAATTTTAGGCAGTTTGTACTTCTCGGCCATCTGCATGGCGAAGAGTCGGAACAAGAGCAGGATATCGTTTCCCCTCTCTCGCAGAGGCGGCATCATGATGGGTATGGTGTTGAGGCGATAGTACAGGTCTTCGCGGAAGCGCCCCTCGCTGACGGCCTTTCTCATATTGACATTGGTAGCCGCCACGATGCGCACATTCGTCTTGCGCACTTCCTGTCCGCCCACGCGTATGTATTCTCCCGTCTCGAGCACTCTCAGCAGTCTTGCCTGTGTGGCGATGGGCAGTTCGCCCACCTCATCGAGGAAGATGGTTCCCTTATTGGCGATGCCGAAATATCCCTCGCTCTCGCCTATGGCTCCGGTGAACGAACCTTTCTCATGACCGAAGAGCTCACTGTCGATGGTTCCCTCAGGAATGCTTCCACAGTTGATGGCGAAATACTTCTCCCGTCTGCGTGGAGAATTGTCGTGAATGACCTTCGGAATGATTTCCTTTCCCACGCCGCTTTCTCCGATGATGAGCACAGAAAGATCAGTCGGTGCCACCTGCAGGGCGACATCGAGAGCTCGGTTCAATTCGTCGCTGTTGCCTACGATATTGTACCTCAATTTGATCTTCTGAAGTTCAGATGTATTCATTTAGCTGCCAAAATTACGCATTTTTTTTGAATTAACTGCAACATTGGCTTGAAAATAGTCCTTTTTTAACGTTTAGCCTCTGGCGAATCTGCTTTCTTCTTTGGAATAGCGAATCTCACCTTCTCGCTGTCGTCTCTTTTCTCGTGGAAGAGTTTGGGCAGTGGGTTCTCGCAGGCCTCGTCGTAACTGCTGCGATACCTGAAGGTGTCGATGGCCAGATAGACGGCATTTCTGAAGGCAGACTCATCGGCAGTATTTGTACCTGCAATCTCGTATCCGGGCGTGATATCAGCGCTGGTTCGGATGACAGGCATTCCTGCTGTATAGATAACGCCCCGTCCGTCGTTGATCGACTTGAATGGAGCTGTGGCCTGGTCGTGATACATGGCCAGAACACCGTCAAACTCTCTGAAGTCGCCATTGCCGAAGAAGTCGTCGGCAGGATAAGGTCCGAAGGCCTGTACGCCCTTGTCTGCCAGCTCGTCGATGGCAGGAATGATGATTTCCTTCTCCTCGTTTCCGCAGCTTGTCTCCTCATTGTTCTTGGGGTTGAGTGCCAGCACGGCGATACGTGGATTGCTGATGTTGAAGTCGCGCTTGATGGTTTGCTGGAAGAGGGTTGCCTTCTCTACGATTCTCTCTGCCGTGATCTGTGCGGCAACCTCTTTGAGCGGCAGTTTCTCAGTCACCGAAGCGATGCGCAGCGTATCGCCCACGAGGATGCTGAGTCCCTTCTTTCCCTCACCGAGACAGGTCTCGATGTAGTGCTTGTGTCCCTTGAAGGCGAAGCCCTCGATGAATGCGTTCTGACTGTTGATAGGTGCTGTCACCAACACATCATACAGATCGTCTCTGAAGTCGGTCATGGCTCTGTCGAGTGCCTTCACCGCAGCCTGTCCCGACTCCTCTGTAGGCACACCCATGTCCACCTTCACCTCCTCCTCGACAGCCGCCAGAAGGTTGATGCGTCCTTCCTCGGCGTCTTCAGCCTTCTGGATGATGGAGAACTGCGCGGGCAGGTTCATGGCCTTGCGGTAGTAGGCTGCCACCTTGGGCGAGCCATAGACGATAGGCGTGCAAAGCTCCAGCATCTCGGGCTCTGCAAAGGTTTTAAAGATCAGTTCGTATCCGATACCATTGGTATCTCCATGGGTGAAAGCCACCCTGATTTTCTTGTTGTCCATTTTGGGATTCTTATTTTATTGTAGAAAGAGCAGCCTCGAGCTGCTTGATTAGTATTTTCTTTTTCTTTTCGGGCGCATAGACGAAGCCAATGACAGCCATGCTGCCCCGTGTCCTCATCACGTAGGGTCCGCCCATGGCGTCGCCCTTCATCTCCCACAGTCCCCGCCTCATTCCCTGCCTGTCGGCCTGGCTCATGTCGACAAGCTGCATGTACATGCCGTCGGTCTCGCCGGGCAGGTTTCGCTTCAGGGCGCTGTCGGCCTGGGCCTTCAGGTCGTCACGGCTTTGGCCTTGGCTCTTGGTCTTGAAGAATATCAGGCTCTGCATTCCCGTGCTGGCATTGTCGGTGAGCCATGCGAAGTCTTTGGCTTGCTTACCGGCATTCATCGAGGCAGGAATCCTCATGCTGATGCCGAAGCGCTGCCTCATCTCCTTCTGTCTGTCGGGATTCTGTGGCACGACGGTGGCAAGATGCCGTAGCTCCGATGTGTCGAAGAGGCTCCTCAGCTTCCCGCCGTCCAGCCTGTGGCGAAGCTGCTCAGCCGACTGTGCCTGTATGTAGACGACGGTCTGCGGCACGGCACTCACGTCTTTCCTCATCTTCACGGCATAGCCTTTGTTATGGGCATTGATGTCCACCACGATGCGGTTTCTCACCAGCTGGTAGCTTCCGCGCACATTTCCCTTCCTCACCTGTATAAGGCTGAACATCGGTTCGGGCTGTGGCAGATGCGGCATATCGGCCGTCATCATCCGGGTCACGATGCTGTCGCTGTCGCCTTCCAGCACCACCTCGTAGGGCAGCCCGGTGCTTGCGGATTTTCTTCCACCCATGCCATCGCAGCCGACGAGTGTCAGCGCCAGACAGCACAGCGCGGCACTAAGCCTGTTCGTTCTCATGCTGTCTTATCTCTCCTATCTTCTTCGATGTGCTCAGCAGTCCGCAGGCAGCATAGATGTCCTGTCCACGGCTGGCGCGGATGGTGGTGAACACACCGTGCTGGGTCAGATAGTCGCGGAACTGCTCCATCTTCTCGTCGCTCACTCCCTGCAGCGGGATGTCGGGAATCTGATGGAAGCGTATCAGGTTGAAGCGGCAGTCGAGCCCCTTCACCAGCCTGATGATGGCCTTGGCGTGCTGCATGCTGTCGTTCAGCCCCTTGAAGACGATGTATTCGAACGAGAGTCGGCGCTGATGCGAGAAGTCGTAGTTGCGCAACAGTTCCACCACCTGTTCTATTCCCATTCCTCTCTCTGCCGGCATCAGCTCGGCACGCTCTGCCGGTATCGGGTCGTGCATGGAGATGGCCACGTGGCACTCGCTCTCCTCGAGGAATCGTTTCAACTTATTCTTCACGCCCACCGAACTGACGGTGATGCGCTTGGGGCTCCATGCCCAACCATAGTCGGCAGTCAGGATGTCCGTGGCACGGAGCACATTGTCGAGGTTGTCCATTGGCTCGCCCTGCCCCATGAACACGATGTTGGTCAACTTGTCCACCTCGGGCAGCGAGTATATCTGGTTGAGGATGTCGCCTGCAGGCAGACTGCCCTCAAACCCCTGCTTTCCTGTCTGACAGAACAGGCAGTTCATCTTGCACCCCACCTGTGACGATACACAAAGCGTGGCGCGGTCTTTGTCGGGGATGTAGACCGTCTCGACAAACTTTCCGCTCCGTGTGGGGAACAGATACTTGATGGTTCCGTCTACCGAGTGCTGTGCGTCGGAATATCCGAAGCATCCTATTTCGTATTCTTCAGCCAGCTTGGCACGGTTGGCTTTCGATATGTTCGTCATCTCGTCGATGCTCTTCACATGCTGCTGATAGAGCCATTTTGCCATCTGTCCACCGGTAAAGGCAGGCATGCCCAAATCCTTGGCCACCTGCTTCAGTTCGGCGAGTGTCAGACCGAGAAGATATTTTTTTTCGTTATTCATAGTGCAAAGATACGCTTTTTTGCCGAAAAATTGTTATCTTTGCCACATATTTTAAGATAATAAGCAAAAATGAGAGAAAAAATAGACCTTTTCTTGCCTTTTGAAGCCTTGGTGAAGGGTGAAGAAACGCTGCTCGAGCTTCATGAGAACAAGACGGTTCAACATATCAATCTGCTGGTAAGCAGCGACTTTGCCTCGCAGCACCAAGTGCCCGAAGGCTGTACCTTTGTAGTAATCGACAGAATGGAGTCATCCAACACGGTGATGAGCATAGCCGAGAACACGGATGCCGACTATCTGCTGTTGTGCACCAGGATGGCGTCGGTGCGCTGGGGGCTCTATGCCCTGGAACGCTTTCTGCGCACTGCCGACGACATGGGAGCGGTGATGGTCTACAGCGACCACTACTCCTTGGAGGAAGGCGCCCTGACGAAGCATCCCGCCATCGACTATCAGGCAGGAAGCCTCCGCGACGACTTCGACTTCGGCAGCCTGTGGCTCATCAAGTCGCAGGCGCTGCTCGACTATGTGGCGCAGACCGACCGTGTGGATTATCAGTATGCCGGACTTTACGACCTGCGCCTGTATCTGAGCAGAAAGGGCGAGATATTCCATCTCAACGAATATCTCTACACCGAGGCCGAGCTCGACACCCGCAAGAGCGGCGAGAAACAGTTCGACTATGTCAATCCGCGCAACCGCGAGGTACAGATTGAGATGGAGCGTGCCTGCACAGCCCATCTCGAGAAGGTGGGAGCCATCGTCGACACCAACTTCTACCGCCAGCCCGACTTCGACGAGCAGGACTTCGCCTGCGAGGCCTCTGTCGTCATTCCCGTGTTCAATCGCGAGAAGACCATTGCCGACGCCGTGAAGAGCGCCCTGTCCCAGAAGACCAACTTCCCTTATAATGTCATCGTGGTCAACAACCATTCCACCGACAGCACCGGTGAAATCCTCGACTCGATAGACGACGGGCGCCTGATACAGATAGTGCCCGGTCGCACCGACCTGGGCATCGGCGGCTGCTGGAATGTGGCTGTCAACAGCGACCATTGCGGAAAGTTCGCCGTACAGCTCGACAGCGACGACCTGTATTCCTCACCCAAGACACTGCAGAAGATCGTCGACGCCTTCCACGAGCAGAAGGCAGCCATGATCATCGGCTCGTACCGCATGTGCGACTTCGACCTCAACACCCTGCCCCCGGGACTCATCGACCACAAGGAATGGACCGAAGACAACGGCTGCAACAACGCCCTGCGCATCAATGGTTTGGGAGCACCACGCGCCTTCTTCACACCCTTGGTGCGACAGATACAGTTCCCCAACACCTCCTATGGCGAAGACTATGCCCTGGGACTGGCTTTCTCGCGCCGTTACCGCATAGGCCGCATCTACGACGAGCTCTATCTCTGCCGCCGCTGGGGTGGCAACAGCGACGCAGCCCTCAGCGTGGAGCGGGTGAATGCCAACAACCTATATAAAGACCGCCTGCGCACCATGGAGCTCAAAGCCCGACAGCAGATGCTGCAGGGCAAGGCCGACATCATGGAGGACAGCAGCATCTCGCGCTTCTTCAACCGACAGTTGGAGATGTGGGAAGACGCACGCCACCGCTTCCGCGACCTCAAGCACGTAGAGGTGCGCCAGCTCTCCGACCAGCTGAAGGTGCAGTTCAATCCTGCACGCATCGTCAGCACAGGCGCCAAGATAGACAAGCACACACTCGGCGAGCGCCCCTGCTTCCTGTGCGAGCGAAACCGCCCCAAGGAACAGATGACCAAGCAGATAGACGACCACTTCCAGCTCCTGGTCAACCCCTTCCCCATCCTGCCGGTCCACTTCACCATTCCCGCCACCAAGCACCAGCCACAGTCCATCTACCGTCATTATGGCGAGATGCACAGACTGCTGTCGCTCCACAGCGAGCTGATGGTGTTCTACAACGGTCCTAAGTGTGGTGCCTCAGCCCCCGACCACCTGCACTTCCAGGCTGGCACAAGCGGCGTGCTACCCCTGCAGACCAACTGGCAACGCCTCTCGCGCAGCCTCACCGATGTCATCTCGCTCAACGACGAGGAGAAGATTTCCGTGCTGAGCGACTTCCTCGTGCCTGCCTTCGTCATCATCTCGAAGAGCGAGGACAGCGACGAGGAACTCTTCCATCGCCTCTATCGCTCCATGCCGATGCGTGGCGACGAGAGCGAGCCCATGATGAACATCATCGCCTGGCGAAAAGGCGACGAGTTTATCAGCGTCGTCATCCCGAGAGAGAAGCACCGCCCTGACGCCTATTTCGCCGAAGGCGAGGCCCAGATGATGGTTTCGCCAGGAGCGCTCGATATGGCAGGACTGATCATCACTCCGCGCGAGGAAGACTTCAGCAAGATCAACCTCGACAAAGCCACAGCCCTGCTGCGCGAGTGCGGCATTTCGGCAGAGAAGATGGAAGCCATCGTCAGCAATCTCAAGGCCTCTGCCGCGACCGCTCACGAGCATCCGCTCCAGCTGCTTGCCGGCAAGGGCAAACAGCCCAACGTGAACGTGGGCATCGTGAGCGGACAGAAGATTCACTTCTCGCTCAACAAGCCTTACCTGGCCAAGGGCGAGATGGTGACGGGCGAACAGGAAGTGGCGTTCTCCGAGGGCGGCATCCTGTGGAACGGCAACCAGTACAGCTCGCTCACCTTCCATCCGCAGAGCGCCGACGCCTCCTTCTCGCTCAGCGACGTGACCATAGGCGTCAACTTCCATTGGGAACGCAAGGAGACACAGACCTTCCTCGGCACCCTGCACTTTGTGGTGGAGTCGGACAAGATATGCGCCATCAACGAGCTGCCCGTAGAGCGATACCTCGAGAGCGTCATCTCGAGCGAGATGAGCGCCACGTCGAGCCTCGAGCTGCTCAAGGCCCATGCCGTCATCTCCCGCTCGTGGCTCCTGGCACAGATGAAGAAGCGCCGCGAGGTGGCTGAGTCGGGCAACAACTTCTTCTCCTTTGTCAAGAAAGACGACCGACTCATACGCTGGTACGACCGCGAGGACCACACCATCTTCGACGTCTGCGCCGACGACCACTGCCAGCGCTATCAGGGCATCACCAAGGAGACTTCGCCCCATGTGGCAGAAGCCATCCGGCAGACCAAGGGACAGATTCTGATGGACGGCGACGACATCTGCGACGCACGCTTCTCGAAGTGTTGCGGCGGCGTCACCGAGGAGTTCCAGTACTGCTGGGAGGACACACCGAAAAACTATCTCAGCAGCGTGCGCGACATCATACAGGGCGTGAAGTCTGTCGGCTCCGCAGCCCCAGCCCCACTGCCCTCGCTGCAAGACGAGGCTGCTGCCGATGCCTGGATCCGCTCCAACCCTCCTGCCTTCTGCAACACCACAGACAAGAAGATACTCTCGCAGGTGCTCAACGACTACGACCAGGAAACAGCCGACTTCTACCGCTGGAAGGTGACGCTGACTCAGGAGAAGCTGAAGCAGCTGCTCGACGAGAAACTGAAAATGAATTTCGGCGACATCCTCGACCTTCAGGCCGAAGAGCGAGGCAAGAGCGGACGCATCAGCAAGCTGCGCATCGTGGGCACCGAGAAGACATTCGTTATCGGCAAGGAACTCGAGATACGCCGTGCCCTGAGCGACACCCATCTCTACAGCTCTGCATTCGTGGTCGACAGATGCGACATCGACGAGAAAGGCGTTCCGCAGCGCTTCGACATCATCGGAGCCGGATGGGGACACGGTGTGGGACTCTGCCAGATAGGTGCCGCCGTCATGGGCGAGGAAGGCTTCGACTACGACGCCATCCTGTTGCACTACTATCAGGGAGCCGAAATCAAGAAAGTATATAAATAATAGGAGTTAAGAAGTTAAGGAGTTAAGAAGTTAAGAAGTTAAGAAGTTAAGAAGTTAAGAAGTTAAGAAGTTAAG
>ERZ1673698.1410-NODE-1410-length-23163-cov-31.509088_pt1 | contig 23163 bp, 14 predicted proteins | sample MGYA00580228_ERZ1673698 | MGnify/ENA primary metagenome ERZ1673698 (study PRJEB41218, sample SAMN15661768) | gut metagenome | host: Homo sapiens | place: Canada: London | collected 2015-08-20/2019-03-30 | study: EMG produced TPA metagenomics assembly of... | reverse complement strand
CCCGCGACCCCGACCTTGGCAAGGTCGTGCTCTACCAACTGAGCTATTTTCGCAAGTATTTCAATGAGCGTTTCCGCTTTTGCGTTGCAAAGGTAGCCACTTTTTTTTATCCCACCAAATTTTTTCGCCGAATTTTCGCTTTTTATATTTTTGATTTTCCGCAGCAGACACATTCGGATATTTTCGCACCACCGCATCACACCTAAACAATGGTCATATATACACCATTTACAAGCATATAGCCCACAGCGCGTATGATGCCTATGGAACATATCAAAATAGGGCCGCGATAGGGCGCTGTGTAAAAACAGTGGATTGATTTGTCCCCAAAAAGTTGAATTAAATCCTTTTTGGGGACAGCAGGTCACTCTACTGTTGCACCGTCTCGACCGGGGCTTCGAGTATTTGAGCGCTTATGGTGTCAGCGGTATGTATCAATGCCACCAGTGGCGTCTTGGAGCACGCGGCACGATACGAACGCTCTTGTTCGTAACTATTCGTAGCCAAATCCCAAGCGCCCATGTGCCAGCGTATGGCCATGAGTTCCTCGTCCTCGAGGTCAAGGCCGCTGCGCAGAAGCATTACCACTGATTTTTCGCCATGGCCAAGGGGAAAATTTGAGTAGTCTACCTGATACTCATCATATTTCTCATATTGACCCACCTCGTTACGGCGCGCTCGTTGCACCTTGCGATAGATATCAGCTTTGCACACATCGTGCAGCAATGCCGCAATAGCGATGGAACCCACAGGCATACGCGCTTCAAGGTCGGGACGTAGCGTCAATAGCGATGCTCTCATAGCCATAGCCGCATCGTAGACGCACAGGGAGTGCTCCAGCAGTCCGCCGGGATGGTTGAAATGGTTGCGCACGGACGCCGGAGCTTCAAAGAAACCCCAACTCTCCAAATCCTGGATTACGAAGTCCATATTTTCGCGGCCCGTAGCCGCAAGGGTGTCTATAAATCGCTGTTTCTTCTGTTCTAATGTTTCTTCGCTGAATGTTGACATTTTATATTATTGCGTTTCTGTATTTTTTCAAATTATAGTATAGGCGAAAGCAGGCGCACCACCGATTCGGCAACCTTGAGCGAACGACGCCGGCGCGCCCACGTGGCCTGATACAAACGCGTGCATTGGCGCATGTCTCGATGGAATATCTCGGCCATTTCCTGAGTGAAGCGCGGCGAGTACACAAAGAGGTTTGCCTCGAAATTATGCTCGAAGCTTCGAAAATCAAAATTGGTGGAGCCCACGGAGGCTATCTCGTCATCGACTATAAGCGTCTTGGCGTGCATCATCCCGGGGTTATAAAGGTATATCTTTATGCCCGCACGCAGACACTCGGCAATATAGGAGAACGATGCGTATTGCAACAGGCGCGAGTCGGTGCGCCGCGGCATCATTATACGCACATCCACACGCGCCAAAGCTGCCGTCTGCAAAGCCTTGAGCAGACCTTCGGTAGGCAGAAAGTATGGTGTCTGGATGTACACGCGATGGCGCGCATTGGCTATGGATTTATGGAACATCATTGCGATATTACTCCATTGCGCCGTAGGGCCGGAAGTGATAAGCTGGACACCCATATCTCCGGGCGCCGGGTCGTTTTGCTGCACACTGTCGTCCAGCAACGGCTGTCCCATAAAGTTCCAGTCCACGGCAAAAGAATACTGCAACGAGGCCACGGCCGGACCGACAAGCCGCAAATGCGTGTCGCGCCAACTGTCAAAATTTTTGCCTCCGGTAATATAGCGGTCGGCGATGTTCATCCCGCCTATGTACCCTACTTCACCGTCAATAACGCATATTTTGCGGTGGTTGCGCCAATTGATGCGCGTACCGAAGGGTGGAAACGAGACCTTGAAAAACGGGTACACTTCTATCCCGGCAGCACGCATACGCTTGAAGTAGCGACGATGAGTGTTCAGCGACCCCACATTGTCGTATATGACATGCACGGCCACACCGGCACGCGCACGCTCTATGAGGACATCCGCTACACGGGTGCCTATCTCATCATCCAATATTATATAATACTGTAGATTGATGTAACGTTTAGCCTTGCTCAGGTCGTCAATAAGCGCTTCGAACTTGGATGCCCCGTCGGTGTACACCTTGATGTCATTGCCGGGATAGTATTCGGCTGACTCCAAAGACTTGGCCAAGCGTATTTGCTGCCGGGCCTCCGGTGACAGCGTGCGCTCGTTAGCCTCGGACAAGGCCGTGCGCTCGGCTCGCCTGAGACGACGACGATTGCGCCGCGAAATCATTCGCGTATTCTTGATGCTACGCCCGAAGAACAAGTATAACACCACCCCAACGAGCGGAAGCAGGATAAGCACGGTTACCCACGCCAACGACTTGACCGGGTTGCGGTTTTCGCTGACAATCACGCACAATATAACTATCACGGTAATGGCATATATCGTCATCAACGTGTAGTATATCCAACTGTAATCAAAGCTTATATACAAAGCATCCATGGGACATGGCACTAAACGAAGGCACAAATTGCCTCTTCACCACAAATTTACGCACATTTTAACGGCACACCACCACTGTTATAAATAATTAACACTTAACAGCCGCCTTATGACCGCAAACTCTGCTGCCGCACTCACCCTTCGCCGCAGACCCACTGAATGAAACGCTACCGGAGTATCGCAATCTAACTATTGGGCGCAAGTGCTTGCCAATGCCGGAACCAAAAGCCTAAGCGCTTTCGCTAAAAGATACCCTAGGTTCGATTCTTCGCCAAGCGAAGCGCAAAGCGCTTCACAAAAGCGCGGCGACGATGCCGCAACTCCCTGAAATCATTAATCATTCTATATAATCTCCGCAACTATAACGAAGTCTATTGAGAGATGAGGATAATCCAGATAGACCGGGAAAAAGAGTCTCAGATGAAATGTTCATGTGACTAAGCAAATTTGTAATTTCTAATTTTAGGGAGTGTGGAATAATAATCTTAAAGATTAGAATATCGTCATTATTTGTTTTACGTTTTTCGTTATGCGATAACTCCACAAATTTCGAATACTCCATAGGATTCAAATGTAAACTACCACTCAAATAGCTATTAAGATTTTGCATAAAAGGGACAGAAATGTCAGTAGGCATTAGGAATAAACCTTGTTGAATAGCTATACGCTCATTGCACATTTTAGGTTTAATGGCTATTACTTGTTGAGGGCATTGTCCTTTTGAATATGTACGACCAATGAAACTATTGGCATATTTATAAGAATAAGATTCTGCCATACTAAATGGAATGCAGGCAGATTTATTCTCAATGTCTTTTCTATATTGTTTGTATTTTGATTGGTTAAGAATATTCTTATTTATAGCCCATACTGCTGCATCAGTATTACTAAATGGATTTTGAATTGCCATAAAAAGTGCAACAAAAATGGACTCAGTAGCATCCAAAAGTCGAGTACATGCCCCATAATGCTGCATTATCGAAAGCCATTCAATATTATCACTATCGGATGGAATCAAAATTTTTTCATATAGAGGATACTTCCACTTAAACTCCTGAAGCATATTCCATTCATAAATTTGGAGCAGTTCAAAAAGATCAGCTCGTGGATGAAAACAAGAGACCATTCGTTCCAAAGAAGATGAAAGCTGCCATGTAGAATCACCTTGCCCTCTAAAATAAAAATTCGATAGAAACTTGGTGTCTAATAGTGCTATATCATTAGCACTTTTTATAGACACATGGATGCTATTGCGAAACTTGCCAGAAGCGGCCATATCTAATGCCATAATTATCTTGAAGGTTTTGTCGAAGCCGCGCTATAAATCAGCATAGAGAGCTACTTTATAGTCGAGCATAAGTTCTTCCGTATAATTCGCAGCGTAAACTATATTCTAAAAAGACTGTGACGATTACTTTTTACGATGCAACCAATTCATGTATGATTGTCTTGATGGATTGGTGATTGAGCTGCTTACGGAAATAAACAGTATATCCATCGAGTTTCAACTGCTCAAAGAACCGTTCGGCGCACGAAATCTTTATTTTTTCGTTGCCGCGTAAAGCCGTTTCATTCTCAACGGCTTTTGTCTCTACAACGATATTGAGTTCTCGCTCACCGTTAGCTTTCTTCACGATATACATAAAGTCGGGGCTATAATTGCTGTCAGCAATAGTCGGTATCGATATGCTTTTGCGAGGTATTTTCCCATACACAATAACCTCGCTGATATCGGCTAATACATTTTCGCGTTCGAGAGGAGAATCATAAACAATTGTGTCATAGAGAAATTTCTCAGGCACGATTCCATTATCCATATGGGTGCCGACCAATCCTTGTACAATAACGTCTCTTGGGGATCCGTCAGCCAAAGTGAGGGCTGTCGATTTAGTGGAAGCATCTGCCGCTCTACGATAATTAAACCGCCCTTGAAGCTTTTCGGCTCGCCAATCATTAAATTTATTGACAAACATAGTTAGCGATGTCTCGTTTATGAAGTCATTGCTAAAATCAACTTGTCTAGAATACGCAACAATGGCATCATGCAGTACCTTAGCAGGGACTGATGTCGCTCGATTCGCTCGTCGCAAAAACTCGCGGTATGGAATATGCTTACCATTATACAAATATACTGACCCGCTTCCCTCTTTAGCCACAGCCTCGTTGTCCTCAATGTCTATTTCCTCACGTTTGCTTCTGATAATCTGAGTACCAAAAACACCATCAGCAAGGATAGAGGGTAATGACTCTTGTATGAGTTTGTCTACTTCCGAGTCGATGAAAATTATATATCTACGATTTAATTCCTCCCATAGAGTACGCAATTCTGCATATCGCGCAGCACGAATGCGTACGGATTTATTCGCTTTGGCGTTCCTATCCTTGACTTTTGAACCGGCGAATCCAGATAGGTTAAATTCAGGATACTCGGCATACAAATCGAATAACTTTGAAGGGTTGATGGTGCGGTTAGAATCAGTAATATATTCCTTTTTATACAGCTCCATCAACAATTCCATATCAGTGCATCCCCGTTTGGCGGCAACAGAAACAAGTAGAGGTTGAGGAATAGCGACAACGACTTCATTGCGCTGTTCGTTGATTTCATCAACTAGTTTAGCCGCAAAGTCTTTCTCCGTGAAGTCAATGATGTAGTTCAGCATAAACTGCTCATTGCTGATTCGGTTACCGAGTTCATCGACGGGTAAACGCAGTCCACGTCCTACTTCCTGTAATTTACTGATTTCGCTGCCACTACTGCGAAGTTTGGCGATGGTGAAAACATTCGGATTATCCCATCCCTCGCGGAGTGTCCATTTTGAGAAAAGGAAACGGCACGTTCCCAATTCACCATCAAAAGATAGCAATTCCTTTTTCTTATGAAGAATTGCATCGACCTCATTGGCAATGCTTTCGTCTGACTCATTTGCATCTTGTGCGAAATAGCCGGCTCTTGACGCAGGGATATTAGCCTTGGTGGCTCTTAGATATGATGCGTATTCGTCAGAAGTGGGTTTTGACAGTTCATAATCTATTTGTTCTTCCAATATGCAGTCGAACATATCTCTGAGCCACGCATTTTGACCGGATTCATCTCCGCGAAAAGATTGAATGCTATCAATAAAAAACAGCGCAAGTGTTTTTATGCGGATTGCGCGGTCAAAATTTTCACGTTCAACCTCGAAATGACGTTTGACTGCAAGGCGAAGCATCTGCTCTTGATACGATTCGCTGTAAGCGTCCACAACAAATTCTTCGCCCAGCTTTTTCTCTTGAGAGTTGCTGAAACAAACTACATCTTTACCGATTTCAGAAACAGTGATAGAGCCAAATTCTTGAGATATTAGGCTCAAAGAATCTCCCGGTATCAGCTCATGAGTTACTGTTGTTTTCGCTTTTGTATGTCTGAAAATTACAGATTTCCCTTTAGTTATTGAAACGACTTTGACTTTCTCCTCGCTAATATCTGGTATTTCAAGATGCTCTTTAATAATGCCCTTAATGAGATTTTGGTTAAAAGCATCTTTTGCCGTAAGGTCGAAAAGAAGATTGGTGTAATCGTCAATTTCGATTTTATTATTGCCTTTGCCTTGTGTTCGTTTCGGGAAAGTGGCTCCAAAACGGATAATGCATTGAGGATCCAATTCGCTTACGATGGTTTTATAAGTCGAATTCGATTTGTCGAATTTGTGAGGCTCATCAATAATCACAAAAGGATGTGTCGCGCGAAGTGCATCATAAGGCCTGAAAAAATCAAGGACACCAGTGTCATAGTCGTTGCGAGATAGCACCTTTGCATTGCCACCGAGCAAAGCCTGATTGACAAGTAACACCTGTATTTTATCGGGGGCATTGTTGCCGACAAAAGAGCGCACCGACGATGGGAAAAAGCGTTTGCCTTTTTTGGTTTTCATCGGTGTAACAACGCTTAGGTCAATCCTCGCATCGTAACCGAGAGTATCAGCGAAATGCTGACTGACATAAGATTCAGTCAGAAATGACTGCGTACCCGCCTTTATGGGCAGTGTCGGGACAATAATAATGAATTTGGAAATGCCATATCGGCGATGCAATTCAAATATTGTTCGGGTGTAAACATAAGTTTTACCCGTCCCAGTCTCCATTCTTATATCAAGGCCGAGAGGCAAGTCAAGTGAAATATTTCCGATTTGCTCTGACGACAAGTTGTTTTCAATGTCAGACTTTACCGAAACAATATTATTGCGGAGTCTAGGGCTATTAAAATCAAAAATAGGGTTAGAACCTATACCCACAGTTTCGATCGGTATATTTTCGAACACTTCGCCAATCGCTTTGACCGGGCGTGTCTGATGCGGCAAATCGCCTTGTAAAATCAGCTCCATAGGTCAATAGCGGATGTCGAGATTAACTTTGAGATTCTTGATGCCTTCGCGGAGAGGAAGAAGATTCTTCTTTAAGGCTTCGGTTTCGGTATATGTGAACGAATAGCCGAAAAGCACAATATTCTCAGGCTTGAAATCCTTTTCATTATTATACTTGTCAATAAGCGCGACAATAGGGTCTGCATCTCCCTCACAATTCAAATTAGGATTGACAAAGTAGAGATGCCTGCCGCACAGATACGCCACATACTTACCCAATTTTATAGGCGTAATCTGAGCGTTCATGCCATAGCCATCACGCACAGCCCATGTTTGAAGCACAGAGTCGCGACCGAACTCATTAACAATGTTTTCATCTGTAAAGAGGACATTGGGGTTAAATTCCTCTAATTGGGCAAATGTTTGGTCGGTAGGCTCTTTAAGGGTGAAATGTTTGAAGCCTAAATCGCAAGAACACGATGGTTTAGATTGGCGGAGAATTGAAGCAGCACGTTGGACTCTGTCGCGACCGATTTCATCAATTGTGCTATATCCAGCCTTTCTTGCAGACGTGTTATCCTTTGTCTGTTCTTGAATTTGGACTAAAATATATCTTATAGAATTATTTGTTTTTGCATTCCATCTCATCACGGCCTCACCCATCGTACCTGAACCAGAGAAGAAATCAAGAACAATGTCATTATCGCGAACACTTAAATCGAGAATGGTTTGCAAAAGAGATATAGGCTTTGAATAGTCAAAGATCTTTTTACCAATAGTCTCTCCTAAATCTTTCGTCGCATTATCATTTGAATACAGATTATCCGTAAGAGCTAATGATGAAATGCTTTTAGTACGGTCTCCGAAATCAATAAAGTAACCCTTATCAGAATCTTCAATTGAAGCTTTTTGGTATGTTTTGGTATATATTCGAGAACCATTTCGGGAATTTTTTACAACTATAAATCCATTCTCAAGTCCGAATTGGAATTTCTCTTTACTCCAACGCCAACACCAGTCGGCTCTATCGTGTATTCCTTCTTTACGATTGTTGTAGTCATCTTCAGAGCCACCAGGAAAGAAAGTTACACCGTCTAATTCTATCGGATAGTCAAGGTTATCACTATATTGAAGACTATCGTAATCTAAGGTTTGGTTTAATTTATAATAGCCCCGTTCTTCAAAATATTCATCCTTGTGCTTGAACCCTGAATCATTATGCTCAATAGGATAAAACTTTGGCGTTTCGCGACTATAAACAATGACATAGTCATGATTAAGAGCAAACGTATCAGATGATTTTCCTCCTTTTTTAGTAACACGAGGAAATATTCCAATTTTATTTTCCTCACCAAAGACGGAGTCGCAAAGGAGTTTTAGGTTGGCTTGCTCATTGTCATCTATAGAGATAAAAATAACACCGTCCTTTGTGAGAAGGTCTCGGGCGAGAAGTAGACGGGGGAACATAAACGCGAGCCATGCAGAATGTGAAGCCGAACCTTTAGTCGTCATTTCAAGAATGCGGTCTGCCACGCTCTCTGAAATACCAAGTCTTTTCTGCAGTTCCTCAGAAGTGTAGTTGAAACTGTCGTTATACACGAATCCATCAGATCCTGTATTATAGGGAGGGTCGATGTATATACATTTTACAGCTTCGGCATATGAATTCCGAAGATGCTTTAAAGCATCCAAATTGTCGCCGGAGATATAAATGTTTTGGCTATTGCGGTTTTCAGGCTTTGAGTTGTGTTCTTCGTCAGGAACAATTACAGTAGTGGTATCAGTCGAGGCCACAAGTGTCGCGTAACTCTTGCCAAGGAACTGTAAAGAATAGCCCTCATTCGCCGTGGGGACAGACTCAGAAACGAGACTTTGGAAGACATCGAAATCGAACTTTCCGTCAGGCGTGAAACATTGAGGAAAATCACGGTGTAGCAACTCTACTATCCGTTCATTACCTGTAACAGACGCATTATTTTGGATAATGTCTCTTATCATATTGAATAAAAGGAACTCCTATAAAATTGCCACAGGCCGACCAAAGCCACTTCAATCTCAGAGGAGCTTCTTATAGTTTGATTTTTATTGGTCGTTTATGATTGCTGTATTTTCAGCTCTACAAAATTAGAAAATTTATTTGAGACTTTGGTCATCAGGCTCAAAGATAATTTCAGAGATGGGGCTGTGCCGCAAAAATTTCGGCACAGCCCCTCATTGTATTGTGCGAAAGTGCTCCGCGCGATTATCCGCAATGGAAGTAGCGGCGGACGATGCGCAGCATGGCTTCCGTGTCTTCGTGGGCCAGCGCTATTTCGTCACGGTCATACGAGCGTAGGCGCTTGATTATGCCATCGATAGTGGCGTCGTCAAAGACTCCGGCGGCCGTGAAGACGTTGCGGCGGTTTTCAAGGCATTGCGCCGACCCGTAGCAGTCGACGGGAAGCGAGCTCAGGCGCGAAAGCACGGAGGCATTTTCGGAGCGATGTATATTTACGTCCACGTATGTATCCTCGGCCACCTTCAGGGCATCGGGCATCTCGAAGCCGTGACGCATGGCCACAGCCAAAGACGCTATCAGCAGATAGATATCCGCCGACCCATCGGCCGAACGGATCTCGACCGTCTGTTTTTGCGTGGTGTCCACGTCGGCCAGCCCGTGGCTGCCGGGATTGAGCTCGGCACACATATCTTTCTGCGCCGTCCAACCCAGGGGTACGCGCACCAGCACCGAGCGGTTGCGGTCGCCCCAGCACACATTGGTAGGTGCTTCCTGCTTGGGCACCAGACGGAAATAAGACGTGGGCACCGTATTGCCGAAGGCCGTGATGGCTTGTGCCAAATCCATAATTCCGGCGATACCGCGGCGAGCCTCGCTGCTGAGACGACGGTCGCTGTCAAGCATCATATTGCGCCCGTCGCGCATGATTCGCATATGTATATGCAATCCTGAGCCGGCTTTGCCCACGGTGATTTTGGGCGCAAAGGTGATGTCGTAACCCTTGATATATCCGAGATTACGTATCACCCATTTGGCAATCATAAGCTGGTCGGCAGCCCGCCGTGCGTCCACGGGCAAGAACTCGATTTCGTTCTGCTCGTAGATTTTCCCGTCCAGGGTGAAGTTGCCCACCTCGCTGTGTCCGTACTTGATGCTTCCGCCGGTACGGGCTATGTATTGCATACACAGCGTGCGAAAATCGCCGAACTTGGCAAAAGGCGCCGACTCGTGATAACCGCGCTGGTCGCCGGCCGGAAAAGTTCCGTCATCTTCCTTGACAACGTAATACTCCAACTCGCCCATGGCTTGGAAATCCATACCGGTCACGCGGTTGAACTCGCGACAAGCCTTGTCCAAGATGTACTCCGGAGCACTCTCCAGCGGCTTGCCGTCCTTGTCAAAGAACGAGCAAAGCATCGTCACCGTCGGGATTTCGGCAAAGGGGTCGCGGAAAGCCGTGCTAAAGCGCGGCAACACATACAAGTCGCTGCTACCGGCCGAGATAAAGGGAAACAGCGATGAACCGTCGACTCTCTCGCCCAAGGTCAGAATAGTTTCGAGATAGGCCAAGTCGTTGATGACAAAATTCAGCGTCTTCAGGCGCCCGTCGGCTGCCGGGTACATGAAATTGACCATCTCTATGCCGTTGACCTTGATATAGGTAATTATGTCGTCGAGTGTAAAGTCCTCTTGAGCCTTGTGCAGCGACTGCACAAGGGCGTTCTTACTCATGGCTATGTTTTTTTCCATATTCGTAGTGTTTGGTTCTTATGGGGTTGACTTAGTCTGGCGACGCGCGCAGCGTCTAAATAGATAGTTTTTCGGCCTTAAAAGTACAAATACTTTCATTCACACAAGACCACAAAAGCAAGATTTAAGAAATTTTAATATAAAAATGCAGCTCGCATCAATCGCTCGTCCACATCGAACACAATCATCCAGATATCAAAAAAATCTCCCGTGCTTGTCACTTAAAAAATAATTCGCTAAATTTGCGCATAAAACGTTAGCGCCTAAGCATGTCGGCATCCGCCGCAAAACACGCCTGCGCCACAACATCCACACAAGCACAAACAACAATAGCACATAGAACTACAACATGAAACGCTACATTACAATCGCCGTAAGCGTGCTGTGCGCCACCCTCGGGGCATTCGCCCAATCAAAGACAGACGCCGCCACGCAACAAATTCTTGACGCTTACCGAAACAAGCAGCTCAATCCCGCGTCCAAAGTGATTATACCGGTCAATGCTCCGTTCGACTTCGAAAGCATCTCGCGCGCCACGCCTACTACGGCAGCCATAGTGCGCCTGAGCGATGGAGCCACCTTTGACGACCTACGTGCCGCAGGCCTCGAAGTAATCAGCACTGCCGGCGACGACATGGCCGTAGTGGTAGGCGACATCGAGGACATCATCGCAATGAACGATAATGCAGATGTACAAAGCTTCTCTCTGTCAGCACCGGCCAAGCCCATGCTCAACGAAACCCGCAAGCTCAACGGCGTCACCACAATACACAATGGAGAAGACCACCTGGACCAGCCATACAAGGGCAAAGGCGTCATATGCGGCATATACGACACAGGCATCGACCCCAACCACGTCAACTTTCTCACATCCGACCTCTCGAACACACGCATCAAGACGCTGTTCCACTTCTACTCCTCCAACGGTATGTTCAACAACTACACCGACTATGACGCAATAAGCCGGTTCTCCACAGATGTCACCTCCAGCACACACGGCACGCACACGCTCGGCATCATGGCCGGCTCGTTCAACCGTAGCGGAGGACGCACAGCCATCCTGACCTCGAACGGCAGCGTGCAAGTGCGCAGCACCATCAAAAACCCATACTATGGCATGGCTCCCGAAGCCGACCTCGCAGTAGCCTGCGGCGCACTTTATGACGCCAATACCTGCTCCGCTGTCAGCAAAATCGTAGACTACGCCGTCAAAAACGGACAGCCCGCAGTCATCAACCTCAGCATCGGACGCACAAGCGGCCCGCATGACGGAACAAGCAACTTCGGACAATATATGGAACGCCTCGGCAAAAAAGCCATCATCTGCATCTCGGCAGGCAACGACGGCGATGCTCCCATATCATTATCCAAACAGTTCAGCGCCTCGGACAAAGAGCTCAAAACCTTCTTCGTAAATGCAAACCCCGACACACGCGGAACAGCAGTCTTCAGCATCTGGGCTGACGACAACCGCGAGTTCACCGTCAAAGCCGTAGTATACAATAAAGTCACCAAAAAGATTGTCGACCAAGTTACACTCACAAGCACGCAAAGTGCACTCGTCACCAGCAACTACACCGCTACGTCATACATCCACAGCAACGAATTCGATGAGGCTTACACTAACAGCTATATCAACTGCACATATAGCGACAACGCCTCCACCAATAAACGCTACTCGGCCAGCATCGATATGGCTCTCGGATACAACACCACAGCCAACGCCGACAAGCACCTCGTAGCCGGACTTATCATCGAAGGCAAAGACGGCGCCAAGGTACAATGCTCGCTCAATAACGTCTCCGGCGGATTTTATATGCAGTCGCTCGGCCAAGACGGATGGTCAGACGGCAATGCCGACTTCACCATCAACGACCTTGCCTGCGGCAAAAACGTCATCGCTATAGGCGCTTACAACAACCGCAGTGGCTTCCCCACACTCAGCGGCAACCTATACAGCTACCAAGATCCGGCTCTCAACATCGCCGGCGCTATTGCACCCTACTCATCCTACGGTGTACTATACGACGGACGCAAACTTCCGCATCTCTGCGCCCCCGGCACCTGCGTAATTTCCTCCTACTCTAAATACTACACCGAGGCAGGATATGTAGACAACGGCACCTTATCGGCCGATTACAACGACACCAAACACGACCGCAAGAGCTACTGGTGTCAAAGCACCGGCACATCCATGTCCTCGCCCGCATTCGCCGGAAGTATCGCTCTTTGGCTTCAGGTCAACCCGAAGCTCACCATTGACGAAGTCATCGAAATCGCCACAATGACAGCCACCAAAGATCAGCAGACCACAACAACCGGAAACGCCGTACAATGGGGCGCAGGCAAATTCAACGCCCTGGCCGGCCTCAAGGAAGTGATGAAACGCGTTGGAGTCAATGACATTCGCATCGACGAACAAGGCATACTTGTCACTCCCGCCGGAGCCAAGGCCTACGAAATCAGCGTCCCCGGAGCTAAGAACATCAATGTCCGCCTCGTGTCCATGACCGGCGCCATCATTCGCGACATCAATGCCACCGGCGACACATACGCCCTCGATTTGACAGACACACCCGCAGGCGTATACGTCCTCAGCATCAACAACGGCGCATACGCCGAACGCATACTCGTACGCTGACATACAGACCGATACACCATCAGCACCAATCCCGCGATTGCAGAACATCTCATCTGCGGTCGCGGGATTGGCGTTTACCACAACACCGATATACCGCAACAACTATGCGCAACCACACACCACTATCAAGTAAAATCTTGACAGCCATCGCAATAGCACTGCTAAGCGCTGCATCCGAGACAACATCCTTTGCATCGGTGTTCGATGCGCGTACCACCGCCATATTGGCCGCCGACGCCGCCAAAGCCCGGCGCGCAAACGCCCGGTCGACAGCCGTCACACCCACGCTCTACTACCCGGTTATCATCGAAATAGACGACGACAGCGCACTCGACGACATTGACGCACTCGGAACCGTAATATGGCGCCGCCGCGACAACATACTGCTCGGCTGCGTCCCCAGGCAAAATATCGCGCAGCTGCAAGACATCGCGCACGTATCATCCGCCTCCATAGGCGCTCGCCTTTCGCTGGCCTCGGACCGCTCGCGCCAATGGTCAAACGTAGCGCCCGTATACGACGGAACAGCCTCCGACAAATGCGGCACGCTGGACGGCAGCGGCGTCACCGTAGGATTGTGCGACATCGGCATCGATCCAAACCACATTGCATTCAGACACGACGGCGATGCAGCCGCACCGTCACGCATCAGCGTCGTCACCCATTACGTAGACAGCACAGCCCGGCGACTCATCGCCGACACACCCGAGGCAGTGGCCGCATGGGCCACTGACACCCCGGACGAAACACACGGCACACACGTCTGCGCAATCATGGCCTCCGGATACAAAGGCAACCCCTACCACGGATACGCCCCAGGAGCCGACATCGTGGCCACCACCAGCCAACTATACGACGTCGCTCTACTATGCGGCATCGAAGACGTCATCGAACGCGCCCAAAGCCTCGGCCAACCCGCCGTCGTCAACCTCTCCATATCATCGCTCATAGGTCCGCGCGACGGCACCGATGCCGTATGTCGATACATCGACAAATGCGCCCAAGACGCCGTGATATGCTTCGCCGCAGGCAATTACGGACAATCCAAATTCGCCATACACCACGACTTCACCACCCAAGCACCCACCGTCGGCACCATCATAGACAACCGCGTCACCTGGAGTGGAATGGACGTCAACGGATACACCGACATCTGGGGACATGACGACACCCCGCTGCAATTGCGCGTAATCATCTACGACTTCGACACCAAAGCCATAATATACCGCTCACCATGGCACGGCGGTCCGACCAACCCCCGAGGCACCGCCACACTCTCCGCAGGCACAGCCGGAGCCTGGAACGAAGGCACATACAGCTCCGAAAGCTCCATCACAATATCCTGGGACATCGACAGGCACAACGGACGCACGCACTTTGCCGTACTCTCGGACATGCACTCCCTATCCCTACGCCAATCCGGCCCGTGGTCACGATACTACTTCGGCTACGAAATCCAAGGGACACAAGGCGCATCCGTAGACATATACGCCGACGGGACACAAACATTTCTGCGCTCCTGCGGCATCCCGGGCATGAGCGAAGGCACCGCCCGAGGAGCGTTCAACAACCTCGCCTCACCATCCGGTGTACTCGCCATCGGCGGATACGACAACCGCGCCACCGTCCCCATGCTCGACGGCAGCGAAACAACATACAGCGGCATCAACCCCGGATACCCCATGCCATACACCAGCTACGGCAACACCTTCGACGGCAGACACATCCCCGACTTCTGCGCCCCCGCCAACACCGTCATCTCGGCCATGAGCCGCTACTACCGCGAAGCCCATCCCGAAGGTTACAAAGTCCTGACCGAAACCACCGCAGCCGACGGCACCCGATACGCATGGTACGACGAAGGAGGCACATCTATGGCCTCGCCCGCCGTCGCAGGCATCGTCGCACTCTGGCTACAAGCCGACCGCACGCTCTCGGCACAAGACATACGCGACATCGTCGCCCATAGCGCACGCACCAACCTCCCCGACCCCGCCAATCCACGCTGGGGCCTCGGAGCCATCGATGCCGCCGCCGGCCTCAAGTACCACCTTGACCACCAAGGCATATCCGACATCAGCATCGACACCCCCGACATCCACCCCATCGCCACCCTCTATCACGACCTCCTCGGCCGTCCCCTCCCGGCCCCCGCATCCGCCGATATCACAAGGAAATCCGCATCCGCCAATTCCACATTCCACATTCCACATTCCACATTAATTATTCGCACCGACATCTACCCCGACGGCTCCCGCCGCACCACCCTCCTCCGCCGATAACCCCCGCGAACAACTAAAAATATCGCGTTTCATTTAATCATTTCCAAAAGTAAGCAAATCAGACGCCACTCTAACGCAGAAAGACATAACACCATTTATAAAAGCGCTTCTGAAAAATGCGAACTGCGCACCGCAAGTTATTTGCATAACTTGCGGTGCGCAGTTCATTATCTGCATTTAGGATAAAACCGATTATAATAAAAAAGCCCTCACCGAAGCGAGGGCATAGGAATAAATCCTTCGGCAATTACTGCCTTATTGCGATAAGATGTAGGATTTTACTTATCTTGCGACAAATTTAAGCCAATGCTTTGGAATATCCAAAAGAAGTTTGTAAATTTGGCATTATTTAACAAATCAACACTGTGGATGATTTGAGTAAGTTTAGAAATATCCCTAAAAACAATTTATATGGAAAGTAACGAGAAAAAACGTATCCTCGGATTGGATACAGGCACAAATAGTATCGGATGGGCTGTTATAGACCGTCTTGGAGACCAATGTTCGCTGGTAGACAGCGGTGTGCACATATTCACCGAGGGTGTAAAGGAGGAACAAGGCAAAGAAGTGTCCAAGGCTGCGGAGCGAACATCCTATCGGGCAATGAGACGCGGCTTTTACAGACGTAAGCTACGAAAGATACGCCTCTTACGCATTCTGAGCGAGTTAGGATGGTGTCCCGCTTTGTCTCCCGAATTACTGTCGCAATGGCGACTGAAAAAAGTCTATCCGGCTACGCCAGAGTTTATGCAGTGGTTGGGAACCGATGACGACAACGCGATTACACCTTATCGATATCGAGTTATATGCCTGCACGAAAAATTGGATTTGACGCAGGAAGCCCAACGTTATATCCTTGGACGTGCGCTCTATCATATAGCACAACGCCGAGGATTTCGCTCGAACCGCAAGGATCAATCCAATGATGACGAAAAAGGTAAAGTCAAAGAGGCTATATCGGGATTGTCGCAGAAAATTAAGGATGAAGGCTGCGAATACCTTGCCGAATACTTCGAAAAACTTTACAAAGAAGGCAAAAGGATTCGCAATCAGTACACTTCTCGCGACAACCATTATGTCGAAGAATTCCATGCGATATGTCGCCGCCAGGAATTGGACGAAGATACCGTCAACCGCCTTGAGCACGTGCTATTTGACCAGCGCCCGCTCAAATCACAAAAACACACCGTGGGGCATTGTCTCTTCGAGCCGGCAAAGTCCCGCTGTCAGGCAAGCCATCCCGATTTTGAGGAAATGCGCATGCTGCAGACCTTAAATCAGATAAGGATGAAAACGCCCGATGATGATATGCTTCGCCCGCTTTGGGATGAGGAACGAGAGGCTATAATTCCGTTGTTCCAACGAAAATCCAAATCGAACTTTGATTTCGAGGATATAGCTAAGGAACTTGCCAAACCATATATCAAAAGGTATGGCAAGAAGTGCTACGGATACTACAAGACAGATGGCGACAAGGACATTCTGTTCAACTATCCGATGGATATGGGCATCTCCGGTTCGCCGTTCACAGCCGGAATGGTAGCCGCACTTGGACCGGACTGGAAAGCCGTTATCGATGCACAGTACGCAAAAGGTGAAGGCAAAAAACTCGACGACAAAGTGAATGACGTATGGCATGCACTATCATTTTTCGACAATGACGACAAATTGAAGGTCTGGCTCGAGACAAATCTCGGCATAGATGCAGACACGGCAAAAAAGGTGGCCGGCATCAAGATGGTAAGTGCCTACGCATCCTTAAGCCACAAGGTGATACGCAAGATTCTGCCGTATATGCGTGGAGGCATGATATATTCGTATGCCGTAATGCTTGCCAATATAGATGCCGTACTGCCGGCATATGTTCGAGATAACGACGACATGCGCAAGGCGGCGGTAGATATGGCCGTCGAATGCCTCAACGAGTACGACAAGAAAACTTGCGAGTGTACCATGTACCAATGGCTCAAGAATTTCCTTGCCGAGAAATACCATATAGACCACAAAACGCTGAACCGCCTATACCATCCGTCAGACCTCGAGACATATCCTCATGTTCGACCTGACGAACAAGACCGTATGCGCCTGGGCTCTCCGCGTATATCTTCGATACGCAACCCGATGGCAATGCGCTCGCTGCATCGTATTCGTCACGTGGTCAACGCCTTGTTGGACAAGGGCATGATTGACCGCGACACCGAGGTGCATATCGAGCTCGGCCGCGAACTTAACGATGCAAATATGCGAGCTGCAATAAGGCGGCAGAACAAACTCAATGAAAGTGAGCGTGCCAAAGCCAAAGCTGCGCTCAAAGAACAAGGAATCAATAACGCGTCCGAAACAGATATTGACAAATATATACTCTGGGACGAACAACACAAGAAATGTCTGTACACCGGCAAACAAATCGGAATAGAAGACATCTTCGGGCCTAATCCGAAATACGACATCGAGCATACAATTCCTCGTAGCCGTGGCGGAGACAGCACTATGGAGAACCTCACACTCTGCGATTCGCGCTTCAATCGCGATGTGAAGAAGACAAGACTCCCGAGCGAATTGGCCAATGCAGACGAAGTGATGCAACATGTGGCATTTATGAAAGAAAAGGCCGATGAATTGCAAAAGCAAATCCGCCGCTGCCGCACAAATGCATCTATGGATAAGAGCCAAAAGGACCGCATAATTCAAAAGCGACATTCGTTGGAACTGCAGCAGACTTATTGGCGCAATAAATACCGCCGGTTTGAAATGACCGAAGTGCCCGAAGATTTCAGCCGCCGTCAGGGCGCCACTGCAGGTATCGTGGCTCGATATGCACGATTGTTCTTAAAGTCCCTATTCGATGATGTATCTATCGTCAAAGGTGCTGCAACGGCCGACTTCCGCAAAGCATGGAAACTGCAGAGCACAGATGAGAAAAAAATCTCGCGACAACCATACGCACCATCAAGTGGATGCAGTCGTAATCGCGTGCATCGGCAGAGGTGACTACCAACGTCTTGCGGCCTCGTACCATCTGAACGGATACGCCGACAGAGAACGCCCGTCAGTGCCCGAACCTTGGGAAAATTTCGTGGATGATATGCGGCGCATACAGGCCGAAACCTTAATATCATACGACTTCACAGACAATGCTCCGAAATAGGTGCGCCGCCGTATCAAATTCACCGGCAGCCATCATATAAAAGGCCCTAAACCATCACACATATCCGAAAGCGATACGGCACGTTTGCGCTTACATATGGATACTAATTACGGTGCCATCGAACATGACGGCGAAGTGAAATATGTCGTGCGCAACTCGATAGTATCTCTAAAACAGAAGGATATCAAAGACATTGTCGACTCGGTTGTGCGGCAAAAGGTACAAGATGCTTATGACGCCAAAGGCGATGTTGCTTTCTCCGAGCCTATATGGATGAACGAGGCCAAGGGCATACAGATCAAAAAGGTGAGATGCTATGCTCCGAACGTTACACGTCCGCTCAACATCCGCAAGCACCGCGACATATCGCGGCACGAGTATAAGAGAACCGGACACTTCATAAACGACGGCAATTATTGCATTGCCATATACGAGCAAGTTCTGCCGGAAGGATCTACCGCTAAAGCCAAACGATCGTTCCGTATCGTCAATAATCTGGCCGTGGCATCTCACTTCAAGTTAGGCAACCGCACCAACCGCACCGAGCTATATCCTCCCGTAGACGAGAACGGTTATCGCCTCAAAGCTGTATTGCGCCAGGGCGATTCGGTACTGCTCTATGAAAAATCGCCGGAGGAGATATACAATGCCTCCGCCGCCGAACTATGTCGTAGGCTGTATGTGGTAACAATGATTTGGACTGATGGTCGAGTCAATCTCAGGTATTCGCAGTATACAAGGGCTGGGAAAGGAGTGGCTGGAGACTATAAAACCGGAGAACTACTGCGGCCACACATAATGGTTAGCAGCAGCAAGTTTAAGGCCCTCATCCAAAATCAGGACTTCACCATCGATGTGCTCGGCAAAATCAAGTTTCTGAAACGTGATTAAGCAGACCATCGTAATATCGACGCCACGTCGTCTGTCTCTGCGAAACCACTTATTAGTAATCGCAGGGGCGGACGGCGAGGAGCCGATTACACGCCCGGTCGCCAATATCGGAATCTTGATATTGGAGGACACGGTGACGACCGTAACCCTACCTCTTCTGAACGCTCTTGCCGCTGCAAATGTGATGGTTGTCATTTGCGATGGGAAGCATTGCCCGGCGACAATTGTTACACCGCTCGAAGGAAATACTACTCAAAGTGAAGTGCTTAGAGCGCAATGCCAAATGACCCTGCCGCAGCTCAAACAGGCGTGGAAGCAGATCATTACGGCAAAGATTGCCAATCAAAAGCGGGTTCTCGACCTCTGCGGACTGGATGGCGACATTCTGTCGCCGCACGTACGCAATGTACTTAGCGGCGATACCACCAATCGAGAAGGTGTGGCCGCCCGGCTTTATTGGACGGAAATGTTCGATGAAGCCTTTGTCCGCGACCGCGAAGGAGATGGCATTAACGCCTTACTTAATTACGGATATGCCATACTGCGAGCTGCAACCATCCGCGCTCTGATAGGTTCGGGAGTATCTCCTGCTTTCGGCATCTTCCATCGCAACCGCTACAACGCCTTCCCTTTGGCGGACGACGTTATGGAGCCGTTCAGGCCCTTTGTCGATATAGTTGTGTATGAACTATGGAAACAAGGCCAAGCCACCGTCAATAAAAAAAACCAAGTCGCGGCTGCTTAAAATCTTGACCTGCGACGTATTGTGCGGCGATGTGATGCGACCTCTTATGCTGGCGCTCTCATCTACTACGGCATCGATCAGCTCGTACATACTACGCAAATCTCAAGTTCTAACTCTACCACAAATTCCATGACACACAACCGAATAAATGCTTATCATATCATGTGGCTATTCTTATTTTTTGATCTTCCGGTCTGTACCAAGCAGCAGCGGAAGCAGGCGACCAAGTTCCGCAAAGACATCGAGGCTTTAGGCTTTAAGATGATGCAGTTTTCGGTATATGTGTGCCACTGTCCCTCATATCAGCACGCGGATGCCCTAATCGACAAGGTTACACACATCTTTCCCGATGAGGGGAATGTGAAAATCCTCTCGGTGACAGACAAACAATTCTCTAAGATATACAATTATTGGGGTAAGCCCGAAAGTTCTAAGACCTCACGAATTAAAGATTCAAAAATTCCCGTTCAACTTCAATTGGAGTTTTATTGATTTTCGCCGACGTCAGCGCTCTATGGTTCGCAAAAAATGCGTACCTTTGCCACAAAACACAAGCCTACACGGCGTTTTCTATCCTGCACATGCGCTATATACTTCTCTGTATTAGCGAATTACGCTGCGATAGTTGCGGTTTGATGTAGGATTATAATGATATACAACACTGACCGATCGCTTATCCAATATCCACGTGTTGCGGTTTGATGTAGGATTATAATGATATACAACTCTCGACCTCCGACAGCGTCTTGTATAGGTGTTGCGGTTTGATGTAGGATTATAATGATATACAACCGAACGCCATTGACGGCTGCGCTGATGACAGTTGCGGTTTGATGTAGGATTATAATGATATACAACCGAATACATCCGCCGCAAGTGTGAGCGCAGGTTGCGGTTTGATGTAGGATTATAATGATATACAACAGCGTGGAAATATGGGTAATATCCGACGAGTTGCGGTTTGATGTAGGATTATAATGATATACAACCATTCTCCATTCGTCTATGTCGGTTATTCTGTTGCGGTTTGATGTAGGATTATAATGATATACAACTGAACTTCCCGTCGAGACACGTCATCATAAGTTGCGGTTTGATGTAGGATTATAATGATATACAACGCACACCCCCGAAAACGCCAGCCTCGGCCAGTTGCGGTTTGATGTAGGATTATAATGATATACAACTCGACACGCGCCGAGGCAGCAGTCCCTTGCGTTGCGGTTTGATGTAGGATTATAATGATATACAACAGCCAAGACGAAGAAATAATAAAAGCGGAGTTGCGGTTTGATGTAGGATTATAATGATATACAACTATCGCGACATTTCGCCTTTTCAAAAGCTTGTTGCGGTTTGATGTAGGATTATAATGATACACAAAGAAGCCGTCTGCTTAGAAGGCAGAAAAATTGAGGGTTAAGTGGCTGAGAGATAGACACTTAAAAATGCGATGTGCAAAAATGCGCAAAAAAAATACGCGATTATTCGGGGGTGTCGGGGGTGGGGTTTTGGTTGGGGCTTTTGTTGCTTTTTTTGTTGGGGCTTTGGTCGGGGGTTTGGTTGGGGATTTTGTCGGGACGGTCGGGACGGAGGGGACGGAGGCCGGGGGCGGCAGCGGGGAGGTCGGAGCCGAGAGGGTGGAAGGTGGCTACAACTTTGGCTATGCCGAGGATGTCGGAGAGCGGTACATCGATGTCGGAGTATGCAGGATTGAGGCTGCGCAGGGTCAGGGTGTCGATGTCGTTGTTATATGGGGTGTCGATGTTATATGGGGCGCGGGCAGCGGTCTGCTTGTCTGAGGCGGTGGTGCGGTCGTCGGTAGGGCGTTCATCAGCGACGGGGGCGCTGTCGGTGTGGGAATAGAGCTGTTTGACGAGGGTGCCGGAGGGGGTGGCGAAAAGGTATACGGAACGAGGGCAAAGTGGGTCTCCGCGATAGAGGCGGCGGCAGTATAGGGTGTCTCCGTCATGGATGAGGGGGAGCATGCTGTCGCCGGTGGCTGTAGCTGTGAAGTCGTATTCGGGTGCAATGTCGAGGATGTCGCGCCATGTGTCGGTGATGATGGGCTGCGGCTCGATGTCCCACGCGCCTGCTGCGACATGGCCGTTGTAATGCGGCCGCTGGGTGTGCGTGTCCGGCAGAACCATCGCGCCCTCGCCCGTCAAGAGCCAATCTACCGAGATATGCGGATATGCGTGCGCGAAACGGCGTGCGGTCTGCTCTATACTGTACCCACCTGACCCTTTCAACATCTGCGATACGCCGGACTTCGATATGTGTAAGGCATCGGCAATATCCTGCTGCTTGTGGATTACACCATTATCTTTCAGATAATCAATTGCTTGGTGTAGTCTTGCTTGTGTATCTAAATTTCCCATATCATGTAAATGTGGTTAAAACCTAAACAAAAGTTTAGGTAGCTATTGTCCTAAACAAAAGTTTAGGCTAATTTTGTGGTCGAAAAAGTGCGCTAAAACGTGCGCCCAAAGGTACGGAAAAAAGTGGGCTTTTTCAAGCGAACAAATAAAACGACTATGAAAATGGAAATAGAGAAGAAAGATGATTTGGTGCTCAGGCGCACCACTGAGTTGCAGGAGCAGCGGCAGGCTCGCAACGCCGAGATTTCGGCGGAGTGGGAAGAGCTGCGCCGCATCCCCGGACAGAGCCGGGGAGAGATTGCGCGATACCTCGCGAAGAAGTACGGATTGGTGTCTCCATCCTCCGTGTACGAGATACTGCGCCAGCAGCGGAAGGAAGGAGGTGCGGTATGATTGGCGAGCGTCCTCCCATCGATCCGCGCGGTCGGTACTCGGCTGCGCAGGCCGGCGAGCTGTTGGGAGTTGATAAGGCCACGGTAAACCGCTGGGCGCGCAAGG
>ERZ1673698.1405-NODE-1405-length-23197-cov-10.363020_pt1 | contig 23197 bp, 22 predicted proteins | sample MGYA00580228_ERZ1673698 | MGnify/ENA primary metagenome ERZ1673698 (study PRJEB41218, sample SAMN15661768) | gut metagenome | host: Homo sapiens | place: Canada: London | collected 2015-08-20/2019-03-30 | study: EMG produced TPA metagenomics assembly of... | reverse complement strand
ACATCAAAAGCGGCAGCACCTGTTTTAACGGCGAGCCGTTGAGGCGAGCCGTTGACCTCCTTCATTATTTGAATCTTCGGCAAAGCCGAAGACCAGCGATACCGTCACCTCTTCACCTTCAGGAAAAGGAACAGTACCCTCCGGACGATCTTCACATCCACTCAACCCTCCAAGAAGCGTCATGCCTCCCAAGAGCATTAACCATTTATTCTTCCAAGTCTGTTTCATATCATTATTATTCTTGTACACATCGAAACGGATAAGGCTCACCGATCATTCCCCAAGCATTATTCGGAGTACTCAATTCTCCTGCTGCTATTTTTGTATAATATATCCGGTAATTATTGCCATTCTTTGCTATCGTATTCGTTCCTTCGTATCCGGCTGCACTTCCATTAAATATCAATTTTCCATCGCTAAAGGATCGGTATGCCGTAACCGGAAACCAGGCTGTATTATCTTCTGTACGAGGAGAGGGCACACCATTCCCACCGGATACATTATACAGACGTCCACCCCGATCGTGTGTACTACCATTTTCCACAAACGTTCCATTCACATTAAACCAATATGCCTGGCTCTTGCCCCAGCCATTATACACTGTTTGATGGGGAATCTTCCATCCTGCCGGACAAGGGTCATAAAGAGTTTTAGAGTTATTATACAAATACTGATAGTCCGCAGTAGTTTCATTCAAACTATACCAAGAGCATTTGCTTTGGTTCTGATCGCTGCTCGAACCTGTTATAATATGGTCGGGATGTTCAATGACATATTGCAGCGTATTACCATTTACTAATGTAATATTGGAGTAAGCGACCTTTCCCAGTTGTACCCCTCGTCCTTCTCCATCATAAATAACATTGAGTTCATTCGCCGTTCCGTCTGTCGACCCCAAGAACGGATCCTTGCGTCCCCAATAGTACAAATAGCCTATCCGCCTTGCAAATTCCAGCAATGAAGCATTCTCACCGGGAAATCCTCCGGCAGTCGCGCACAGGTTTCGGTCCATAACCACCTTCCCGACATGCGTTCCACCACTTTTGAAAGCCGCAGTGGCATATTGATGCACGCTTCCGTTCTGTGTCATCTGTTGTGCCTGGGCATAAGTGACAGAGGAAGTAATCCCCTGCGGTACATAATCGGTTATCCAGAGATGCCAGCTCCATACTATTTTACTACCGGAATAGGCGGCAATCAAGGCATTTCCTCCTTTGCTCACCGGCACTTTGACGTGGATACGGGCTTTTTGCAAATCACCTCCGTCAGTGATACGCGCCAGATTCGAATGGTCGTCTCCACTGATGGCATACCCCATCACCAAATCGCCCGATGTAGCATCGTCTTTCGTCTGCCAGACCAACTTAACATCCGTTATTTTTTTGTTATCGGCCAGCGTCGAACCATCCGTCAGATGTGTATTCCAACCACTCAGCGGAACATTGTAACCATTCATCTTCGCTTCATGCTTATACGGATTAAAACAGATATTCGTACCGGGTTTCATCATGAAGCAGTTGGATGTCTCCACCAGATTGGTGCTTTGCACCGGACTTTGGTCCAGCAGTTGAATGCGTTTATCCGTCTGGTAAGCCGTCGATTTGACGGAAAGTTTCCACGTGTAATCCTTGTTTTCATAGAGGTTGAAGTCCGTTGATTCCTGTCCGCCCAAGTAAGCACGATAATAGAGCCGTTCTTTCTTGACGGCATTGTCCACCACCAGTTCTACATACGATGCGGCGGTGGGGGCATTCTCTTTTGTACGGTAATAAGGTGAAGTGGCTTTCGCCGAAGTGCCGCGCACGTTGGCAGGTATCCACACGGTCTTCTTTCCCGCCGCCAACTCTGAGGCATTCGTCAGCCGATAGTAATCGATAAACTCAACTACTTCGGACGGATAGGTCATACCCCACTGCGTCTCCACCGGTGATGCAAGCAACCGGAAGGCTGCGGGGACCTGGCAAAGCTTCACCTCTTTCAGGGCATAGCCCGCGTTTTTCAGCGCAGCATCTATTTCCCAGTTCACCGTCAGCCGTGTTGCCAGCCGCCTGAGCAGCAGACGGGCGTCATAGCTCCCGTCCGGACTTTGAAGTTTACCATCGCTCGTCACGTTCACGCACGGCAGATGGAGCATATAAGGCATCTTGTTGATATCATCCTGCGTAAAACCTTCGGCGGGAATCGTCTTTTTGAAAAGATCGGCGTCCATCACCTGTTGTTGCACATTGGCGAGGCTGCCGCCGATACTCGGGGTCGTATTTCCTTTCCCGCAGACAATCACCACCAACTGGCAGTTCGTGGCCGGTGTCAATGTCACCAGGGTAGAGAAATCCGTTCCCGCAGTGATCTGCTCTTTGGATTGCACACTGCCCATCAGCGTCCCGTCAGCCTTATATTGCATCAAATAGAACTGGTACAGCGCATCCGGATGACTCGGTTCCGTTGCACGGGTCCGCACGGCAGGCACCGGCCGGGCAGTGAACGCACCGTCCTGCCCGGAATCACTCCCCCGTGTGTCGGCAGAGGCAGAAAGGTTATACCCGTCCTCTTCATCGGCAAAGCCGAAACATAGGGATACCTCCACGGGCTTCGTGTCCGCATCGACCGGCACGACATCCGCCCGCTCTTCACAAGCCGCCATGCCCAATAGGCAGACAAGCACCGGTAGCTTCCACAGATTTTTAGAAGTATGTTTCATATTGGTATGTTTGTTTTAAGTTCACCACAGATTACACGGATTTTCACTGATTAATTATTTATATTCCGATTAATTATTTATATTTCACTGATAATCAAGTTTAATCGAATCAAAGATTCGGTGTTGATCTGTGAAAATCCGTGTAATCTGTGGTGAATCAAGTTCATTTCTGTCTTTTATTTGAAAACTACATTGTTCACCGGAAGCACCTCCACAGCATCGAACATCACTACGTTGCCATCCGTGATCGTCACACGCACATCGGCGCTGTTGGCGCCACTGATATTGACGGTGAGGTTATAAAGGTAATCTCTGCGGATGTTGTAGTCAGTCATCAGGTTGCCGCCCAAATGCAGGAGATAGTTCACGCCGATAGGCGCCGATGCTCCTGCATACTTATATTCACCCGACAGCTTGATGTACGTACAATAGTCCAATTTTCCGTCCGGCCCTTTAGCCGGAATGCTCTTTTCCATAAACGAGGCGGCTGTCCCCATTCCCCGTAAGTTTTCCGGCATATAGAATTTGCAAGGAGAAGACGGACTCAAATCAGTAGTGATCTGAGTTCCGGTTGTGGATGTGATAGCCGTAGAACCATCCTTATCCGCAGGATACTTATCTTTAATACTTCCGCCTCCCCGCGTATAGAGCGCCATGTGTGCGGGTACATTGTAGAGGGAGACGGACTTGACGACAAGGCTACTCGGATTATCTTTGGCTGCCAGATCTCCCTTTTTATTCCAAGACAAGGAAATCATGGCGTAAGCCCGCCGCAAGGGAACCACCAGCGGTATTACACCCGGTTTATTAAGATCAGGCGTATATTCCAGCGGCCCCGATGTCAACAGGGACGGCTGGTTGGTATAACCGGAAAAGGCCACCGTTTTCGCCTTCAGTTCCGCTTCGGTTCCGGTGAAGTCTTTCAAGAACGACTCTTCCGCATTGGCAATGACATAGAAGCGACTATTCGTTTGGGTGAAAGTAGTTTCGCCGGTTGTAATCTCAATCGTCGGAGGAGGATTCTTCCCAACCGGATCATCCGGAACCGTAAAAAAAGCTTTGTTCTTCAGCGTTGACTTTCCGCCCTCGGTGACGTATTGCAGCACCCAGATCCGGTTAACAGGGATCTGGTTAATCGTTCCGCGGGTATCCACCGTCAGCGCCGGAGGCAGTTTCAGAACTAATCGAAACTCCTCGGAAGTCTCTACGGATTCCTCGCTGCATCCCGCCAGCAAGCCGGAAACCGTCCATAGGCCGGAAACCGCCAGCAGGCAACCGAGTGCCCATTTGCCCGTCCATCGTCGTATGTATTGTCTTTTTGCCATTCTGTTTTGATCTGATTCTAAATATGATAATTGTATATGAATATGCCGGTTATTTTCCCATTTCATCCGAATCGAGCGTTACGGTCGATTCATATTCGCCTATCGCCAACGTCAAGTCAGCGGGGTCGAGTATGCCGTAGAAAGTCAGTGTAAAGGCGAACATATAGGTCATACCCGGCAGCAACACCTTCTGGATCTCCGCCGGATAAGTATTGGTCGTTTTTCTACTTACACCGTTATCATTATAGCCTACCGTCAGGTTCACTTTAAAAGAAATCATAGCCGAACCGTCTACCGGAAGCACCACAACCGGTGTACTTTCTCGTGAAGTCTTTATATCATGGGATGCTGTATTATTCGTGAATCCGGTGAAGGACTGAGTAGTGGCAAACGTTTCATTCGCCACCGCCCCCCAGGTAGTACCACCCAACGTGTAAGGCAACGACGCCCGGAGTCCTCCCATCTCGAAGGAGTTCACCACCAGACTGGTAGGAGTAACCGGCTGAAAGTCACCTGCCGCCACGCTCACTTTAATCTGTGCTCCCAAGCGTTTAAAGGGAGCCGGCAGCACTACGTCCATCATGTTTTCTCCCGTTTGGTTGGGTTGCACCACGATCCCTTTCAGGCTGGTGTACATAAAGTCTTTTCCGTTCGACACCTGAATTGTACCGTCCGTTTTCAGTTCGGGCACTTCCGTCGAAGAGTTGTACGATACCAGGTAAAGGTCGTACGTTCCGCGATACAGATAGAGTTCGCCCGTAGCCACTCCACCCTTTACCGTATATACTTTATGATCCAGCGGTTCCGTCGTCGTGGTAGACGCACCTGCGGGGAAAGCATAGATACAGAAAGTCTTTCCATCCGCCATATCCGTTGCCGCGTCGGCACGGGTCGAAGCCTCGTCCGCCTCCGCCCGGTAAAGAGAGAAGCGGAGCGATACCGGATCTCCCTCCTCCGTGCCGGGTTCCCCGGGAGCCTGTTCCGAACATCCTGTCAGTCCCGGCGCTCCAAGCAAGCAAAGGCAACACCCTATCCAAAGTTTCAGTCTTTTATTCATCGTTTCTTGTTTTAGTTCACCACAGAGTACACAGAGTAACACGGAGTGGATCGTTTTCCACTAAATCCCGATACTCGTGTTCTGGTTCGCATCGTTCTTCCAGTCCTCTATCTGTACCGAGCTCAGCTTACCTCCCATTTTGTCCACCGTAATCAGATAGACATAATGCTTTCCCGCCTCCCACTGCGCTGTCACCGATTGGGTTTCAAACGCATGCGCTTTCGCGGCAGCTTCTCCGTCCACACATACCTTGAGCCGGAACGAGAGCACCGTTTCTTCTTTCGCCATCGGCGCCACGAGGCAGGTCACGTTCGGTCCTTTCTGGTTTTCTTTCAGCTTCAACTCCACGCCACTCGCCTGCGCCAGTGTCAGTGTCGAAATATCCGACAGACTGTTCAGCAATCCGCTTTTCAGGTTCATCGTCCCGATGCCTGTCCGCAGACGGTTGGTTCCGCTCAGCACATCCACCTGTATCAGCTTTAGCGCTTCGGTGGCCGAAGCCGACTTCACGATACGGAAACTGACTTTGGCCAACGCATGCTTCATCTTGAAGCTGACGGTTCTCGAGGAAAGTGTTGCCGTGACGGGGACTGTCTCCGACTTATCCGTACCCACACCGTAGAGATAATCGGCCTGCCCGGTAGCGAGAAAATCAGTCAATGACGACGGAAGGTTCACCGCCGTCGTATGTTCACCGTCACCGGACGCTTGGATGTCTGCGAGAGGATAATAGGCGTACAGCAAGGCATCACCCGAAGTGTTGTTAATGATCGTCTGCTTGTCCGGAGTCCAGACTCCTTCTTTCAAGGAGAATGTCATCAGTGGATTGTCTCCATACGCCGCATGTGGACTGGTAGCTGATGCGGTAGTGGTGGCATACACGTCCACCTCGGTGATAGCGGTTGCTTCCGCACGGGTGACGCTCTCCTCTCCCTCCACTTCGATCCGCTGCAATTCCAGTGCGCCTTCATCGGTGGCGAATCCGTCGTCCGAGGCGCATGAAGCCGTCAGGCATATCCCCGCTCCGAGGGCAAGCGCCATGTAGAGGCGATTCGCCGGCTTCTTCATTTGATTGTATTTTTGTAGGTTCATATCCGTTTTCGTATCTGTTTTTCATTAAGTGGCGTTTCCCGCGTCTGTCTCCGTTGTCTCTACGAATCGTTCTACGGTGATACCGTTCAGGATCAATTCATTGGTGGACGTAAAGTTATACTGGTAGTTGTATCCGGCTTTCAAGGTATGGGCCGTCTTCTCGGTGTAGCTCTTCTCCGTTTCACCGGTGTCGCCGGCCTTCACCTTGATCACAAACGTTCGGGAGCCGGGCTTGACAATGGCCACATACGTATGCTGCAGAGCGGAAGTTCCCGCTGCCGAGGCGCCATAGGCGTTGATCGTCTCCGATGTAGAGACATCGGTGGCAATCCCCGTACCCGTCAGACTTGCCGTACCGGGAAGCTTTGAATCATTTCCATACTTCACCACCAAGGTCACCTTCGCCGCTTCCGGAGCGAACGAGAACGTAGCCTTATTGCCATCGAGTACTCCTTTAGCCGTCAGCTTGTTGCTTTGCCAGAAATTGGTGGCTGTGCGCTGATCGGTTAGAATCCGGGTAAACGCCGTAGGATACGAAGCCGTAAACGTTTCACTACCGATGGTGGTAAGCGCTGTTTGTCCGCTTGCGGGTTGCCAGGTGCCGGTTGTGCCGGTGACCACCCGTTGGTAGTCGGCAGTATTCGTGCCATCCTTAATCCGGATGACATCACCCGCTACAAATTCTCTTTTATCATAATCATCGGCATGCGCATCCGTCGCACGGGTAGCGGGATTCCCCACCTCCGCCGATACTTCCAACGGACGGGGCAAAGCATCCTCTTGCGAGCAGGCGGCCAGCAGAACCGGGAAGAACAGGCAGAGAGCCGCCCCGGATACCGATAGGATTCTATTCTTTTTCTTTTTCATGGGGTTACATCAACTAAGGTTCCTGTATGCGAATCCCCGCTTTGCCACTCTTTGATCTCCTGACCGGTGGGAACCAGCACATCATTTTTCAGGGTGAGCGTATAGGTGTAGTGGCTGTTCGCCGCCCTTGCGCAAATAAGGGTGATGTCATAGACCACTCCGTTAGCATCCGTCACCGATACCTGTATCGACTGTTGGGAAGTAAGCGGGGCGATAATGCCATGCCAGGTATATTGCTCTTTGTCTGTACCACCGGGGTGATACAGGTAGACGGTTTCATCCTTGCTTGCTCCTCCGGAGTAAAGCCCCTTCCCGGTTACGGTCATACTCGTAAAATCCTTTGACAGTGTGTTCTTTCCCGAAAATTTCAGGGTCAGCTTCACGCCTTTGTGCACAAAGGCGCTTTCGCCTGTAAAGGAGAGGGTTCCGTCACGGCCGATCGTCACCTTCTCAGGGGTCTCCAGCAGATTGCTCAGGCGGTAGTCCTCACCTCCCGCCTTTCGCTGGTCGGCACGGATACCCGAGTATTCGATAGGGTAACTCGCCTGGTAGGTGGCACCGGACTCAACGAGCAGCTCCGTACCCGTCACCGAAGGTTTCCACTCGCCCGTACTGCTGCCGGAAGAAGCGGAGTTCAATATATAGTCCACCGGAGTGGATGACGAACCGTTCCGCGAGCGGATGATACGGATTTTGTCATCTGCGGCAAAGGTGCTGCGGTCGTAACCGTTGTCGGCTGCCACGGCACGGGTCCCGGCTGCCACGGCCGCCCGGGTCTCAGACTCCCGGCCTTCACCGGAAGCGCAGATCGCGGCGGACACCGTAAGCGGAGTCCCTTCGGGCAACGAAGGGGTCAGCGCATTGTCCGAACAGCCTGCGGTAAGCAGCAGGCAGCCTAAAACCATTTGGTATAATCTATCTGTTTTCATACTGAATCATTCATTCTGAATCATTTGTCATTTGTCATTCTGAACCATTTGTCATTCTGAACCATTTATTGTTCTGAATCATTTGTCATTCTGAATCATTTGTTTCATTGCCAGCCGGGATCTACGTCATTACTCCCCCCGGAAACTTCCGTCCACCCTTTTATATCGACAGGTTGCAGGCTGATTCCCCGTTGGCCGAGCGTCAAGGTATAGACGTAGCGGTATCCTTTCTGCCATGCCGGGTTGAAGGCATCGGTCGAGAGGGTAAGATCCCGTTCGGTAGCGTCCGAGCTTTGTTCACCCAGTGTCAGCGTCAACGTCACCTGCGTGCCCGAAGCTGCCCCAGCCTTCGGAGCCACCAGCCCGTAGGCCACTGTAACGGGGCCCGAGGTGCCGACCTGTTGCGGACGGGCCGATGGGGTAAAAGAGATTTCACCCACCGCGGCCAGTCCGGACAAAGCGCCATCCGTCAGGGACATCGCGCCGGCCGATCCGGATCCGGAAGCAGTCGTGCAGAAGAAAGGAGTAGCGCTGCCCGCTGCCGTAAGCTTAATCTGCCTTACATAATCGTATGTCGGATCCGGGGTGCGGTCGTTCGCGTTCTGAATGCGGAACACGACTTGCGACAAGGCGTGTTGCAGATAGAGGGTCGGCGAAGCAGACAGGCTGTTGGCGGTAACCGCCGTAGCCGAACCTACGGTAGCGCTGCCGGAACCGTAAAGGTAATCGGCGGTAGAGCAGTCGTAGGTATTTCCTCCGTCGAAGTTTTGCCCGGCAGGCACGCTGACGGGGAGAGCAGGCAAGACAGTACTGCTGCTGCCACCGCTACCGCTGCCACTGCCGCTACCACTGTTGCCTCCGCTACCACTGCCGCCATCGCTCTTCAAGGCTGTCGTGGCGGGTGCCCAGGCATAGACCGTCGCTTGCGCGAGGCTGACGTAGGTAGAAGGAGTGCTCGTCCAATTGGTACCGGAAGCCGCTTTCGTGAAGGTCGCTCCCCCGGTGTTGCTGCCCGGATAGAGACTGCCGTCCGCAGCGGCGAGGTAGATGCCAATGGTGCTGATCCGGTCTGCACCCGTACCAACATCGTTGATCATGCTACGGGTGGAGGCAAGCGTGGCACCGGCATGAACACCGGGCTGCAAGAGGACGGCATCGCCGTCGGTGAGAACGGAGTTCTCACCGGAACAGGCTATGCAAAACAGGGATGCGGTCCCAAGGAGCAAAAGAATGAATACGTTCTTCATCTATTATCTTGTTGAGTTTTTCTTCTATCACTTTATATCCAGGTCAGTGCTTGACGCAACCGTTGTCCATTGTGTCACGGTCACACTCGAAATGACAAGTTCGGAACCACTGAGCTTGACGGTGTACAGGTAATTCTTTCCGGCCTCCCATGCACTGCCGCTACCAGGCAGGGCGACTTTATAATCCTGAGCATCAATCGTCAGCGTAGCTTCCACGGTCGACTTATCGACCGTGCTTTCAGGCAGGACGAGGATACTGGCTTTCCTGGCGTTATTTTTGGCGGTGGTTGCAGCAGAAGCATCGCTACTCGCTGCTTTGGGCAACGTATAGTTTGCTATATCACGTGTATAGGTCACTGCCGCCGGACTCTGACCCACAGTGATCGTACCATCCTTAATTTTCATGGTAGGGCTAGCTCCATTATTTAATGTTGTATTTCCACTTTTATTGGCTAATACCAGTTTGGTGAATGCACCGGTATTTTTATAGGTATGATCCGCATATACCCGGAAGCTGACCATCGCAAGGGCATGCTTCATGGCGAGCGTCACCTGTCCGGTTTTATTCGTATCACCGTTTTTATAGCTGGCTTTCACTCCGGTACTTCCCTGATCGGCATACATATAGTCCACCTCTCCGGAGGCTGCGAGAATCTTATCTTTTGTACTGGTTTGACCGTCCGAATTGTCAGTGGATTGAAAGTCGATCGTGGCGTTAGCGTCTCCGCTCTTCCCCGAAAATACAGAGATATTGATCGTGGAACTTTCCGTGTATTCACCACTCGAATCAGTAGCCTTCAGCGCAGTACCGCTACTCTGAAATTCACCACTACTACCCGGTTGATACGCCGGATAATGCGCATAGATCGTAGCCTCTTCCGCCGAAAGATAGATTTTATCGGTCGCACTGCTATTGCCCCATGCCGAAGAGTTGTAAGTGTACAACCCATAGTTATTCGTTGTCTTATTCGTCGTTTTGCTGTTGGCATACACCGCGATGCTTCCTAATGCATTCCCTACAGCCGATGCATCCGAGCCGGCATCTATCGCGCCGCGTGTCAACACCACCTGTGGCGACACCTGCAATTCCGCCACCCCGGTATCCTGTCCTTCGGGCAAGATGCTTTCACTGCATCCGACAGCCAACAGCAATGCCGGAAGAGCCATAAGCCAATGATATTTCGTTTGGTTAATCATCATGTTCGTTTTATCTTTTTTTAAATTCATGTATCTAATCCGCATCCAGAGTGCCGTCAACAGTCACCGGAGCCCACGCCTGCACCGTTACCGAAGTGATTCCCAGTTCATGGTCGCCGATGTTCAGCGTCACTACGTGTGACATGCCTGCCTGCAACGGATTTTTCCCGCTTGCGTTGGAATCACCGAACGTAAGCGACACATTATCGAATGTACCTATTGATGTTTCTACTTTCAGCGTATACGTGTTGCTTCCACCTCCATTGCCGTTGTTTCCGCCGGCTTCCAACGGAGGGAGTAAAAGTTGCCCCACAGATACCGGAGTCTGGCCGGTCACTTCCGTTCCTTGCCCGGCTCCGTTGGTTCCGTTCTGCGTAAGATCCACCGTCAGTCCCTGGGGATGTTCGGTTGTGGTGGAGAATGTCACCTCTCCCGTAGCCAGCTTCAACGAGGCAAGCGGTTTCGCCTCCTTCACCGTGATACTCTTCACCCATACCGACACCCCGTTTTGAAGCGTCTTCTTCGCTTGAAAAGAGAGTTGCGTCAATTGATGGTCGAATACCAGTGAAGGAAAGTGCCCGTCCGCCCAGCGGTTTCCCTGTATCTGAGAAGCGTAAAGCAGATCGGTCTGCCCTGTGAGTACAAAGGAAACCGTACCGGCATAAGTGCCCGTTCCACTGCCCGAAGCGGCTTTATCCGGCTCGACATAGGGGGCGTAGCTTACCAGATAGAGCCAAGCTCCCCAACGGGGATAAATGGGCGCATCCTTACCGGCATTGCCCCAACCGACTTTACCATCGGTCCCGACAGTTCCTTTCCAGACACCCTCTTCGGCGGCAACCACCGGAGTGGTGTAGTCTCCCGCGGTTCGGGAAAATACCATGGCGGCCTCAAACTCCGCCTGAGGCTTGCTGCCTGCCGAGACCGCCGCCCTCGACGATACATCGCCCTCCAGAGCGGAAAGCTCCACCGGAACCTCCTCCTCACCCATCAGCGAGGAACGGTCCGCGTCGGAGCAACCTGCCAGGAAAACTCCCGGCAGGCAGAAAAAGACAAAAAGCGAAATATGGCGTTTCATGATCATGGCAGACATTTTATGTGAATCAGTTCAGATCGGCATGGCCGGCATCACCCGCTACCCAGTCGGTTACAGTGGCGGTTACGGTCATCTTCGTAGCATCCGCCGGAGTCAGAGGCTCGGTCACGTTCAGGGTGATCAGGTGTGACTTACCGGCCTCGGTAGACAGGTCTGTTGTATTATCCTGCTTTTTGATTGTCACATTACTGAAAGTGATATCAGTGCCTCCCACAGAGATCACCGCATCGATCACGACTTGGCCCGAAGCCTGGATCATCAACGGATTACCTACCCGCACAGCATCTGCACCCAGCGCCACACTGGAAATACCACCCACATTCATCACAGCGGCATCCGTCCACTTGCTCACACCGGCCTTACCCGAAGCCGGAGCTACGTTGACCTCTGCAGGCACCTGTGCGTCCTGCACGCTGATTTTCTTTAAGCTGACGGTTTTATCGGTCCATTCGCCACCACTTGCCTGAGTGGTGAGCTTCATCTCAAAGTTGAGCTGGGTGGTCAGGTGCTTGAACGTAAGTTCAGGGTTACTTGCAGAACTGCTGCTACCGGCCTCCGCCGCGTCGGCAAGCATCACGTCCTGCTCCCCGTCTGTTTGGGGAATCGTCACCGTTGTACCGCTAACCGTTCCCGCAGGAGCCACAGCCGCCAGCCAAGACTTCGTGCTGGCAGTCGTATGGTAATAAAGAATCGGGTTGAGTGACACCGTGGCCTTAGAACCCGCCTTGAAAGAGGCGGTGGAAACCGTGGCACGGGTTGTCAGTTTGTTCTGTCCGCCGTCTTCCGTCACTTCATTGGCAAGCACCGGAGAAAACTTAGTCCAATCAGCAGCCTGATCACCGTCAGCCACCAGCACCGTAGCCGTCACATCACTGCCTACGCCCACCGCCGCGCGGGTCTTCACCATGCCCTGCACGCTTTGCGACACTTGGATAGGAGTCGCGTTCACCGGATTCTCGGGCAAAAGGTCATTGTCATTGCTTGAGCAGCTTGCCAGCAAAAGGGCCATAGCCGCCACACTTAGTTTCGTTTTCATTGTTTTCTAAAAGTTTTATAGTTAATAAATATGTTTATTGTTCTGTTTCGGCAGACCGATTGTCCACCAGTTCCCCACTGCCGGAGTCACCCTCCTGCCACCGTCCGACCGTAGCGACAGCTACAATCTCCATCGGATCGGGAATGACGGGATCGGGAAGTTCCACCCGGACGGTATAAGCCGTTCCGCCTTCCCCCTCCCCGCCTTCGAACCGTACGGGAAGGGCACGGTAATCGCGGTCGTGTGTCCGGTCATCGTCTACCGAAAGCACCAGGTCGATGGTCAGCGTAGCGGAAGGCTGCACCAGCACATAGCCCGGCAGCGTCAGCTTGTTGCCGTCAAACGGAAGGCCCTCCGCCTCTTCGCCCGCTTCATAAACGGGCACGCTCACCGTGCGCTCACCCGGCAAGAGCGACTCTTCGGCCAGGGAGAGGGTCACCTCGTCCGTCAGTCCGTTCAGATGGAGCGACCGCACGCGGAGCGCCCCGGTATCTTCGGCCTCTACCGTGAGTGTAAAGATCAGTTGCGTCAGCAAGTGCCGATACAGGAGCGATTGGCTGTCGGACTCCCCGAAAGGAGCGGAAAGCGATCCGTTCTGTTCGCCCGTCAACATCAGGTCTTCTTCTCCCGTCAGGCGGTAAGTCAGCCGCCCGTCAGCCGTCAGCGGTGCCGGAGGATAGTATCCCCGCAGATAGAGCGCCGAGCCGTCCGACGGATAGTAGCGTTCGGGCATCAGGCGGATCTCGTTGTCCGTGGCAATGCCGTCCCAGCTCCCGTCGTACTGTCCCGTACGTACACCGTAAGCGACACACACCGGGGTATCGCCGAAAACGTCCACCGTCGCACGGGTACGGATACCCGTAAAGAGACGGATGGGAACCGGCTCCGGTTCCGGACGCGGTTCGAGCGAGCGCTCCGTACACGAGAAGAGAAGCTGGGAAAGAAAGGCAGCTTTCAGTATGTATTTCAGTTTGAGTATCATATTCCCATTGTATTTCTAAAACCTATATCCCAGCCCCAGGTTGATCCCCGTCAGGCCCCAACGGACGAAGGAGGCCGGATGGTAATAGTATGCGTGGGGAGGTTCGTTATCATAAGCCTTGGCGGACGAATGGAGGTATCCCCCGCGCACTCCCGCCTCGATGCCCCAATGACGGGACAGGGGGACATACACGCCTGCGGAGAGTCCCGCATGCCGGTAACGTCCGGTGCGGCTTCTGCCTGTGGCGTCCGTATCGCCTGCTGGCGAGGGACGGTAATCGAAATCGCCCGACTGACCGTAGACACCCAGATAGAACCAACGGTAACGCCCGTCACCTTTCAGCCACAAACGGGGCTCGAGGCTGTAGCCGGAGACGCCCCAGAAACGGTGATCGCGCCCGCCTTTCCAGTCTGAATACGCCGCAGAGGCCATCACCGACCAACGGCGGGCAAAATGAAGCTCCAGCGCCAGGTTGGGCCTGAAAGCTCCCAGGCGGCCTTCCGCCGTCAGCCCCGACCAGTCGGCAAGGTTCGTCTTCAGGGAGAAGACCATCCGACGCGGATTTTCTGCTCCCGACCCCGCAACCGTACCGGGATGACCGGCCGGACCGACCGGTACAAAAAGAATGGGGGGCGGGCACGGGCGGTTGTCCGGAGCAGATGGGACCGCAGGAGGCAAAAGCGGATATCGGGAGGCATACATGCCATAGTTGCGGCGGATAAAGTATCCGCACCCGCAGGCTCGCGCAGGCAGACAATCACCACGTCGCGCTCTTCGCCGGGATAGCATACGGCATGGTTGTGAGTCACGAAATACTCCTCTTTCATGCCCTTGCGGGTGATCAGTTCGGACTTCACACGGCTGCTACGCACATAGGCCAGCCAAAGATTGTCGTGTACGCTCCCGCCCGAAGTGCAATGACCGTCTACATAGATACGCATCTTCCCGTCGGCGATAGGGCCACGGAAAGAAGAGACGGCGGCAAACAGGCGTTTCAGCTCGTGATTGTTGCCTTGATAGTCGGCATACAGAACGTCACGCCCCTGTACAAAACGGAACGTGTGCAACGAATCGCAGTCCGAAACCGCACGTGTGCCGACACCCCGACCGCAGACCGGTGCGGAGAGCAAAAGGATATATCCGAGCAGCAGTAAAATTCTGTTCATGGCGGCAATCTCTAAAAAACGGTTTACAAACAAAGTTCTGTCAAATGGATTTCACTGAATATGCTGCGCATCATCTGGTTGACAACCCCCATACGGGAGGCCACCGACCCATAACGGCCATAGACACGCTGCTCGTCGACATCCGGAGAAACCGGACACACCCCCTCGTGCAGGATCAGCAACAAGGACAGCAGGTCGATGGAGCCCAAAGGCTTGCACAGTTCATAAGAAACGGGACTATCGGGAGATTCCGGGCATATACAGCGAATCAGCCCTCCGCGCTCCAACAGGGGAAGGAGGACAGAAACATTCCGGAAAGCGCAATCGGAAGAAACAGGAGGAGAAGATATGCCGGCATCACGGTAATAGATGTAACGAAGCACCCTGATAGCCTCCTGGGTTAAAATTGTAAGCATAACTTTTTGTTTTGTTTGTGAAGACCGTTACTTTGTAGGTAACGGCATTTAACAAATATCTGAAACAGACAGCGTTCTAAACCGAATAATTAGATTTAAACAATAAAAGGCATCCGATGATGGCAATAAAATGTTCATCCACGTTAAATTACACCAACGTGGACAACCCTTCTTATTGCTTTTTTAAGAGAAAATAGGGAAAACTAATGCTAAGCATGCATCTTTTTTAAAATTAATTATCTTTTTATTGAAAAACTTGCCTTTTTATTTGTTTGTGTGAAAAATAATGTCCAATTTTGCAGCAATAAAGCGATGCCGTTACCTACAAAGTAACAGACCACCTACCCTACTGATTATAAGCGTAATATCTTCAATACATTCTACCTTCAAACCGCACTTAGCACATAGTTGAGTATCTTCCTGTTTGTCCGGTCTACTTCCTTATCACCGAAAGGTTTCAGGTAAGTTTCCGTAACTTTCACCGAAGAGTGTCCCAGCCCACGGCTGATCACTCCCACGGGCGTCTCCTGATGAAAGGCAATCGTGGCCCACGTGTGACGCGCGGTGTATGAACTGAGCCTGCCGCCCAATCTCAAATCCACCGACACCCGTTCCAGCCGGCGGTTCAGGTTGCGCAGTTCACATTGATATTCCTGATAAGGAGTCAGCACCTTCTCCTGCCGACGTTTCCCGGTACGGGGTTGTCCCAAGATGGGCAGCAGGTAGCTCGGATGATCGTTCTCCGCCATCCTCCGGTTGATGATGTCCATCGCCTCACGGGGCACGGTAATGCTGACCTCCTGCCCCGTCTTATGCCGGCAGTAGGTCAGCACCCCCTTGTCAAGATTGCTCCTGCGCAGGTGTGCCAGATCGACAAACGGGATGCCCCGCAGCATAAACATCAGCACAAACCAGTCCACAGCCTTCGCCGAGGCCGATTCATCCGGACACCCCGACATGCGGATCATACGCCCCACCGTGCGGGCATCCACGGCACGCTTCACGTCGGAGCGCGTACCGGTATATACCTTATCGAAAAGCCCGGTCACATATCCCGGACGCCCCTTCATCCCCCGGTTGTAGCCCGCACGCAGGGCACGCATGTAAGTAGACACCGTGTTCCAGCTAAGCCCCCGGCCAAGCAGCAGAAATTCGTAATTCCCCAAAAACGCCGGGGTCACCTCTTCAAATCCGATCTCCTCCTTTCCCGCGCTCTCCCTGAGCAAACGCAGCATGTTGTGGTAAATGCGCCGGGCGGACTCACGGCCCTCTTCACGGAACCTTTCAATCTCCGAAATCATAAATACTGTTAATGTTTCATTCATCTTATTCATTGTTTTTAATTTACAATATCCCCTTAAATATAAATTGTACAGAAAGCCGGATAACCGAACCTATATCTTTACAAAACACATCTAAAGAGACTTTACGGAACAATCCTTGGGACGATATGCTGTACACTTTTTGTATATCTTTGCCGATCCTAACGTCGTTTTAACAAACATTGGCATCCAGCCATCCCATACAAACCTCAAAGTAAGATGAAAAAGAGCATCCAGGACCTGAAAGAGTCATTAAGAAAAAAGGAACAGAAACAACAAAGACTGCACGAACAAGAAGATAAGATAGAAAAAGACATCCGTGTGCTGCGATACCTGATAGAACGGGAGGAACAGGCCGCCTCTGCACAAGCCCCCCGGAAACGGAAAATCGCCCGAAAGCAGGTAAGCGACTTCTTCACCCGGATCGCCCTGTTTTACGAAGACCTGCAACGGCGCCTGGACCTGCGCATCACTTACCGCTGCTTCTGCCGCTGGCTCTGCACCCGCTACGAGTTCGAGTCACGCTACCGCGACCGCCACAAGTTGTCGCCTTGCACGGTACTGGGGTATTTTAAAAGGGAAAGAGGTGGGTAAGCTTCATCAGTCAACCTACATAGTGGGCAATGCTTATGGGTTGCTTAGTATATGCTACCATAGGTATATAAAAAAATAAGTTCCGCCCTGGTACGCATTGTAAAGAGGCGTGGCGGAAATTGTTGGTGCGAAGATACTGCTTTTTCATTTAAGAAATATTGTTCATCGCTTGCTGTTTTTCCAAGAGAGAACTTCACCCAAAGACGTTTTCATTTCCCTGTCCCCATTGTAGATGGCAAAGCATTGGTCGGGCGTAGCCCCTGATAACTTAGCCCATTTGGAGATACCCTTGAAAAAGTCCGGCGAATAGGTCGCCCCCGATTTTATTTCGTAAGCGTATTGTTTACCACCCTCGGTACGTAGTAAATCTATTTCGTTTCCGGTGCTGTCCCGCCAGAAAGTCAAATTAGGTTCCGCACCTTTATTATATGCCTCCTTGATAAATTCATTAATTACCAGATTTTCAAACAGACCGCCACGCAAAAAATGCGTCGAGATCTGTTCCGCATTTTGTATCTCTAATAAGGAGCAGGCCAACCCTGTATCATAGAAATAAAGTTTGGGCGTTTTTACTAATCGTTTGGCATAGTTGTTAAAATCCGGCCTTAGCAGATAGCAAATGTAACTCGCTTCTAATATCGAAATCCAAGCCGTTGCAGCTGTCACCGATATACCGCATTCATTAGCCAATGACGAAAGATTGAGCAGTTGTCCGATACGTCCGGCACATAATTTCAAAAAACGGATAAACTTGCTCAAATCTCCAATGTTTCGCATCAGGCGCACATCCCGTTCAACATACGTCTGGATATAGAACGGGTAATAATCATCCGGCTCTATATTTTTATCATAAATACGCGGATAAGCCCCTTTGAATATCTCTTCATCCACATTTTTGGGAAGAATACCGCCTTCTTTCATTTCACGATGAGAGAAAGGTAAGAGTTTGAGTATAGCTGTCCGGCCCGCCAATGACTGATTCACATTTTCCATTAATAGAAAATTATGTGATCCGGCCAATAAATACATCCCCTCACGATTCTCATTATCGGTGTAGGTTTGAATATACGAAAATAGCGAGGGAACATGTTGCACCTCGTCAATGATTGTCTTATCAGGATAGGTCGCAAGAAATCCTTTGGGATCGTCGGTTGCAAACAACCTCATGTCCGGGTCTTCGAGAGATACATATTTATAATCCGGAAAAGATGTTTTCAACAAAGTAGATTTACCCGACTGCCGAGGTCCCGTCAGGGTGACAATCGGATACTTGTTTGTCATCTCTAATAACTTCTGTTTTAATATCCTTTCTATCATAGCTACTTATTTATTGCAAATATAATATTAAAAAGTGAATTTGCAAACAGTAGTTCTGTTTTATCATTGTTAGTTCACACGGCTTTTTCATTTAAGAAATATAGTTCATCGCTTGTTATTGTAGCAAAAAGCCTTATATTCGTGCGCAGCGATGCTGAAGCACCGCCTTAGGTGTTTCTTCTTATCGTTCATTTTATTTTTTAATCGTTACTAAATATCAGGATTCAACGATCCACTTTTCGATGTTTCGGGTTTGGGCACTGAAATTTACGCCAATCTTAAAAAGCTTACGGCCGTCAGTCGCAAAAGGTTGCGTATAATGCTTCCCGTTGATCTGTCGGAGGGCTTCTTCGGCAGTGCCATCCAACTTGAACTCCATCACATAAATGAATTTATCTGTTTTCAAAACGAGATCGACACGCCCTTCAGCGGTATGATATTCCACTTGCGTATAGAATCCCATTAGCTTAAAGACGATGAAAAGCACATTCTGATAGTGCAGTTCCCGATCACGAATCATTTCGTAAGGGGTATCCGCAAAGAAACTCTGCAGACGGCGGAAAAAAGAATCATAGTCCCCGGCACGAACCTCTTGTACGAACTTCTGAATTTCAAACGGGGCTTCTACTTTATTGGTGTCCGCATAATAAGGAAGCAGAAACTTCATGAACCCCTCCTCCACTTCGCGATTCGGGAATCCCAAACGGTAAATCCCGAATTCACGGTCATACCCCTTGATGGTGAGGTAACCGCTCTGATAAATTACGGGAATAGGATCGGTAGAGGAAGAGTCGATGCTGTTCAATACATCCGCATCGGTTTCCACATGCGCCATTTTATGAAGATCATAGTGATGTATCTGCAAGAGTTCTACCAGATAGGTAGGAGTACCCGTTTCAAACCAATAATTTCCAAATTTCATTTTATAGAACGTATTCAGCAAGCTGAAAGGATTGTAAATGCCGATCGAATCTTCCACAAAATGGTACCCGTCATAGCATGCCTTCAATTCACGGCACACCTCTTCATAACCCATCCTCTGCCTGTCGGCAAGTTCGTACAACTCTTGATCCAGATTGGTCCGTATTTCCTCCTCGGTGATGCCGCACAATGCCACGTAACGTTCGTCCATCGACAAATCGATCAGATTGTTCAAAGCACTGAATACACTCACTTTACCAAACTTGGTGACACCGGTCAGAAAAGCGAACCGGATGTATCCATCCATTGTTTTGATAGCTCCATAAAAGGCTTGCAAGGTCTTGCGAAACTCTTTTTGCAATTCTTCATCCCCAATGGATTGCAGCATGGGCTTATCATATTCATCCACCAGAATGACTACACGATGCCCCGTCAGTTTACAGGCACGCTCTATGACACCGGCAAAGCGCAGAGACAAAGAGCGCTCCGAAGGTTCAGCTCCATAGAGTTTCTCCCATGACACAATGGCTTTCTCCAATATATCCTCAAGGCTTTGCGGTGAGTCATATTTCTCTATATTTAAATCCAGATGCAATATCGGATGTTCTATCCACTCTTTCTCGAGCTTTTCCATCGCCAGTCCTTCAAAGAGTTCCTTTTTTCCCCGAAAATAGGCCTCGAGAGTAGAAACAAGCAGACTCTTCCCAAAGCGACGGGGGCGGCTCAGGAAATAATAACTCCCCGTCTTCACCATTTGATAAACCAATGCGGTTTTATCTACATAGAAAAAACCCTCTTTACGGATTTTCTCAAAATTCTGTATTCCGATAGGATAGATTTTATCACTCATATTCTTTATTGTTCCGGAGATAAGTAACAGACCCATCTGTGGATACAAAGATACTATTTTTTTCTGTGTTTCGCATGTCATACTTGAAAAGCAACGCCGTGACAGTAAAAAAAGTTTTTCACTTCACACAAGAGAGATGTAATTTTGTCACGTAAATAAAAGCAACAATTATGAAAGAATTAAATTTTGACTGGCTGCTGAACGGAAGCTGCCTGCTGTCGGACGTGGCGATGGCATATTTCACAACCTGTGTTTATCCCCGCTCGGCAGGCAAACGGATGCGCGACGAGATAGAACGCTATCCGAACCTGTACGCCGAACTGCTGGAAGCGGGATACAAGCGTCCCAACACACTGTTGACGCCGCGCCAGATCTGTATCGTGATCCGTCACTGGGGAATGCCCGACACGGTGTACAAGTGGCTGCGCGAGCACCCCGCGGATCGGGTTCAAAAACTGTTCGCCGACCGCAAATTCGACTGATATATTTTATATATCTTTTGTTTATTATTTATTTATGTGCAGGTCTGCATGTTGGCGGCCTCTAAATTCATCCGCACAGAAAGCTGAGCAACAGCGCATTAGGAGTACCAAAGCATGTTGGTGTCCGTGTTGGTGGTTTAGAGGCTCCGGATGATGGAAACAGAGGTTCCGGAAAGGCCCGGACGAGGCTCGGTTTCACCCCCGCAGAGCGTGCGCTGCCCTGCAGAGGACCCTGTGACTTTTTGCGCCGTAATGCGGCACTCTGCATCACTTTCTTGCATCACCGGCTGTCCGTGCTTAGCTTTGTCACACCGTTCGGGAAAGAGCGGTACACTCGATAACCTGTAAAATGAAATACTATGAACGCATCGACTGAAACAATTCTGAAAAAAGGATATATCCTGATCCCCAAATCCCTGATCGAAGATTTCCTCAAAGCCGGATTGGGCACAGAGGGCTATCTGGAAGCGTGGATACGCGTATTGGCGCTGGTCAACTATTCGGATACGGAGATCTGTGTGCAAGGCAACCGGATGATCTGCCGACGGGGAGAGACGGTATACACCTACAGCCACTGGGAAAAGGTGCTGGGATGGAGCCGCTATCGCACCCGCCACTTCTTCGAAACCCTGTTTAAATCCGGAATCATGGAGGCCGTGGAGAACTCCGCCGGAATCACCCTGCTACGGGTGATAGACTATGACCTCTGGACCGGACAGAAAAAGGCGGCCGCCACCCGGAGCAACCATGCCACGGAGGGTTTCGACGACTTCTGGGACCTCTACCACCGCATCACCCAAAAGGACAAGATAAACATAGCCCGTGCCCGGAAAGAATGGAATAAACTGACGGCAACGGAGAAGAAGCTGGCCTTGGAAAACATCGAGGAATATTATGCCCACCAAAAAGATATACGCTTCTGCAAACAGGCGGCCACGTATCTGGCGGATAAAGCGTTCCTGAATGAATATGAGTTTTAAACCCACCACAAATCCAAATCATTATGCTACAACCCCAAGCACCCGAACTCGAGGAAACCATCCTCGGAGCCTGCCTGATCGAAAAAGAAGGCATGGCACTGGTTGACGAACTGCTGAAACCGGAAATGTTTTATGTCACCCGTCATCAACTGATTTATGCCGCACTGCAGGCGATGTTTCACGCCGGTACGAACATCGACATCCTCACCGCCACCGAAGAGCTGCGCAAGCGCGGAAAGCTGGACGATGCCGGAGGGCCGTTCTACATCACCCAACTGAGCAGCCGGGTGGCAAGTTCGGCACATCTGGAATATCATGCGCGCATCGTGCACCAGAAGTACATCCGAAGAGAAATGATCGTGGGATTCAGCAAGCTGCTGACCCTCTCCGGCGATGAAACCATCGACCTGACAGACACGCTGGTGGATGCTCACAACCTGCTGGACAGGCTTGAAGGAGCCTGCGGACACAACCGGCAACTACGGGATATGGACTCTCTGATGCAGGCCACCCTGGTGGAAGCGGAAGGGCGAATGCGGAAAAACAAGGACGGAGTGACCGGCATCCCTACCGGACTGACCGAACTGGACAAGATGACGGGCGGATGGCAAAACAATGACCTGATCACCATCGCCTCCCGGCCGGCAGTGGGGAAAACCGCCTTCGCGCTCCATCTGGCTAAAGCCGCAGCAGCGGCAGGACATCATACGGTGGTGTACAGCCTCGAGATGCAGGGCGAACGGTTGGGTGACCGATGGCTCCTGTCGGCAGGAGAGGTGGACCCGCACCTCTGGCGAAGCGGTAAAGTGTCGCAGGAAACATGGCTGCAAGCCCGGCAGACCGCAGGAGAACTGGCAAGACTGCCCATCTGCGTAGACGACAACCCGGATATGAGCATGGACCGGGTACGCTCAAGCGCACGGTTGCTGCAAAGCAAAGGCAAGTGCGACTTTATCATCATCGACTATCTGCAACTGTGCGACATGCGCACCGAACAGAACAACCGGAACCGGGAACAAGAGGTGGCACAGGCCAGCCGTAAAGCCAAGCTGCTGGCCAAGGAACTGCACATACCGGTCATCTTGCTGAGCCAACTCAACCGCGGCTCCGAAAACAGGGCGTACGGACGCCTGGAATTGGCGGATCTGCGTGAGAGCGGCGCCATCGAGCAGGATTCCGACCTGGTGGTTCTGCTCTATCGCCCGGCACTGGCACACCTGGCAACGGACAAGCAGAGCGGATATCCGACAGAGGGGCTGGGGATAGCCATCATCGCCAAACACCGCAACGGCGAGACGGGCAATGTATACTTCGGACACAACAGGAGCATGACAAAAATCGGCGACTATGTGCCGCCGACGGAATGGATAAGGAGGAACGCGAAATAAAATGGAAAAGCCGGAGTCTACAGGCTCTCTATCTCTCCGGCGGACAATCCTGTCACCTGACAGATGGTTTCGACCGGCAGGTTCAATGCCTTCATCCTCCGGGCATTCGCCTGCTTCTCTTCCATGCGGCCTTCGGCAAGACCTTCCTGACGACCCTCGGCAAGACCTTCCTGACGACCCTCGGCAAGACCTTCCTGGCGACCCTCGGCAAGACCTTCCTGGCGGCCCTCCTGGC
>ERZ1673698.1401-NODE-1401-length-23254-cov-53.662098_pt1 | contig 23254 bp, 24 predicted proteins | sample MGYA00580228_ERZ1673698 | MGnify/ENA primary metagenome ERZ1673698 (study PRJEB41218, sample SAMN15661768) | gut metagenome | host: Homo sapiens | place: Canada: London | collected 2015-08-20/2019-03-30 | study: EMG produced TPA metagenomics assembly of... | reverse complement strand
TACCCAGGGCGCTGCCCTGGGCTAAGAGCTTCTGCCCTTTCAGGGCGTGCTGCTTGTATCCATTGCTCTGGGCTAAGAGCTATTGGGCCTTCAGCCCGTACATAAACCACATGTGAAACTTGAGTTAAAAATCTATCACCAAACGCTATTTATCCTTTCTTTTTATACACAAAAGTGTAATTTTCAAGCCGCACTCTTGAGAAATACACTTTTGTGTCAAAGGCTTTTTCCTATAAAGCTATACTTTTGCAGCCGAAAAATAAAAAAAATCAAGCAAAACTGTAGCAATATGAAGGAAAAAGTAATTTTTACCACAGCGTTGTGCCTCTCGGCTATGACGCAGATGATGGCGCAGAATATCATCGGTAAGGTGATGAATACCAAGGGAGAACCTTTGGCGTTTGCCAATGTAGTATTATTGAATAGAACAGACTCGGCTTTCGTCAAGGGCGCTGTGAGTGGAGAAGATGGCAGCTTTGTCATCGACTCTTCCTGCAACGGCGGAATCATCAAGGTGACATCCGTAGGCTATAAGACAATCTGCAAGGATTGCACAGGCGAGAATGTGGGCATTATCAAGATGGAAGAAGACAGCAAGATGCTCGGCGAAGTAGTCGTGAAGTCATCTCTGCCTAAGACTATCCTGAAGAATGGCGGAATGACGACAACCATTGTCGGATCCGTACTTGAGAAGGCAGGAACCATGGAGAACCTGCTCGACCGCATCCCTAACGTTTCTGCCCAGAATGGCAGCATCAAGGTATTCGGACGCGGTGAGCCTGTTATCTATATCAATGGACGACAGATGAGAGACAAGAGCGAGCTGGACCGTTTGCATTCCGACAACATCAAGTCTGTGGCAAACTCGGCATCGACTTCAATACCGACTGGCTTTGGTCGAAGAATAACGAGGACGTTGTTACCAAAGAGCAATATCAGGAAGTGGGGATGGATGCGCAGAGCCAGACGGTTCATAGCCTTACAGACAAGAAATATCGTTTGTTGGCTTCCAAGTTGGTGCTTTCCTATCCTTTGTTGGGTGGTGAGTTATCTTTGGGTGGTGAATATTCCAACACGCACCTTCCAAGTATCATAACACCTTCGACACCCAGTTGGCAATGTTAACGTGGATGATGTCGTATACCACTAAAGGATGTGATAGAAATATATGTTTGTATACCAAAATTTTGTACCAATGTATCTGTACTCAACTTCCCCATTTGCGAAAGTTGAGTTACAGATAATTAATTCAACTTTCGTACACGCGAAAGTTGAGTAACCATACTTTCAGAAATTGAATCTTCAAGGAATAAAATTTTCCTAATATTTTTTGTCATTTCAAATAAAAGCCGTAACTTTGCGATGTGCTTGTAAGAATAGGCAAAGAATTGCCATTCTTCATATATGGTACAAACAAAAAGTCTAACCCTTTAAATTTAGAAAACCATGCTTAATAAGAAAGTAGAAGAGGCGCTCAACGCCCAGATTAATGCAGAGATGTGGTCAGCTTACCTATATTTGTCTATGGCGGCATATTGCCATGCCAACGGCAACCCTGGTATGGGTAACTGGTTCCAGGTTCAGTTTCAGGAGGAGCAAGACCATGCCAAGATTTTGTTCAATTACATCATCCAGCGTGGCGGTCACGTGGAATTGAAGGCTATAGATGCCGTTCCTACCACATGGGAGAATCCATTGGATGTCTTCGAGTCAACCTTGGCACACGAGCAGAAGGTTACCTCCCTCATCAACAACCTCTTCGCTCTCACTACCCAGGAGAATGACTATGCCACACAGAGCATGCTCAAGTGGTTTGTAGATGAGCAGGTGGAGGAAGAGGAGAACGCCCAGAACATCATCGACAACCTTCGCATGATCAAGGACAACGGCTATGGTATCTATATGCTCGACAAGGAGCTTGGTGCAAGAGTCTATACCCAGGCAGCGCCATTGGCCAACAAGGCGTAAAATGAGTATATAAATTTGCGGTGACATAGTGAATGATTGCGCATGAAGAAGAACCAAATTATAGAAACGATGCACAACAAATTGTATGAGATAGACCCTCATGCAAAGGCTATCCTTTTCGGTTCTCGCGCCAGAGGTACAGAACACGAAGGAAGCGATTGGGACATTCTTATTCTTCTCGACAAGCCAAAGGTCACTCTGCAAGATTACGACAAGTATTCCTATCCACTAAGAGAATTAGGATGGGATATTGATGAAACTATCAATCCTGTACTATTCTCACAAAAAGAATGGGAAGAAAACCTTCATACCTTATTTAATCATAATGTAACAAGGGAAGGGATAGTAATATGACAAGGTGACAACTATCTGATGCGGACAGAAAGGAGGTTGTAAAGTACAGACTTGAAAAAGCCAATCGTACCTATCAAGAAGCTGTCGGTTCTATAAAGAATGGCTATGTCGAAACAGCTGCCAATCGTTTATACTATGCAGCATACTATGCTGTTTCTGCTTTACTCATTTCTTACACGTATGAAGTTAGCACTCATAATGGTGTAATTCAAATGTTTGGAAAAGTCTTTTTGAGAAACAACATCATTGACAAAAGGTATGGCAAGATATTCAATCAGCTTTTCTCCTTACGATTAACTGGCGACTATGAAGACCGTCATATTTTAGATATGGAAACAGAAGTTCTTCCATTGGTTGAGCCAGCTAAGGAACTCATAGATTTAGTGTCAGAAATGACAAAAAAAGTAATGTGATTACAAAAGAAACACACCCTTCAGTATTCTGCTGTAGTATCTTAAGAACAGCCGTTTATACTGAAGGGCGCTTTTGGATTATATTTTTTTACTTCATCTTCTTCAATTATATTCCCTACTGAGCATTTGGCAATTATTTTACCACGATATAATTCTTGCCATCAGGAACCAATAATTTGCGTTCGTGAGATTGCAAGTGTTGATTAAAAACAGACCATTCTGCTTTTGCATACATCGGACGTATCGTAATATCTGCCATGTCGCATACAGAGTAAAACACGTTGTCTGCATTGACAGGTTTGTCTTTATTTGCCTTTAAACTCTGATATTTCTTAGGATATTTATTTCTCCACACCTCGCTTTGCCATAAAATCAAAGGGACATGATATTCTGGCTTTCTCGGATTGCAATTACCTCCATGATCACTCACACCTGTATCATAATCAGCTCCATGATCGGAGACCATAAGAAAAGCTGATTGTGCATTTTTCTTATCAATAGCTTTTATAATATGATAAACGCAATAATCCATAAATAAGACGGTGTTATCATAAGCGTTCACCATAGCTTCATGGTTGTCCCAACCCACATGGTCAAAGAATGGATTAGGACGAAATTTATTCTGAGCTTTCTTGAAATTATTATAAGGACCATGATTGCCCTTGAAATGCACTATAAAGAACACTTTATCGTAGAGATTGGACAAAGAATCAACCAAAGAAGCTATCTTAGAGTCATCGTATCCAGGTATCGAATAAACCTTATCGCAGCCATGGCTCAAATATTCATACCCTTTTTCACCCATCAGATTGTTTCCTATCACAAATGTCTTAAAGCCACATTCCTGAAAAGGCTTGAAGATGCTCTTCTCACGATAGTTGAGATTAAAGTCTTCTGGTGTCGCACGAGTCACAATCTGAGGAACAGAATACATCGTTAGATTAGCTGTAGAATAATAATTACTAAATAAAACTATAGGCTCCAGAGAATCAAGTAAAGGCGTTGTCGAACGATGATAACCTGCCAATGACAAATTATCATATCTCAAAGACTCTCCTATCGCCAAGACATAAATTTCCTTTCCAACTACCTTTGGGCGTTTAGCACCAAACGACATTTTATCCGCCTTTCCAATGTCTCTTTTATGCAATTGTTGTTCAAAGGCATTCATCGATTGAAACCAAAAATTATAAGGAGGGCGAGCCAGGACATTCTGTTCCACATAAAAAGTAGTCGTTATATTGCCCTGCCAACGTACATTTAATTGATATGTCAAAAAAAAGACTGAGGCCAACGCACACAAACCTGCACAAAGTATGTTTCTCTTACAAAAAACAGCAGGTCTATATGCAAGCAACAAAAAGACAAATACCAATATGACAGGCAATGCCAATGGCACTTTACTCAATGAACTCAACACGAAGCCTGTTCCTTCTTCAGCCGTAGTCCCCAATATCGCCAGAATATTACCAGCAATTAGATAATTCTTATAGAGAAGTACCATCATAGTTTCCAAGAACGACGTAACCATCAATACACTTGAAAACACAATGAATATCCATTTCTTACGGATAGACGCCAAAAGGAAGCACAGTGGCAACACATACAAGGCAGAAGAAATTACTCTACCTAAAGAGAATTCATCAAGCAACTCCTTATACACTACAGGAATCAAACAAATCGCAACCAAAGCAAGCACTTTAATAAGACTTTGCTTTCTCAACCATTCTTTCATACAATAATTAATAGTCATAAATACAATATGTGCATACAACTATCAATCACGCCAAGACGCAAAAAGGGCGTGATGCTCTTATTGCGTTCAGCTATGAGGCAGCCTCGGAATGGAAACCTCAATCAACCCATAAGAATGCACCACGCCTATGGCGTAGATGCATTGCTAAATATACGGTTGATTAAGGCATCCCATACCGAATACCTTATCACAATTATTCCTTGTTACGTTATTTCCAAGAAGTTTCCGAGGCTTTTGGCTGAACGCGAAATAATAGCGAATGCTTTGTTTACCAATGATGTCTTGGAGATGGTTTGCACCAATTCCAATGGCAAAGGTACAACAAAATATTAAGATAACCTTGCATTTCTCAGAAAAAGTTTATGACTGGCTATATTTTCACGGAAGTTTCGTAAATATGGAAGTTATAGAAGGTAACTACTCATCGCCCATATATAGAACTGACAGTTACTAATGTTATATTTGTGTTTTCTGCCTTATAACCCAAAGAAAAGGTCGCTTAATACTGGTGAAATCTTTCTCTTACTCAACTTTCGCAAATGGGGAAGTTAAAGAATTTAAAGAAGTTAGAGAAGTTAAAGCCATATGTTTTACAACTAAATTTACAACCCAAAAGGCTATTGGCTATAACTTCTAACGACCGAAGGGAGTGATAACTTCTTTAACTACTATAACTTCCGTACATGCGAAACTTCAATCTCTTATACTATATAAAAGTTCTGTTTAGCCTATAAAAGTTCTATTCAAAGTCTTTGAATGTCCGTTCAAAGCCTTTGAATGTCCGTTCAGAGCCTTTGAATGTCCGTTCAGAGCCTTTGAATGTCCGTTCAAAGCCTTTGAACGGAGATTTCAATGTGATTTAATGATTTTTGTTGTGTGATTTAACGATTTTAGTTAACCACTTTAAGTATTATTGACAATACGAGTAGACTCAGTTATGCCTTATTTATAATTCACGTTGACTTACTTATTTTTTAGTCATCTTTACAGTTGACTACTTATGTCTATAGTCGCAAATAATACCTCAATGCTCCCAACGAACGGGTGGTCTCGGGATGCGAGAGGATGATAAACTCCCGAAGCAGGCGCTCGGGATGAAAACTGGTCTGCTCGAAGTAAGGCTGCGAACTGGTGCTTGCCTGAAATACTCGCCCCGTCTTCATCGCCTTCAGCTGGCTGTAGCCGGGATATTCCTGCAGCAACTCGGCACGCGAGAGAGGATGGTCACCCCAATACTTTGTCGCCCAGACATCCACCTCGTCAGCCTTTGCCAAAATCTGCTCAGGACTCATGGGAAGACTGCCGCTATGGGTGTCGTCGGCAAAGAGATAACGGGCATGAGCATCCTGCAGCAAGGTGCCTATGGTGCTGCGTCCGCCAGAAACATACCACACACTTCCCGTCTTGCGCTCGGTAAGGATGGAATAGCCTAAGGGTAATTTGGCTGCAAGGGCTTTCAGTTGGAGATAAGATTTCTCTATGCCGCTAAAAAGACTGGTAGCCTTTTCGGAACCGTAGAGCAAGCCGTAAAACTTAATCCACTCAGAACGGCCCAAAGGCGAGGTCTCCATGTAGTCGGCAGCCTCGATGATAGGTATTTGCAAGGCCGAGAGTTTGCCGTAACCGCCGCTGTTCTCGAAGGGCGAAAGAAGCAGGGCATCGGGACGGAGCGACATGATGCGCTCGATATCTGGCTGCATGCTGGAACCGCAGTTGGATATGTAGGGACGAGACTTGTGTGAAGTACGCCTCTGAACATCGGGAATAAGGATGTACTCGAGGTCGCAGACACCTGCGATGGCTTGCTGACGGCCCAGCTCGTAGAGCAGCTGACAATGGGCTGAAGTGGTGATGATGCTCTTCGTCAGGGGTGTGCGCAGGATGTCGCAGGGTGTTGTTCCTGTAATTGCTGTCTTCTGGTCGGCCAGTTTCTTAGCCACCTCGTCGCCTTCTGCCCCCTTGGGAACGAGTAGATAGCGATGAAGCTCCCCACCCTGTTTCCAGGGATTGAGCACCACAGCCTCAGTATAACCCTTGTGGCGAATGAGTTGTAAGTACTTGGCATAGTCGAGCTGGATGGTGTCGCCCGAAGCCTGAGCCGCAGCAGTTCGGCTTCCGCACGAGTTGAACAACAGCATAAAGCCAGAGAGCCATACCAGCACACAGAGCGCCAGCATATTATAATGTTGATAATACCTTTTTGAAATTGTCATGATTTTTTAATTATGGAAGTTCATGAAGTTAATCAAACTCAAGTTTCACATATGGTTCAAGTACGGACTGAAGGCCCAGAAGTTCCAGAAGCAGCACGCCCTGAAAGTGCAGAAGCTCTTAGTCCAGGGCATCGCCCTGGGTTATCACGGATGATAGCCTATCGCCCTGTAAGGGCAAAAGCTTTAAAATACAGGACAATATACAAAGCTTTTGCCCTTACAGGGCGCCTTTCTGATTGTCATTGTACCCAGGGCGTTGCCCTGGGCTAAGAGCTTCTGCCCCTTCAGGGCGTGCTGCTTGTGTCCTTTAGCCCTGGCTAAGAGCTTCTGCCCCTTCAGGGCGTGTGGGGAAAAACTTGCGAAACTTGAATCTTTTTTTAAAGAAAATGTACCCTTAAACACCCCTATGTACCCGTATGTGCCGACTGCCAATTAGGGATGTCGTAACTTTGCATTGTGATTCAAAAAGACGTCTAAAATCACTTCCCTAACTGGAAAGAAAAATTTCCCCAGTTGGAAAAGTTTAAAGGTAAAAAGGTAAAAAGAGCCTTGATGCCTTAAAGTAAACAGAGTGTCAAACCATTAAAAAAAGAAAGGAAACAAAAAATGACAAACATCAACTGGAAAGCATTCATCCGCTACCTCGTAGTAGCCGTCTGCTCCGCCATCGTCACCTTCCTGTCGAGCTCGTGCACAGCCGGTCTCGTCATCGGAAAGAACCAGCGACAGCAACAGGAGAACAACATCTCCACCAAAGCCGACTCCTCTCACTTCGTACCGACAATCACCATTCGGTAAAGGGGATAGTTAAGGAGTTATCTTTTCTTCAGGAGTTAAGCGAGTTAAGGAGTTATTTTTTCTTCAGGAGTTAAGGGAGTTAAGGAGTTATCGCTCCCTGCGGTCGCTGAGGAGTTAAGACAAATGCCTTTGTGGGCAATGTTTTAATGTTTGATTTCAAGCAATAAGACTGTTGTCTTAACTCCTTAACTCCTTAACTCCTTAACTCCTTAACTCCCTTAACTCCCTTAACTTCTTAACTCCCTTAACTCCTTAACTCCTTAACTCCCTTAACTCCTTTGACTCAAAGGTTCAAATAAGTTCGACCTGTACGGATGGAATTACGCAGCACGCCCTGAACCAACGGTCACCGGCGCGTAGCGGAATTGAAAATCGCTGGCCGAAGGGTAAAGCAAAGGTAAAGGGCAGAAGTTCATATAAGCAGCACGCCCTGAAAGGGCAGAAGCTCTTAGCCCAGGGCATCGCCCTGGGTTGTTTGGGGCGGTAACCTGTCGCCCTGTAAGGGCAAAAGCTTTAAAACTCCAGGCAATATATAAAGCTGTTGCCCTTACAGGGCGCATTGCTGATTGCCATTATACCCAGGGCGATGCCCTGGGCTAGGAGCTTTTGGGCCTTCAGCCCGTACTTAAACCACTTGCGAAAGTTCAGTTATGAGTCCACTTGAAAAAGTCATTTTTGATAATTTCTTCAAATGTAACCATCTGATAATCAAATGGTATTTTGTAGGGAACAGAACCAAAAACTACTTTTTAAAGTGGACTCGTCATTGACGTTTCGCAAGTGGTTCAAGTACGGGCTGAAGGCCCAGAAGCTCCTATAAGCAGCACGCCCTGAAAGGCCCAGAAGCTCCTATAAGCAGCACGCCCTGAAAGGGCAGAAGCTCCTATAAGCAGCACGCCCTGAAAGGGCAGAAGCTCCTATAAGTAGCACGCCCTAAAAGGCCCAGAAGCTCCTATAAGCAGCACGCCCTGAAAGGGCAGAAGCTCTTAGCCCAGGGCAGCGCCCTGGGTATAATGGCAATCAGCAAGGCGCCCTGTAAGGGCAAAAGCTTTATAATAGCTTGAGTTTTAAAGCTTTTGCCCATACAGGGCGACAACCTTGCGTCCATGATAACCCAGGGCGCTGCCCTGGGCTAAGAGCTTCTGCCCCTTCAGGGCGTGTGGGGAAAAACTTGCGAAACTTAAATTTGTCTACTTATAAATCTGCACGTCGTCGATAGCGACATAGGCAGGTGCAGAAAAACCATAGCTGCTCTTTTGGTCGTCAGAGAACTCGTAGTTCACCTTCAAACTGTTGACAGCTCCTAACGAACTGAGGTCTACATACTTCCAGTCGGTAACTGAGGTCTTGCCGTCCTGCAGGCGACATTTCACCTTGCCCTGAGAGTAGCCTGCTGCATCGAAACCTTCGAAGGTTACGTCGATGAAGGTGGCGTCTGTGGCTGCCGAGTTGATTCCGTCGCCGTCATTGAGCGCATTGAGGAAATAAGAGTTGTTGGTCACCCAGAGTCCCTTCAACTTGCGTGCCACGCCGTCCTTGAAGTCGATGACAGGACAAGAGTCCCATCCACCGTCGTTATAGCCGTAAGCCACTACGAAGTTGTTGCCCGAGTGTGCTGCCGTGCCTGTAGGCAAAGAGAGTTGTGTCGTAGGACTTCCGTTGGCGATATCGCAATGATAGTTGGATACTGCCACTCCGCCGTTCCAATAAGCCCATGAACCATAAGACTCGTTGAGTTTGGAGTGCAACTTTGTAGTTGCGTCGATCCACTCGTACACGCCATTGTCCTCGGTGAATCCCATTCCAGTCTCTCCATAGAGCAACTTGCCCGTGCCCTGGTTAGGGTCAATCAGAGCGTTCCAGTATTCACCCTCGAAATCTACAGTTTCGTAATTGGGTTCCTCAGGACCATCATCTTCACTACATGATGCAAAAAAAACAGTAGTGCATACGAGCGCCAGCAAATAAAAATACTTCTTCATTTTCTTTTAGTTAAACTCAAAAAATTAATAAATATTGTGTTATTTGATCTTATTCATTGTCTATTACATTACTGAATTTACCACAAGTAAGTTCCTCACGCCCTGAACCAACGGTCCCCTGTGCTTCACGGCAACGCCAAGAAGTGGGCAGGATTGATGCCCTTGAGGCTGTACTTATTGAGCAGGGAGCCGTTGCGGTCAAACTCGTAGACGTAGCCGTTGGTGGCGTAGCCGCGAGAATCCGACACATAGAGATGTCCCGAGCGGGGCGAGATGTAAATGCCGTAGGGCGACTGCATCTGCTTGATGGTGGACATGGCTGCGCCATATTCCCCAAGTCCTTCCTCCACGCGAAGTGAGGGCAACTGGATGGTGTGAACCGAGAAATCGTAGGTGCCCGAGAGGTAAGAGAAGGCAGAGCCTATGGCGTAGAACTTTCCGCCGTAGCTGCAATTATAGGTCACAGGGAAATCGAACACGCGGAACTCCTCGCTCTCCATGTTGAACACGATGGAGCGTCCCGGAACCTCATAGTAGTCGCCCACGGAGTTGATGCAAAGAAACTGCCCTTCCTGCGACATGTTGCCGAAGAGGTTGATGCAGCCCGTGTCGATACGTTTCAGTTCCTTCATTGTCTGCGCATCGATGACCGAGATGGTCGACTCGTAGTCGTGGCTTGCTTGCGAAGAATAGCCTCCTGTATTCGCCACAAAGAGGCGGCCGCGGTAACAGGCTATTCCCTCGGGCTCGTAACCTACGGGACAGGTATCGACAATCTTCTTCGTACGCAGGTCTATCTTCGCCACATAACCGTCGTTGGCATACGAGGTGCAGTAGAGGTATTCGCCATCGGTAGCCAACTTGCGGTTGTTGGGAATATCCTCTGTGGCAGCTATGGCGGTTCCGTCGGGACGGATGTACTGGATGATGTTCGACCAGTTGACGGAGATGGCGATGAGTGTGTCGTTCACCATCAGCAGGTCGTTGCCTGTATCGCCCAAGCGTTGCTGTGGATTCTGCTGTCGGAACCATTTGTTGGTAAGCACACCATGGTCGATGAGCGAGATGGTGGAGTTGTCCATTCCCCACAATCCCTCGCAGAGCACGAGCAAGCGGTCGTCGGAAGCCGTGGGATGACTGACAGCCACCTCGTCGTTCACTTCCATGCGACAGCCCGAAAGCATCATCGTCAGTACGATGGCGATGGCATAGAGGCCTATGATGTGTTTACGAATGTTCATAATTTCTTTAGTATTGTCTTAACTCCTTAACTTCTTAACTCCTTAACTCCTAAGATGAACTCTACATTTCAAATTTCAGGGTCATCTTGTAGTTTCTTCCAGGCATGGGATAACGCTTCACCACCTCGTGATGCGAGTCGGTAAGGTTGTTACACTCCAAGGTGGCCTGCAGTACGTATTTGCCCAAGTGAAAACGTTTGTTCAGCTTCACGTCCACCGTGTACCAGTCGCCCAGGCGGTCGTCGGAATTATTGGAAATCAGGGCAAAGCGCTCTCCTGTATAGAGAAACGAGGTGCAGAGGCTGTACGACCGATACCCCAAATCGACGATGGCTGAGCCCGAATGCATGGGCGAATAGGGAATGTAGTTCTTGTATTCCGGATCGTCGGGCATGGTGTAGTCGCGGTCTATCTGGCACGTGTAGTTGGCGTTGGCAGAGAGCGAGAACCTGCCCCACTCCTGGTTGTAGCCGCCTGAGAGCGACACGCCATACGACTTCACCTTGCCAAAGTTGACCATCGACCATCTGAACTGGCACTTCATCGGGATGGCAACAATCTTGTCGCTTATCTCGTTGTAATAGGCGTCAAGGGCCAGGTGCAGATGTTTGCCGCGATAGTCGATTCCCGCATCCCATTGCGAGGTGTATTCGGGCTGCAACTGGGTGTTGCCCACCAGCGTGTAGTATAGGTCGTTGAGCGTGGGCACACGGAAGATGCGCTTGTGGAAAGCCCTGAGGATCCAGCCGTCCTTTTTATACGAGAGCAGGAACATGGGCGTGAGCTTCTGCATGGCGTCAGCCTGTGCCACGGTATGATCCTGCACATGGGTGTAGAGCAGCGCCACATTGGCCTCCCATCCCTTGTACGAACCGATGAGCGAGAGGAGCGACTTGGAGTCGATGCGATAAACGTAGTTGAAGCGATAGACATCGCAGTCGAGGTCGGACCATCGCAGATCTGTACTCGCTGTCAGCGAGAGATAGGTACTGTTGTAAGAGCCAGCCACAGAGGCGTATAAGTCCTGTTGGGTGTAGTGATTGTTGCAGTACATAGCGGCAGCATTGGTCGATGGATCCTGCAGATAATGCAGATAGTCGAACGCATACTTCATGTTGGCCTTCAGACCGAAACGGCTCCACAGTTTCTTGTACGAAGCCTGTGCGAAGAAGTTCTGATCCCATTGTCGGTCGGTGGAGTCCCATTGGTCGGAGAGTCGCCTGACAACAGGACCTGGCAAGCCCCTTTCGGAGTTATAATAATAGGTGTGGACCGACAGCCCCCGATAGAAGCCTGCTGCCTCAAGCCGGTAGAAGGTGATGTCGGAATTGTGACGGCGCCCTATCGTGTCTTCCGAAGCCGACTGGAACCGGAACTTATAGTCGCCGTCGCTGTGCTGATATTCGCCATCTACAAAGAGCCAGTTCTTCAAGGCGAAATAGAGCTTGGCTTTCTGCAGTCCAAACGATCCCAGTCCGTACTCGCCCGTCAGCATAGTGCGGTCGGGACGACGGGTCTGCATATAGACCGTAGCCGCCGAGGCGTACTCGGAAGCCGACTGCAGACGCTCGTTCCTGTTGGCGTTGTATAGCGACACAGACTCCATATTGGACAAAGAATACTTGCCCAAATCCACCTGTCCGTTCTGTGCGTTGGTAATACGAATGCCGTCGAGATACACGCCCACATGCTGCGATCCGAGCGACCGCACGTTGACGGTCTTCAGTCCGCCCAGTCCACCATAGTCTTTGATCTGCACGCCCGAGAAATACTTCAGGGCATCGGCCACGGAGGTGGTAGACAGGTTCTGTAGCATCTCGCCCTGGAGGGTCTGACTGGGTGTAAGGTAATGAGGGCGCTCGCCCACACACACCACCTCGTCGAGCGAGAGCGTGTCGCGATGAATCGTACCTACATTCTGCGCATGACAAGGCATCACACAGAGGCACAATAATCCTTTGCAGATTTTCTTCATCTTATCCTAAAAAACTTAATGGTTCTCCATCCCAAAACCTAACCCACGAGGCGGGATAGAATCATAGAAAGAAAACGTAAATACTTATAGTATGCTGATTGATACATACAGTGAGCACACACATTGTCTCTCTATGGCAACGGCAGGTCTTCTGGCTCGCGTCGTCGAACTCGTTCAAGCGGTCTTCCCGAAAAAATGTCAGTGACCATCATGCTTGCCCAATAAGACGCATACAGCAGCGGGACTGCTCAGGCTTCTCACCTGATTCCCTTTTCATCGCAATACCTCCTATTGCCTCAGCGGAACGAAGATAGTTGCGAACCAATTGCGGCTGCAAAGGTAAATAAAAAATATGAACCCGCCAAGGTTTCTTGTTTATTTTTGTTAAAAACTTTCAAACATAATAAACCATTTCCCCGAAATGTCATCTTTTTTTTAGTGTAAGTCGTGAGGGGACAAGAAATCTCAGGAGTTAAGGAGTTAAGGAGTTAAGAAGTTAAGAAGTTAAGGAGTTAAGGAGTTAAGGAGTTAAGGAGTTAAGACAAATGCTTCAGTGGACTTAAGATTAAGCTCTAAACATTATACATCAAGGCTATTGGCTTTAACTTCTAACGACCGAAGGGAGTGATAACTTCTTTAACTTCTATAACTTCTGAACTTGCGAAAGTTCAATAGATATCAATAAATAATATATATTAAGGATGAGAAAAGTAAAAACAATCACAAAGGCAATCGTAGGCTTGATGATAGCCTCAATGCCCTTCTCGGCAGAGGCACGTCAATGGAGTCTGAAAGACTGCATCGACTACGCCCTGGCCAACAACATCTCGTTGCAGAAAACACGTCTGCAGGCACAGAGTGCCCACGAGGACTATCTGCAGTCGAAGGCAGCCTTGTTGCCATCGCTCAGCGCTTCTACCAACCAGAATGTCAACTACACGCCATGGGTGGCCAACGGTATCTCTGGTGACGGATACTCCAAGGCTTCCATCGACAAGGTGTACTACAACGGCACGTACAGCGTGATGGGCAACTACACCCTTTACGACGGCGGCAAGCGACAGGCGCAGGTGAAGCTCAACAAACTGGCGGGCGAGGCTGCACAACTCGATTCTGCCACACAGGCTGCCAAACTGCAGGAGCAGATAGCCCAGCTCTACGTCCAGATACTCTACTCCACCGAGGCCATCAACGTGAACCAGGAGAGCTATCAGTCGAGCTTGGAGAACGAGAACCGTGGCAAGGAGATGGTGAAGATCGGCAAGATGTCGAAAGCCGACTTGGCTCAGCTCACCGCTCAGAGAGCACAGGATGAATACAACATTGTGGAGGCAAAGAACAATGTGAGAAACTACAAGCGACAACTCAAGGAACTGTTGCAGATAACCGACGAAGAGGCTTTCGACGTGGTGATGCCCAACACGACCGAGGCGATGGCGCTGGCTGAGATTCCTGCCCTGCAAAGTGTTTACACGGCTGCTCTCGACCGTCGCCCCGAGATGAAGGTCTATCAGAACCAGTTAGCACAGAACGACCTGAACGTGAAGATAGCCAAGGCTGGCAAACTGCCAACCATCGGTTTGAATGCAGGCTTGTCTACGAGTACAACTTCCATGAATACAAATAGTTGGGGTTCACAGATAAAGAACAACTTCAATGTGGGCGGTGGCTTCAGCGTGAGCATTCCGCTCTTCGACAACCGACAGACAAAGACAGCTGTCAACAAGGCTTGCATCCAGCAACAACAGATTCTTCTCGACATGAAGAACGAGCAGACACAACTCTACTCCACCATCGAGAACTACTGGCTGCAGGCCAACACCAACCAGAGCCAATACCAGGCTGCCAAAGTGAGCCGCGAGAGCGCACAGGAAAGCTACAACCTGCTGAGCGAGCAGTTCCGCTTAGGACTGAAGAACATCGTGGAACTTCGCACAGGCAAGGACAACCTGTTGCGTGCCCAGCAGAACGAGTTGCAGGCAAAATACCTCGCCATCCTCAACCTCGACATGCTGAAGTTCTATCAGCAAGGAAGAATCTTGTAAAAGTAAAAAGGTAAAAGAGTAAAAAAGTAAAAACATTCAATATGAAAAAGCTGAAGATAAGCAAAGTTTGGATTGCCATGACAGTCGTGGTAATCATAGCCGTGGCTGCCTGGGCACTCTCAGGCGAAAAGGAAAAGGAAGAAATCAACTTCAAACAGGAGAAGGTGAGTCTGCAGACCCTGCAGAACAGCGTGACTGCCACTGGTACCATCGAGGCGGTGACAAGTGTCACCGTGGGTACACAGGTATCAGGTATTGTCAACAAACTCTACGTCGACTACAACAGCCAGGTAAAGAAAGGCCAGGTCATCGCCGAACTCGACAAGACCAACCTGCTGAGCGAGCTCAACACCGCCAAAGCCAACATGGCAAGCGCCCAGAGTCAGCTCAACTACCAGAACGCCAACATGAAGCGCTATCAGACCCTCTACCAGAAAGGACTCGTCAGCGCCGACGACTATGAGAACGCCCTCCTCACCTATCGACAGGCCAAGGAGCAGGTGGCCACAGCCAAGGAACAGGTGCAACGTGCGCAGACCAACTTAGGCTACGCCACCATCACCTCGCCTATCGACGGAACCGTTATCTCGAAGAGTGTGGAGGAAGGTCAGACCGTGGCTGCCAGTTTCAACACTCCTGAGCTCTTCACCATCGCCAAAGACCTGACCAACATGCAGGTAGTAGCCGACGTGGACGAGGCTGACATAGGTGCTGTGAAGGAGGGCGACCGCGTTACCTTCACCGTCGACGCTTATCCCGACGACACCTTCGAGGGTACGGTGAAGCAGGTTCGTCTGCAGGCCACGACAACCAACAACGTGGTAACCTACGAGGTGGTGATCAGCGCACAGAATGCCGATCTGAAACTGAAACCGGGACTCACCGCCAATGTCACTATCTACACTCAGGAACGCACTGGCGTGCTGGCTGTAGCCAACAAGGCGCTGCGCTTCACACCTACCAAGGAAACCGTAGGCAAAGACATGAAGATAGTTGACTGCAAGGGCAAGAACAAGGTGTGGACCCTCGACGGCAAAACCCTTACCGCTCACCCAGTGAGCATCGGTCAGACCGATGGAATGCATACTGAGATAACCAAGGGACTGAAGGCTGGTCAGCAGATTGTGACCGAAATCGTGGTGAACACACCCGATGACGACAGCGACGACCAGCAGCAAAGCCAGGGACTGATAGGCGGACCGCGTCCAAGGGGAAAGAAGAAGTAAGGGTTTGCTGTCACTTCTGAATCCAGCGAAAGTTCAATAAAAGTACAATCATCATGTCAGAAAACGTAGAAAACAAAGCCAGCCAAGACCAGAAGAAGGTCGTGATTGAGCTCGACAACGTAAGGCGCAACTTCCTTGTAGGCGACGAGACGGTTCATGCCCTCAAGGGCGTGAGTTTCAAGATCTACGAGGGCGAGTTTGTCACCATCATGGGTAAGTCGGGATCGGGCAAGTCTACCCTGCTCAACCAGTTGGGTTGTCTCGACACCCCATCGAGTGGCGAATATTACCTCGACGGCGTGTCAGTACGCACCATGTCGCGTTCGGAGCGTGCCGTGCTGCGCAACCGCAAGATAGGTTTTATCTTTCAGAACTATAACCTCCTGCCCAAGACCACGAGCGTGGAGAATGTGGAACTGCCCCTGATGTACAACCCCTCGGTAACAGCCGAGGAGCGCAAGCAGAGGGCGATAGAGGCGCTGAAGGCCGTAGGACTGGGCGAACGTCTCTATCACAAGAGCAACCAGATGTCGGGTGGACAGATGCAGCGTGTGGCCATAGCCCGCGCCCTGGTCAACAACCCCGCCGTCATCCTTGCCGATGAGGCAACGGGCAACCTCGACACACGTACAAGTTTCGAGATTCTCGTGCTCTTCCAGAAACTCTACGCTGAGGGACGTACCATCATCTTCGTTACCCACAACCCCGATATTGCCAACTATTCGAGCCGTAACATCGAGTTGCGCGACGGTCACATCATCAGCGACGAGTACAATACGCACATCCTCTCTGCCGCCGAGGGTCTCGCTGCCCTGCCGGCGAATACGGATGAGTAATTTTTCAATATTAATGATTTAAAATGCGATGAATTATCAGAATCTATTCAAGATAGCCATCAGGGCGATCGCAGCCAACAAGATGCGGTCGTTTCTCACGGCTTTGGGTATCATTATAGGTATTGCTGCCGTCATCACCATGCTCGCCATCGGACAGGGCAGCAAGGCAAGCATCAAGGCCAACATCGCCGAGATGGGAAGCAATATGATCATGATTTCGCCGGGTGCCGACATGAGGGGTGGTGTGAGACAGGACGCCTCTGCCATGGAGACCCTCAAACAGGCTGACTATCTGACAATCAAGGACGAGTGCAACTACATCTCTGCCATCTCGCCTACCGTCAACAGCAGCGGTCAATGGATCAACGGCAACAACAATACGCAAAGTTCCATCTACGGTGTGAACCAGGACTACCTGAGCATCCGACAGCTCAAGGTGGCCGACGGTGAGATGTTTACCGACAACGACATCAAGGCGGCTGCCAAGGTGTGCATTCTGGGACAGACTGTGGTGGATTATCTCTTCCCCGACGGAAGCGACCCCGTGGGCAAGGTGGTGCGATTCAACAGCATCCCCTTCCGTGTGGTGGGTGTGCTGAAGAAGAAGGGCTACAACTCCATGGGCATGGACCAGGATGACCTGGTGCTGGCGCCCTACACCACCGTGATGAAACGCATCCTGGCCCAAACCTACTTGGGTGGCATCGTCTGCTCGGCGATTACCGAGGAAGCTTCGCAACCGGCTCAAGACCAGATAACGGAGATCCTGCGACGCAACCATAAGCTCAAGGACGCCACCGATACGACCGAGGCTGACGAAGACGATTTCAACATCCGTTCGCAGGAGGAGATTTCGAGCATGATGAACTCCACCATGTCTACCATCACCATCCTTCTTGGTTCTGTGGCAGGCATCTCGCTCCTCGTGGGCGGTATCGGCATCATGAACATCATGTATGTGAGTGTGACGGAGCGCACCCGAGAGATTGGTCTGCGCATGAGCGTGGGAGCACGTGGTGTCGACATCCTCAACCAGTTCCTCATCGAGGCCATCCTGCTCAGTGTGACGGGCGGTGTGATAGGTGTGTTGTTGGGAGTCAGTCTGTCGGTAGGACTGCAACAGTTCCTGCACGTAGCCACGCAGATAGAGCCCTGGAGCATCATCATGAGCTTTGCTGTTTGTACCTTCACAGGTGTCTTCTTCGGCTGGTATCCTGCCAAAAAAGCTGCCCGCCTCGACCCTATCGAAGCTATCAGATACGAATAAAAATCTCTCGCTATTCTGCACAATAATTTCCCATTTGGGACGTTATTGTAGCAGAAAAGAACAAAAAGCCACTATAAAACATGATACTAAACTGTGTCGTTATTGACGATGACCCAGAGGCTCTGAACCAGATAACGAGCCACATCAAGCGGACACCAACCCTACAACTTATTGGTGCTTATACCAGTGCGCGGGAGGCTGTTAGAGACGTGAGGAACGGACATGTCGACGTGCTCTACCTTGCCATACAGATGCCCGAACTGAGCGGCATTGAGTTTGCCCGTCTCGTGCCGGAGAGTTGCCGTCTGGTCTTCACCACGGCCTACAAGGAGTATGCCTTCGATGGTATCAAGGCTGGAGCTGCCGACTATCTGCTCAAGCCCATCAGCTTCGAAGACTTTCAGGAGTCGTACAAGCGAGTGAGGGCTACCTTTGACGAATACCAGTTGCAGGACCCGATAGAGCGCGACCGCTGCTTAGTAGCCAAGGTTGAGAATAAGTTTGTCCGCATCGACCTCGACGATATTCTCTACATCGAGAGCATGAACGACTATGTGCGTTTCCATCTCACACAGGGCCGTAAGGTCACGACCTTCTCCAACCTCAAGCGACTGGAGAGCCGTCTGCCCCGCCAGCAGTTCAAGCGCATCCACCGTTCGTTCATCGCCAACCTCTGCCGCATGGACTCCATCGGTCACATGCGCATCTTTTATGGCGAGACCAGCATCCCTATCTCCGATTCCTACAAGGATGCCGTCTACCAGTTCGTCAACTCGCATTTAGCTTAAGGGAAGGAGATTCCTCCAGAAAAGCCTTCCTTTCAGAATGGAAATATTTCTTCGGGAGAGTGAACGAAAGTTGTGGCACCATGATCCACGAGGAATTCTTTGTCACGGAAACCCCATAACACGCTGATACAAGGCATTTGGCAGTTGCGGGCAGTCATGATGTCGACGTCGCTGTCGCCAATGTACACAGCGCCAACCCTGTCGGCACCCAACTGGCGCAGGGCTTCCTCTACCGTGTCGGGCGCAGGCTTCTTCCTGATGTTCTCACGCTCTCCTATCGCCACATTCACCAGGTCGCCAAAGAAATGACGGCAGAGCGCCTGCGTGGCAGCATAGAACTTGTTGCTCACCACAGCCACTTTCTTGTTTCTCTCCTTCAGTCTGCTCAACAGATCCATGATGCCGGGATAAGGCGTGGTGGTGTCGAGGTTGTGCTCCATATAATGCTTTCTGAAGTCGGCATAGGTCTTGTCGAAGAGCGGATTGCTGTCGCCCTGAGGAATAGCACGCTCCATGAGCTTGCGAACGCCGTTGCCCACAAATCTCCTGACGTCGTCGACAGAGTGCTCCTCCATCCCGTTGGTGCGAAGGGCGTAGTTGCAGCTCGCAGCCAGGTCGTCGAGTGTGGAGAGCAACGTGCCGTCCAGGTCGAAGACATACGTATCATATTCCCTCATTCCTTCTTTATAATCCTTTGTTTCCATCATTTTTCTGTTAATAATTCAAGTTTCGCAAGCTCAGAAGTTAAAGGAGTTAAAGGAGTTATCGCTCCCTACGGTCGCTGAGGAGTTAAGACAACAGTCTTTTTGGCGTAGTTATTAAGCTGCAAGACATACGTCTTAACTCCTTAACTTCCTTAACTCCTTTAACTTCCTGATATGCGAAAGTTCGGTTATTATCTTTGCAAAGTTACGTCAATCTTGCCGAAATAATAAGGAATTAACCTATTTTTACCTATACTTGAATAATATAGGCCCAATAATTTTGTCAATTCCACGAATAAATGTACTTTTGCAGCGAAATTCATGTACAAAAACAAAACACAAAAATGAAGAAAAAACAAAGCAAGACCGCTTACAAATTTTATTTCTATGGCGCCTTGGTGTGCCTCGTGGCGGTAATCGTCATTACTTATATCTATGGCTTTTCCTCATTCTCGAAAAGCGAGAAGACAGAATATGTCTATATTGACGAAGACGACAATATAGACTCCGTTTATCATAAGCTCGCGCCGATAGCCCGCGCCATCCCGATGCAGGCTTTCCGCACCCTTACCCATCACTCCGAATACGCTGAGCATATTCGCACGGGTCGCTATGCCATCCATCCCGGTGACGGTTCGCTCAAGACATGGCGCCACCTGAAGAACGGACTCCAGGAACCTGTCAACCTGACCGTTCCATCGGTCCGGACACTCGACAAACTCGCAGCTGAGTTGGGACGCAAGCTGATGCTCGACAGCGCTACCATCAGCCATGCCCTTACCGACGAGGCCACCTGCGAGAAGTATGGCTACGATACAGCCACCATCGCCTGTATGTTTATCCCCAACACCTACGACATCTACTGGAACGTGTCGCTCGACAAACTGCTCAGTCGCATGAAGAAGGAGTCGGACAAGTTCTGGAACTTTGAGCGCACACAGAAAGCGAAGAACATGAACCTCACCCCGCAGCAGGTCATCACCCTGGCAAGTATCGTGGACGAGGAGACAGCCAACGACGGTGAGAAACCGATGATTGCGGGCATGTACTACAACCGTCTGATGCTTCGCAATGCCGAATATCCTGAGGGAATGCCTCTTCAGGCCGATCCTACAATCAAGTTCGCCTGGAAGCGTTTCGAGCTGAAGCGCATCTACAACAACCTGCTCAGCATCCGCAGCCCATACAACACCTATCGCAATCCAGGACTGCCTCCAGGGCCTATCCGCATCCCTACTGTTGCTGGCATTGATGCCGTGCTCAACCACATCCATCACGACTATCTCTACATGTGTGCGAAGGAGGATTTCAGCGGCACCCACAACTTTGCCCGCACTTACTCCGAGCACCTCGAAAACGCTGCCAAATACTCAAAGGCACTCAACGAGAGAGGAATCAAATAAATAATCCCCCACTCACATCTCTTAACAAGCTTTCAAAGACACAGCAGCCTCTTACTTCCGCAAGATGAGCGATGGCACCACATGGTCAACGCTCTGCCTGCCGTTCGAGGTGTCACTCGATAGATTCTGATGAATAAAACATTAGCCAACTTGGAGCAGCAGATTCGCTGCGTTCCAAGTTGGCTATATTTTTTACGGCAGTCACTGTTTTTTATGCCGTACACTCATAGTCGTGAGATTTGCATCATTACCGAGATTATCTCACTACGACCTTCTGTGCGTGTGTTTGTTTACCATCCGAAATTCGGAGGATATAGACACCTTTGTTTTGGCCAGCAGCCGAGATAGTGACGGTATTACCTGCCTGGCTGGCAGATGCCACGAGATGTCCCTGAGAACTATAGAGCGCAGCCGACATAGCCACAGCACCGGCAGTATACGCCTCGAATGTATAATCATTGAGCGCACGTTCCCCACCATAGGGCATTCTCTATGCGGGTCAACAAAAAAAGGAAGTTGCAAGCACCATAGCCAGCAACTGCCTTTCGTATTTTGTAAAATTAATAACTTATTTTAGTTCTATATTACTCACCGAGATGCATCTTTTTGTTGATTACTACAATCTCAGCAAATGTGATAGCTAAAACTATCAATATCATTCCAAAAATCATCATAATTGTTACCCTTTCTTTACTTTAATTATCGTTATTCAATCTTTTCAAGTGCAAAGGTAATGCCTTTTTGTGTTCGCACACAATATTTCTGTCTTTTTCTTCTTAAAAGACTTGAAAAATTGATTTCTGTCAATTACTTTCCACCTCTGAAATGCCAAAATGACGCGTGTCACTCCTCCCTGTTCTGCCTCTCTGACAATATTATCCGAATCAATTCCTCATTGGCCTCATTGTCAATACTTGCATCCTTCACTTCAGTGGCATAATCAAGCATATTGGAACACTCGCCAGTGATCTCCACTCCCATCACTCTCTCGTGAGCATAGAAGATACGCAGAACAGCCTGCAGCTGCATAAGGGTCATGTCGCCATTTCTCCAGTTGGTGACGGCATCATCAGTCCTCAGCACATCCTTGTCGATAGAGATATATACGGGTTCATGTATCAGTTTACCAGCCTTGGAGGGCCAAGCTTGATGATGGTCGATTTCCGACTCACTGTAGAACAGCACCTTGCTCCTGAGTGCAGCCGGTATTTGAGACATGAGTTCGTCGGATACGCCAACGAGGATGATGTGTCTCACAAAAGGATTGGACTTTAAGACATCCGTCACCCAACCGCCACACGAAACCAAGCCTTCCCATTGAGGCTGTTGCATATCCGGGTGATGATCAAAGACTATCAGAGAGAAAGGTTCCTGCAGCCGTGACACCCAGTATTCGGTAAGATAATGGAAATCTCCTGAGTCCAGGAAAAGAATGGCTTTAGAAGGGTATGGGGCCAACCTGCGATGAAGTTGCTCCCTGCCTTCCTCATCACAATAGCAGTCCACTCCTTTCAGATCCTTACAATCTACACGGATGATATTACGAATTGAAGCAAACGCCTCAAAATCATATACTCCCGAAAAATCCAAAACTATAATGGGTAACTTGTTCACAATTATAATATGATTAACTGATGGTTATTGTTATCTAAACTTCGGAGCAAAGATACCTTTCAGTCTTGCGAATCTATCATCTACATCTCCGCTTTCAGCTGCTGTATCAGTTCTGCCGACAGCCCCGTTATTTCCATCACAGTCGCTTCATCCATGCCCTTTGTCAGCATCTTCTTGGCAATCTCATGGCTTTTCTTTTCCATTCCTTTTTCCATGCCTTCTGCAATACCTTCACGCTTGGCGGTGTCTACGGAATTATTGATGTCGCGATACGCTATCTTGCAGGCTTCGTACTCCCTCAATTCCTGCGGAGTATATCTTTCTTCTACCTGTCTCATACGCATTTCTTTTTATTCCTTTGCAGGGATACGTTTTGATTCCTTTGTCTTGATACGTTTTATTCTTTTACAAAGATACTCTGAAATTTAGTAACTTCCAAATATTGAGACTGTTTTTTAGTTAAAATGAGTAAGCGTGCTGGGTAATTAAAAGTTCATATAAGCAACACGACCTGTAAGGGCAAAAGCTTTACATATCGCAAAGAATTTTCAATTTTCATTAAGTGTATTTTAAAGTTTTATTATGTGAATTTTAAAGCGATTGGGTGTATTTTAAAGCTTTTGCCCTTACTATTATATTTGCACTTGGAAAAATAAAGAGGTAAAAATCTT
>ERZ1673698.1393-NODE-1393-length-23399-cov-6.255355_pt1 | contig 23399 bp, 22 predicted proteins | sample MGYA00580228_ERZ1673698 | MGnify/ENA primary metagenome ERZ1673698 (study PRJEB41218, sample SAMN15661768) | gut metagenome | host: Homo sapiens | place: Canada: London | collected 2015-08-20/2019-03-30 | study: EMG produced TPA metagenomics assembly of... | reverse complement strand
TGACACCCACCATGGTGGGAATGGCCAGGAAGAAGGAGAACTCCGCAGCCACCGGACGGGCACAGCCCAGGAGAATGGCACCCAGAATGGTGGCGCCGGAGCGGGAGGTGCCGGGGATGATGGCCAGCATCTGCCACACGCCAACGATGAAAGCTTCGCGGTAGGTGATCTGTTCCAGCCGGATGACATGCGGGGCGGTGCGGCGGTTCTCCACAAGGATGAAGAGGACACCATACAGGATCAGCATGGCGGCGACCGTGATGTAATTGTAGAAGCGGACCTCAAACCAGTCGTCCAGCGGGCTGATGATGAGCACCGGGATGGTGGCGGCCACTACCTTGAACCAGAGCTGCCAGACGGCAGGCTTGGAGCAGACACGGCCATGGCGCAGGCCGAAGGGCCAGAGCTTATTCCAGAACAGCACCACCACAGCCAGAATGGCACCCAGCTGGATGACCACGCGGAACATGGACATAAACTCCTCGCTGGCGTTGAACTTGACCACCTGCTCCACCAGGATCATGTGGCCGGTGGACGAGATGGGCAGCCACTCGGTGATGCCCTCCACAATGCCCATCAGGATGGCTTTCAGTATTTCAAGAAACATGGGTTCTCCTCCCTGCAAAGCGGCACAGGCGCTCTGCACACATTCAGATTGGGTTCGCTTTCCAGTATATCATATTCTGAGAGCCTGCGCACGAAAAATCACAAATTTTATATAGGAGCACTGTCTGCTTTTTCTGTATTTATCTGCCGCGGGAAATATGCTATACTGGACACAACGTTTTTCCCTGTGTTTCCTTCTGACGCGGACTGCCGGGCCAGATAAAAACAGATTTTGAACAATGAGGTGACATCCATGAATATTCTGGTGATCGGCTGCGACCAGGTGGGCGCGGCACTGGTGCGGGATCTGGAACGCATCGGCCATGATATTTCCCTGATCGAAAAGGACCCCGAGCAGCTCAAGCGGCTGGACAGCTTTGATGATTATTCCTTTGGCGGCACGGCCCTTGTGGGCGACCCCACCGACCCCGACATCCTCAAGCAGGGCGGCGTAGAGAACTGCGACGCGGTGGCCGCTGTGAGCGAGGATGACTCCGTGAACCTGATGGCCGCACAGATCGCAAAGAACATCTTCCGGCGCGAAAAGGTCATCTGCCGCGTCTCTGACCCGCATTTGCAGGTGCTCTACCACAAGACCTACGAGCTGGACACGATCTGCCCCACCATCCTGACAGAACAGGCCGTGTTCCGTGCGCTGGCGAAATAATGGAAACTGGCTCACCCTCTCAGTCAAAGCCTGACGGCTTTGCCAGCTCCCCCAAAGGGGGAGCCAAGAGATGGTTCAGGCAAAGTTTCTATATACTTTAAGTATTATGAGGTTTTTATATGAAAGTTTGTATTGCAGGCGGCGGGCGTGTTGGGCGGTATCTGGCCCAGAGCCTGCTGACGAACCACCATTCGGTGGTCATCATTGAACCCATCGAGGCCCAGTGCCGGATGCTGGCAGATTCGCTGGACATCCCCGTGATCTGCGGCGATTCCATCAGCGTGGACACCCTGCGCACTGCCGATGTTGGCAGCTGCAACGCCTTTGTGGCCGTGACCGGCTCGGACGAGGACAACCTCGTGGCCTGCCAGATCGCCAAGCGGGAGTTCGGCGTGGACCGCACCGTGGCCCGGGCCTCCAACCCCAAGAACCGGGAGCTGCTGCACACCTTAGGCGTGGACACCGTGGTCTGTGGCACCGACAACCTGAGCCACATTCTGGAGCGGGAGATCGAGACGGATACCATCCGCCAGCTGCTCAGCCTGGGCGGCGGCACAGCCAGCCTGAACGAGATCCTGCTGCCCGAGAACTTCAAGTTTGCGGGCAAGGCCATCATGGATGTGCCCATTCCCGGCGATGCCATTCTGGTCAGCATCACCCGCGACACCGAGTTCATCATCCCCCACGGCAACACCGTTCTGCTGCCCTGGGACCGCATCCTGGTGCTGACGCAGGACGATACCCTGCACCTGCTGACCGATGCCTGGGAGCTGAACAGCAAGTGACGGAGCGGGAGCTGCGCCGCACGGCGCTCATCATCCCGCCCCGGGGCCGGGCTGTGCTCTGCTGCTGGGCCGCCATCCCGGGCCTGTTGGCGGCTCCCTTTGTGTTCTGGCAGAGCCTGCCCGCCGGGATGGTGTTCTGCCTGCTCTGGGCCGCACTGGTGGCGGTGGTGTACCAGCGCGCCTGCAGCTATGCCGCCGCGCTGGGCGCGGAGACCCTGACGTTGTACTCCGGCATCGTCTTCCCGCTGCGGCGGGCGGTCCGCCGCAGGGCCGTAACAGGGCTGTTCCAGCTGCGCACACCGCTGCTCCGGCTGGCAGGGGTATCGGTGGTCGTCATCACGGCACCGGGCACACGGCTTATTTTACCGGCGGTCCCGGCAGAGCAGGCCGCTGCCCTCACCCATGCCCTTGCGGAGGAGATCCGATGAATGAACGCCGCCTGCACCCCTTTACCGTCCTGCGGTTTCTGCGCAAGACGCTGGTGGTCTATCTGCTGCCGCTGGTTCAGGTGCTGTTTGAGCGGAACTGGACAGCCCTGCACACGGCGCTGCGGCAGGATGCGCTGCTGTTCCTTTTACTCTGCGCAGTGAGCTGGGGCATCCTGCATGTGAGCAGCTGGAGCATGGATGACACCGGAGTCTTTCATCTGCACTGGCGGCTGGGCATCTGGCTGGATCGTGCCCTGCGGGGCGAAATGCTGGCGGCATTGACCATCGACCGGCCCCTGCTCTACCGGATGGCCGGGGCAAGCCGCCTGACCCTTTACCCGGTGGGCGCGGCGCAAAAGCACACCCTTTCGGTCTGCCTGCCCAAAGCCGATGCCGAGGCGGTGGCAGACCAACTGATGCCTCTGGTAAAGCCTACCCTGCACCGGCCCGCCGGAGGGGAGCGGGCGGCGCTGGGTTTTCTGGGGGCCAACGGCCTCTCCACGCTGGCCCTGTTCGTGCTGGCCGTGCGCCAGACCCGGGATGTTCCGGACTGGAACCCTGCCGTTTTTGCCCAGATCCAGGTGAGCTTTCTGGCCCAATTCGCGGCGCGGTGGCTCCCTGCAGGCGCGGCGTGGCTGCTGACGGCTGCAGGCTTTCTGCTGGGGGCCAGCCTGATGCGCAGCTTTGCCCAGACCGTGCACTACACTGTCTGGCACACGGCTGACCAGATCGGCAGCAGGGGCGGCTGGCTGGGGCACTTCGAGTGCCGGGTGCGGACAAGCGAGATCAGCTTTGCAGATGTCCGCATCTCCCCCGCCGCCCGGCTGATGAAGCGCTGGCCGGTCTTTGTAACGGCGGGCGGCTGCTCCCCCGAGCTGCCGCTGTTCGTCTACCGCAGCGGCGAGGAGGCATTGTTCCGGGAGCTGCTGCCGGAGTTCCGGATGCCGCCCGACCTGCTGGCCCGCACCGAGCAGCGCAGTCTCATCTTTTTTGCACCGGCAGGCATTCCCTTTGCCCTCTGCCTCCTGCTGACGCTGGTCTCGGCCACAGTGCTGCCCCAGCTGACCGTGACCCTGCTCATCCCCACGCTCTTCTTTGGGGCACTGCTGGCCGGAGCCGCGGCCGGCTATCGGCGGGAGGGCCTCTGGCTGCGGGAAGGCCGCATGACCCTGCGGCGGCAGCAGGGGCTCTACCTGCACTGCATCTGTGTGTTTCACCCGGATGTCTGCCTGACCGCAGCACAAAGCCCCTGGGCTGCCAGTGTAGGCCGCACCAACCTGACCCTGACCTTTCCCGGCTGGGTAAAGCTCAAGGTGAGGAGCGTGCCGCTGCGGGATGCGGAGAAATTTTTCAGATTTATGGAAACGAATTAAACCTCTCAGCCGCCGATCGGCGACAGCTCTCCCAATAGGGGGAGCCCTTGGCATAAAGATAAAGTTATTGTTTTTAGGGGAAGTAAAATTGTTATGATTCATACGGTATTATTTGATTTGGACGGCACTTTGCTGAACACCATCGACGACCTGGCTGATGCAGGCAACTGGGTGTGCGCACAGCACGGGTGGCCGGAGTTTACGGTGGAGCAGTTCAAGCACATGGTGGGCAACGGCATCCCGAAGCTCGTGGAGCGTTTTTCGCCTGCCGATGCCCGCACACCGGAGCAGCTGGCCGCTACGCTGGCGGAGTTTACCGCCCGGTACGATGCCCACAAGGAGGACAAGACCGCGCCTTACCCGGGCATTGCTGCCCTCATTGACGCGCTGAACGCCGCAGGCGTGCAGTGCGCGGTGTTCTCCAACAAGGCTGACCCGCTGTGCGGCAAGATCATCGAGCATTATTTCGGGGCAGGTCGGTTTGTTCTGGTGCGGGGCAGCCGCCCGGGCGTGCCCACCAAGCCCGACCCCACCGGTGTTTACAGCCTGATGCAGGACCTGCATGCAGACCCTGCCAGCACCCTGTTTGTGGGCGACAGCGATGTAGATATCCTGACCGGGCACAATGCCGGTCTGCCTGCCATGGGGGCGCTGTGGGGCTTCCGGGGCCGCGCAGAACTGACTGCTGCCGGAGCCGATGCACTGGCCGGCGTGCCTGAGGATATTTTAGAATACGTTAGAACACATTAAAGGAACGACCCTCTCCGGTGCTGTGAAGCACGGACGGAGAGGGTCGATTTTTATTTGCAGACTGTTCACAGGATGTTTCTTGCATAAACTCCCCTGTTTTCCTATAATATAGTTCCTATTTGAAACAATTGAGAAACGGAGGACTTGCCCATGGCAGCTGAAAAGAAAACTTCCCCCAACGTAGAGAGCCGCCTGCGCCACAACATCCTGAAAATGCCCCAGGAGGTGTATGCCGCCAGCGGCATCGTCATCAACGGGCGGCGGCTGAAAAGCTTTGTATTCACCACCGACCTTGCCATCATCCGCAACTGCGACGCGGACGCGGTGTTCGCGGTCTATCCTTTCACGCCTCAGCAGGCCATCAGCGATGCCATCATCAAGGCATCCTACATCCCGGTGTTCTGCGGTGTGGGCGGCGGCACCACCCATGGCGTGCGCACCCTGAACCTTGCCCGCGACGTGGAGAGTCAGGGTGCCATGGGCGTGGTGCTCAATTCCCCCATCTCTGACCTGAACCTGCTGGCGGTTTCGCGGGTGGTGGACATCCCGGTCATCATCACAGTGACAAAAGAAGACACCAACATCCAGAGCCGCATTGATTCCGGGGCATCCATCCTGAATGTGGCCTGCAGCACCGACACGCCCCGGGTGGTGGCGAAGATCCGGGAGCAGTTCCCGGATGTGCCCATCATCGCCAGCGGCGGCAAGACCGGCGAGAGCATTTCCGCCACCATTGCGGCGGGTGCCAACGCCATTACCTACACGCCGCCCTCTCCGGCTATGCTGTTCAAGGAAATGATGGAGAAATATCGGGAATGATTTACGCAAGACGCTGTAACTTTTTTCTGTTACAGCGTCTTTTTTACGCCATGAAAGGAGATATTTCAGAAATTTTTGAATTTTTGCGAAATAATTGTTGACAAATCGCGGCCGATTGGCTATAATAATAAAGCACTGTTCAAGTGCACAAAATAAATATGGCGGTATAGCTCAGTTGGCTAGAGCATTCGGTTCATACCCGAAGTGTCACCGGTTCAAATCCAGTTACCGCTACCACGTTACAGAGTTTCGCTAAGATAAGGGGGACGGTCGTCCGCAGTAGTGGATGATGGATGTCGGAGGTTTTAGCGAAGCTCTGTGTTTTTGAGGCCCGTTGGTCAAGCGGTTAAGACACGGCCCTTTCACGGCTGTAACATGGGTTCGATTCCCGTACGGGTCACCAAAAAGCTTCTGATTGAAAAATCAGGAGCTTTTTTCTTTTTGTTTTTTCTACACAACAAACCCCCGCCGTCTGCATCACGCGGACGGCGGGGGTTTCAACATTTTATGAGTGCTTTGTGGAAAAGCTCAGGCTCAGCCCTTCTTGTGGGTGGGAACCATAACTTCCAGGCCGCCCATGTAGGGCTGCAGCACCTTGGGGATGGTCACGGAGCCATCGGCCTGCAGATGATTCTCCAGGAAGGCGATCAGCATACGCGGAGGAGCCACGCAGGTGTTGTTCAGGGTGTGGGCCAGATAGGTCTTGCCGTCCTTGCCCTTGACGCGGATGTGCAGGCGGCGTGCCTGTGCATCGCCCAGGTTGGAGCAGGAGCAGACCTCGAAGTACTTCTGCTGGCGGGGGCTCCAGGCCTCGATATCGCAGCTCTTGACCTTCAGGTCAGCCAGATCGCCGGAGCAGCAGTTCAGCTGGCGCACAGGGATCTCCATGCTGCGGAACAGCTCCACGGAGTTCTTCCAGAGCTTCTCGTACCAGTCGGCGCTCTCCTCGGGGCGGCAGACCACGATCATCTCCTGCTTCTCGAACTGGTGGATGCGGTAGATGCCGCGCTCCTCGATGCCGTGTGCGCCCTTCTCCTTGCGGAAGCAGGGGCTGTAGGAGGTCAGGGTCAGGGGCAGAGTGGCCTCGTCCAGGGTCTGGTCGATGAAGCGGCCGATCATGGTGTGCTCACTGGTACCGATCAGGTACAGATCCTCGCCCTCGATCTTGTACATCATGGCATCCATTTCGGGGAAGGACATCACGCCCTGCACCACGTTGCCGTGCATCATAAAGGGAGGAATGACATAGGTGAAGCCCTTGTCGATCATAAAGTCGCGGGCATAAGCCAGCACAGCCTCATGCAGGCGGGCAATGTTGCCCAGCAGGTAGTAGAAACCGTTGCCGGCAACGCGGCCAGCAGCGTCCATATCAATGCCGTCAAAGCTCTCCATGATCTCGGTGTGGTACGGGATGGGGAAATCGGGCACCACAGGCTCGCCAAAGCGCTGAGCCTCCACGTTGTAGGTGTCATCGGGGCCGATGGGCACACTGGGGTCGATCATCTGGGGGATGGTGTACATGATTTCCTGGATGCGGTCAGCCAGCTTGGCTTCCTCGGCTTCCAGCTCTGCCATCTTGTCCGCATCGGCCTTGACGGCGGCATTGTTGGCATCAATCTGCGCCTGCAGCTGGGCCTTCTGGGCCTCATCGGTGCACTTCTTCAGCTGACCGAACAGGGGGCCGTTGGCCTTGCTCAGCTTGTTGCGGGCAGCCTTCAGGCTTTCAACTTCCTTCAGGCACTCGCGGTACTTTGCGTCCTTCTCGATGACTTCATCCACCAGAGGGAGCTTGGCATCCTGGAACTTCTTCTTGATGTTTTCCTTGACAGCATCCGGGTTGTCACGGACAAATTTGATATCAAGCATGATTTACTCTCCTTACTCTATTTCGGTTCGCATGGGGCGGGTAAGCCCTTTCCCATGCCGTTCAAAGGCGGCGTGCGCCTTAGATCGCTATGTTTTTCTTCTCGGGCAGGCTTGCCTTCGTACAACCTCTCAGTCGGGCTTGCGCCCGCCAGCTCCCCTAGCAGGGGAGCCTCTGGCGTATACGAAAAGCTTCCATCGGCTGCCAAGGCCTCTCCTACTGGGCAACAACAATGACGGAGAGGTTTAATCCTCAACCTGATATTGCCCTAATAAGTTTGCAAAAGCCTTCAGCTGCTCATCCGAGTAGAAGTGGACGGTCAGCTTGCCCTTGCCATCGTGGTAGGCCACATTGACCTCACTGCCCAGCGCCTGCTTCAGGCTCTCCTCCACCTCCACAGGCAGGGTGCCGCGCGGGGCAGGCTCCACAGGCTCTTTGGGGGGCTTGGCCAGCTTCTTGCACAGGGCCTCTGCCTGCCGGACATTCAGCTCATGGTCGGCAATGATCTGTGCCGCCTGCTCCTGCAGCTCCGGGGTGGGCAGGCCCAGCACCACCTTTGCGTGGCCCGTGGTGAGGAAACCGCCCTTCAGCAGCTCCAGCACCGTTTCGGGCAGGTTGAGCAGACGCAGGCTGTTGGCCAGTGCACTGCGGCTCTTGCCCAGTTTGCGGGCGGCCTGCTCCTGGGTCAGGTCACAGCGGGTCATCAGCTCCCGGATGCCCAGTGCTTCTTCCACCGGGTCCAGATCCTCGCGCTGAAGGTTTTCCACCAGCGCCAGCTCCATGGCCTGCTCATCCGTAACATCCTTCACGACGACGGGTGCCTCGGTCAGGCCCGCCATCCGGCAGGCACGCCAGCGGCGCTCACCGGCCACGATGAGATAGCGATCTACCCCGTGGGGCCGCACCGCGATGGGCTGCAGCAAACCGTGCTCTGAGATGCTGGCCGCCAGCTCTGCCAGCGTTTCCTCATCAAAGGTCTTGCGGGGCTGGGCCGGGTCCGGCTCGATCTCCCGCAGGGGCAGCGTCTCGATCCGGTTATCGGACTCAAAGCTGGAGGCTGTGTCCTCAAACAGACTTTCCAGGCCCCGGCCCAGTCCTCCTCTTTTTTTTGCCATAGGTTACGCTTCCCCCCGCTTCACTTGTTCCAGTGCGCTTTTCTGCTCGGCGGGGGCACTGTTCCCTTTTGTGCGGCGGCGTGCCGGTTCATGCGGGCGGTTGTTCTTTACGAACTCAATGGCGAGATCCATATAGGCCTCGCTGCCCTTGCCCTTGGGCTCATAGAAATTGATGGGCTGGCCGTAGCTGGGCGCTTCCGAGATGCGGATGGTGCGCGGGATGGTGGTCTTGTAGACCTTGGTGCCAAAATACTTTTTGACCTGTTCCACCACCTGCAGCGTCAGGTTGAACCGCCCGGAGAACATGGTGAACACCACGCCCTCGATGTCCAGATAGGGGTTGTACTTCTTGCGGATGGTCTTGAGGGTGCTGATGAGCTCCGACAGGCCCTCCAGTGCGTAATACTCACACTGAATGGGAATAAGCACGCTGTCGCAGGCGCACAGACCGTTCAGGGTGAGCAGATCCAGGCTGGGCGGGCAGTCCACAAAGATGAAGTCGTAGTCCTTCTGCACCGAGGCCAGCGCCTTGCGCAGGCGGCTTTCGCGGCCCGGCAGATCGATCATTTCCAGACCCGCACCCGCGAGCCGGGTGTTGGAACCGATGACATCGGTGCGGAACTCGGTCTTGCGGATGGCATCCTTTGCCTCCGCCTCACCGATCAGCAGCTCATAAGTACCCACATCGACACTCCGCTTAGGAATGCCGTAACCGGTGGTGGTATTGCCCTGCGGGTCCAGATCGACGATGAGCGTCTTTTTGCCCAGAGCCGCAACGCAGGACGAAAGGTTCACGGCCGTGGTGGTCTTGCCCACGCCGCCTTTTTGGTTTGCAATTGCAACGATTTTAGCCACGCTCTTTGTTTCCTCCCGGGAAAATTATTTGTTCCACGTGGAACATTCGAGGCCGGGCCCCGCTGTTTTCCCACCAGCAAAGCCCCTTTAAAGACTAGTATAGCACATCAGCGCGGCTTTTTGAACCTGTTTCCTGATTATTTTGCGTAAAAACCCTGTGGAATTGCATTTTTTGTGAAAATTGCGATGCGTTTTATCTTTGCGCGGCTGCGGTTGGGATGCGCACCGTGTATTCGATATAGCCGTCCCGCTCTTCCCTGTGGGCCGTGGCAGGCACACCGTTGTCCGTCATCAGCCGGATGGCATGGTCGATGGTGTTGACAAAGATGCGCACATCCTTGACCATGGAGATGCGGTGTCTGCCCGGGGCGGCGGCATTGAGCACCTGCTCAATGTACAGGTCGGTCTGCCGGGCATTCATCCGCCGCTTGGCAATGGTGATAAGGGCTTCGCTCCGCCGGTTCTCGGGCAGGCGCAGGACAGCCCGGGCGTGGCGCTCGGTCAGGCCATTGTCCAGCACGAACTGCCTTTGGTCGGTGGTCAGCTGCAGCAGCCGCAGCTTGTTGGCAAGGGTGGGCTGTGCCATGCCCAGCCGCTTAGCCGCCTCGGCCTGGGTGCAGTCCCAAAGGGCGATCACATCCCGCAGCCCTTGTGCCTGCTCAAAGGGGTTCAGGTCTTCCCGCTGGATGTTTTCCAGCAGCCCCAGCGCCGCAGTCCGCTGGTCGCCGCAGTCACAGAGGATGGCCGGGATGGTCCCCATCTTGGCCAGCTTGCAGGCGCGGAGCCGCCGCTCCCCTGCCACCAACTCGTAACCACCCTCGACCTTCCGCACCGAGATGGGCTGAAGCAGGCCGTTTTCCCGGATGCTCTGGGCCAGCCCCGCCAGCTCCTTTTCATCAAAAACAGTCCGAGCCTGAAACGGCGAGGGACGGATGCTTTCCACAGGCAGGGTGTAGATCTTTCCGGCAGATTTCTTCCATTCAAACATGATTCTTTCCCCTTTCGCTGAAATGTGACGCAGTTTTCCACTGTTTCCCGGGAAACGGTGGAAAATTCACTCTTTGCAGTTCCAGTGTACCAGAAATCAAAAAGCCCTGCCAGAAGAATCGTTCGGCAGGGCTTGGCATTTATCTTGCGGTTTTGCGTTATTTCAGCGGAGACTTTGCGATCTTTCCACCGTTTCTGGGGTAGGCTGTCGGAGTTTGCGAAATCTTTTTGCAGAGGATGAGGGTGCGGGTATCGCCGCCCGGCAGATGCAGAGTGCGGGTCTCCTTATACTCTCCACCCAGCTTCCGGATGGCACCGCGGGCCGCAGCCAGCTCCTCCTCGCCGGAAGCGCCTTTCATGGCAAGGAAGCTGCCGCCCACCTTGACCAGCGGTAAGCAGTACTCGGCCAGCATGGGCAGAGCCGCCACCGCACGGGCAGAGGCCAGATCAAACTGCTCCCGCCATGCTTTGCGGGCGGCTTCCTCGGCGCGCTCCTTGGCAAACTCCACCCCGGTCAGGCCCAGCTGAGCGCAGGCATACTTCAAGAACTCCACCCGCTTGCCGGTGGGCTCCATCAGGGTCAGCTCCAGCTCGGGCTTGTAGATCTTTGTCACGATGCCCGGAAATCCGGCACCGGCACCCACGTCCACCATCTTCCCTGCTACCTCGGGCTGGCTGGCAAACAGCAGGCTGTCGAGGAAGTGCTTGTCCTCAATGCCCTCCGGGTCGGTAATGGCGGTCAGATTGACCTTCTGGTTGTAGTCCACCAGGATCTGCGCAAAGGCATCCAGCTGGTCCAGCTGTTCCCCGGTCAGCGCAATGTTCCACATGGAACATTTTTGCTCTAATCTGTTCTTGTCGATCATTTATCTGTCCCTTTTCGTTTTAGGCAATTCTTTTATCTTTCTACCAATGGCTCTCCTATCAGGGGAGCTGTCGCCGCAGGCGACTGAGAGGTTGTACAGAGGTTCTACCCTCCTTCGTCCAACCTCTCCGTCAGTGCATCAGGTTTTCTCTCTCACTGTTAAAGCAATACTCAGCTGCGCCACATCGGAGGGTGAAACGCCGGGGATGCGGCCCGCCTGCCCCAGATTCTTCGGGCGGATGCGGGTCAGCTTCTCACGGGCCTCCAGCGTCAGGCCAGTCAGGTCAGCATACTCAAAATCTGCGGGAATTAGGGTCTTTTCGTGGCGGGCCACGTCACGGATCATCCGATCCTGCCGGGCAATGTAGCCTGCGTACTTGATCTCGGTCTCCAGCCGCTCGGCCAGCATGGGGGTGATGCCCTCGCCCCAGCCGATCACCCCCGCCAACAGCGGGTAGCTGATCTCAGGGCGGCGGAGCAGCTCTTCGGCAATGCCGCCCTCCGCGGCAGGGGTCAGCCCAGCTGCTTCCATGGCAGCGCGCAGGTCAGCGGTGCGCAGGTGGGTCTCGTGCAGGCGGCGGCGCTCCGCTTCCAGAATGCTCTGGGTGTGCTGGTATTTTGCCCAGCGGTCATCTTGCACCAGACCATACTCCCGGCCAATGGGGGTCAGCCGCTGATCGGCGTTGTCCTGCCGCAGAGTCAGGCGGTACTCGCTCCGGCTGGTCATCATGCGGTAGGGGTCCATGACCCCCTTGGTGACAAGGTCATCCACCAGCGTACCCAGATAGCTGGTCTGACGCTCCAGGATCAGCTGGCTCTCCCCTTTTGCACTGCGGGCGGCGTTCAGACCTGCCAGCAGACCCTGCGCTGCGGCTTCCTCGTAGCCGGAGGTGCCGTTGAACTGGCCTGCACCATACAGGCCCCGCACCACCTTGCTCTCCAGTGTGGCTTCCAGACTGGTCGGGTCTACGCAGTCATACTCGATGGCGTAGGCCGGGCGCATAATTTCGATGTGTTCAAAGCCCTGAATGCTCCGGTAAAAGGCGTTCTGCACATCCTCAGGCAGGCTGCTGGACGCACCCTGCAGATACATCTCCTCTGTGTTCTCGCCGCAGGGCTCCACAAAGATGGGGTGCCGGTCCTTGCCCGCAAAGCGCACCACCTTATCCTCAATGGAGGGGCAGTACCGGGGGCCAACTCCCTCGATCATGCCGCCGTAGAGCGGGCTGCGCTGGATGTTGTCCAGAATGATCCGGTGGGTCTCGGGGTTGGTGTAGGCGATCCAGCATTCGACCTTGTTGTGCATGGGTGCATCCGTCAGAAAGCTGAAGGGCTGCAGCTCGCTGTCCGGGTCGCCGGGCTGGCATTCCAGCTTGGAGAAGTCGATGCTTCTCCGGTGGACACGGGCAGGCGTACCGGTCTTGAACCGCCGCAGAGGCAGACCGGCGGCTTTCAGGCTTTCGGTCAGGGCATTGGCGGCGTGCATCCCGTCAGGGCCGGAAGCATACCACGCATCACCGACAAAAATTTTGCCCCCCAGGTTGGTACCCGTGGCAATGACCACACACTTTGCGCTGTACTCCCCATTCAGCTGGGTCACAACGCCCTTGACATGGCCGTTCTCCACCTCAATGCCCACCACCTCGGCCTGATGGATGGCAAGGCCGGGCGTGAGTTCAAGGGCGTGCTTCATATATTCGTGGTAGCGCTTGCGGTCGGTCTGAACGCGCAGGGCATGAACGGCAGGGCCTTTGCCCTTGTTCAGCATCCGGCTCTGCAGGTAGGTGGCATCCGCCGCAAGGCCCATCACACCGCCCAGCGCATCCAATTCACGCACCAGCGTTCCTTTTGCAGTTCCGCCGATGCTGGGATTGCAGGGCATGTTGCCAATGGCATCCAGGCTCATGGTAAACACCGCCGTTTTGGCACCCAGCGTAGCAGCAGCGTGGGCCGCTTCAATGCCAGCGTGGCCCGCGCCTATTACGATCACATCATAATCTCCTAAATGGTTCATAACTTTTTCGGATTCCCTCTATTGTCAATGGAACAATCGAAACTGTACCTACACAGCCCGTCGCGCAGCGACTTCAAATCGGTGGAAAGCAAAAATGCGGTTAAGAGATCTTCGCGCGGGAGCGCGAATCTCCAGCATTTTTGTTTGGAGCTCACTTCTTTGGGGTCACTAGGGGCGAGCAGCCCCTAGTTCGTGCCTCCCGCGCTTCGAAAGTAGCAGGTGCTTTTCTGGTTCTCTTTTGGCACGCAAAAGAGAACATTCCTCATTACTTCCCAACGCAGAACCGCTCAAACACTTCATTGATGACATTCTCCGACGCATTTTCACCGGTGAGGTCACAGAGGGCATCCAGCGCATCGTCCACACAGACCGATACAGCATCCAGCCCGAACCCGCCGCTGACCGCATCCAGCGCACCGGCCACTGCATCCCGCGCGCGGGTGGCGGCGGCAAGCTGGCGCTGGCCCGAGAGGCTGGCAGCGTGGGGGTCGATGTTGTTGGTGCCCAGCAGGCGGGCAACGGCAGCGGCGATCACCCTGCGGCTCCCCTCTTCCTGGCAGCAGACCGGGAGCACCATGGCAAAATCGCCTGCAATGATCTCTGCGTCAAACTGAGTGGGCTTGTCCTCTTTGTTGACCAGTGCAATGGCCGGGCGACCAGCGCACCGCTGCGCCAGTGCAAGATCCTCCCGGGTCAGGGGCTCAGAGCCATCGAACACCGCCAGGATCAGCCCCGCCTCGTCCAGCTTTTTCCAGCTGCGGCGGATGCCTTCGGCCTCGATCGCATCCTCGGTCTCCCGCAGACCGGCCGTGTCGAACAGGTTCAGCCGGATGTCCCCCAACCGGACGGCCTGCTCCACCACATCCCGGGTGGTGCCCGCCACGGGGGTGACGATGGCCCGGTCGAACCCGGCCAGCAGATTGAGCAGGGTGGACTTGCCCGCATTGGGCCGCCCCACGATGGCACAGTCCACACCCTCCCGCAGGACAGCACCGGCATCATAATTCCGGATGAGGGTGTCCAGCTCTCCCTTCACGGCAGTCAGGGTGGATACCAGCTGGGCATCCTCCAGCGCGGGAACGTCCTCCTCAGGGAAATCCACCCAGGCAGTCAGATGGGCCCGCAGGGCGGTCAGGGCATCCTTTTCAGCCCCGATCTTCTTCGCCAGCGCGCCGTTCAGGGAGGCATTGGCCAGCGCCGCACCCTGTCGGCCATCGGCAGAGATCAGGTCCATAACGGCCTCGGCCTGGGTCAGCCCCAGCTTGCCATTGAGGAAGGCGCGGCGGGTGTACTCGCCGGGGGCGGCGGGGGCGGCACCGGCTGCGATGCAGCTTTCCACCAGCCGCCGGGCCACCGCACTGCCGCCGTGGCAGGAAAGCTCCACCACATCCTCGCCGGTGTAGCTGTGAGGTGCCCGGAAGAAGAGGGCCACGCCCTCGTCAAAGGCCTCCTCCCCTTCCATGAAATGCCCAAACAGGGCGGTGTAGCCCTTGGCATCTTCTACCCGCTTTGCCGGGTTGGCCGGGTGGAACACCTTTGCCGCCACGGCATAGCTCTCCGGGCCGGAAAGACGCACCACGGCAATACCGCCTGCGCCGGGCGCGGTTGCAATGGCCGCGATCGTTGAATGTTCCATGTTGGTGCTCTCCCTCCGCTCTCAAATCAGAATTATTGTATCACGAAGCGACGAAAAAGGAAAGAGACAAAAAGCCCCCTTCCAGTTTTCCACCGGAAGGGGGCAGCATTGTGCAAAACTCAGCAGGATTTACAGCTCGATCTTGCCAAAGCTGAAATCGGCAAAATCATCCACGCGCTCGGTGCGCTTGGGTGCCACGGGTGTGGCAGTCTCTGCGTCACGGGGAGCATAGGTGCGCTCGGGCACACTGGAAGGACGGGGACCGCGGCTGCCTGCGGGGCGGCCATTGCGGGGACCGCCATTCCGGGGGCTGCTGCCGCGTCCGCCGCGGAAGCCGCCATTGCGATTGCCGCCGGGGCGGCGGCCATTGCCCCGCGGGCGGCGCTCGCCATAGGTGTTGTCGGTCTGGGCATCGGGAGCAGTGGAGTAGATGACCACACGGCGGTCACGGCCTTCCCCCTTGCTCTCGCTGCGCACACCCTCCATCTTGCCGATGGCAGAGTGGATGATGCGGCGCTCGTAGGGGTTCATGGGCTCCATGGCAAAGCTGCGGCCGGTCTTGCGCACCTTGTTGCCAATGCGCTGTGCCAGCACAGTCAGGTCATTCTCACGCTTGTCGCGGTAGCCGGCCACATCCAGGCCCAGCTTGATGTAATCGCCTTCCAGACGGTTGGCCACCAGGCTTGCCAGATAGGACAGGCTCTCCATGGTCTCGCCGCGGCGGCCGATCAGGGCACCCAGCTTCTCACCATCCAGACGGATGATAGTTGCCTCGCCCTTCTGCACGGCGCTGAAGGTGACATTTTCCACGCCCATCAGGGCAATGACTTCCTTCAGGTAGTCCACAGCGGCCTTGACCTTGGCGTTCTCTTCGATGTTGATGGGAACTTCCGGCTCCTCACCCTCTGCGGCGGGGGCGGCAGGCTCCTCGGCCTTGGGTTCCTCAGCGGGAGTTTCCTCCACAACAGGCTTCACCTCAGGCTCCACCTTCTCCTCCACCACGGGAGCGGCCGGGGCATCGGGCTCTTCCACGCTCACACGCACCTTGGCGGGGGTGGTCTTCAGGCCCAGAAAACCGGTTTTCTGGGGCATTTCGAGCACTTCATAGCTCACATTCAGGTCGTCGGCCTGCACGCCCAGCAGGGCGCAGGCTTTTGCGCGGGCTTCATCGACCGTCTTGCCGGTCGCTTCCTGAGTACGGATCATAACCGTCAATCCTCCTTCTTGTTTTCCAGCTCGCTCAGCGGAACAGTGCGCTCGTCCTTATAGCGCTCCTCATCCAGCTTGCGGGCATACTCCAGGCGGCGCTTGTTCATTTCGCTGGCGGAGATATTTTTCTCCACGACCTCGCCGGTCTTTTCATCCGTGACCTTGATGGTGGTGCTCTTTACACCGCGCTTCTGCTCCTTCTTGCGGGCAGCCATCTCGGCGGCGACCTCTGCCTTCATCTTCTCAGGGTCGTAGATCTTCTTCATCAACAGGCTCTGCACGGTCATCAGGATGTTGGAAACAACGTAGTACAGAGAGAAAGCGCTGGGCACGGTGAAGCAGAAGAAGACGTACATCAGCGGCATCATATACATGGTCAGCTTCATGCTGCCCTGCATCTCCTGGCCGCTGGCCTTCATGCTGATGTGGGTGGACAGGAACATGGTCACGATCGCCAGGACCGGGAGGATCAGCAGGGGCAGGTTCTCTGCAGCCAGGCTGTACTGGGGCACACGGGTCAGGTCGATGCCAAAGAAATCCATGTGCTGGCCGAACTCGGTGATGGTAGCCACCTGATCCGGGGTGAAGCAGGAGGAAACGGTGCTCTCGCCTGCAATGACCTGTGCAATGATGTTGGTGTCGCGGGTCACGGTGGTAAAGCTGATGCCCATGGCAGTCAGGGCCTCACCTGCGGCGGTCAGGGCATCGGCACCAATGTGGAAGATGCGCTGCAGCGGGCGGTACACCACCTCGATAACGCCGAACATGACCAGGAAGTTGACCAGCATGGGCATACAGCCTGCGGTGGGCTTGTAGCCCTGCTCCTGCAGCTTCATCAGCTCTTCCTGCTGCTTTTCGGGCTTGTCGCGGTACTTTTTCTGGATCTCGGCCACCATGGGCTGGAAAGCGCTCATGCGGGCCATACTCTTCTGCTGGTTGAGCTGGAGGGGGATCTTGATCACGGTGATGAGCAGGGTGAACAGGATGATGTCCCAGCCGTAGTTGGGGATCAGCTTGTAGATCCACTCCATTACATAGCCCAAGGGCCAGCCCAGGATGTACAAAGGATTCATAGTTTCGTCCATTCTGCCCCGCCTGTGGTGCGGGACGTTTAGATTTTTATGAGAAGGACACCCCGCCCACAGTGCGGAGCGTCACAAGAAGCAAAAGAACGGATTAAACCTCTCAGTCAACGCCTGCGGCGTTGCCAGCTCCCCTAAGAGGGGAGCCCTTGGCAAAACCGTCAACTGGATCGGACTGCCAAAGCCTCCCCTACCAGGGGAGGTGGCATTGCGAAGCAATGACGGAGAGGTTGTACAAAGGAGCCGTGTATCATAAGCACGCTGCTTAACCGTGCCGCCCCCGGAACAGCTTTGCCGGGGACAGTCTCCGCTCCGGGCTCACCCAGCGGCCTTTGGGCGGCACCGGGTCAAAGCCCCACCGGCCAAGCGGGTTGCACCGGGCGATGCGCCAGGCGGTGAGCAGCAAGCCCTTGATGCAGCCATGGGTCTGGATGGCTTCTATGCCATACTGGCTGCAGGTGGGGGTAAAGCGGCAGTTGCGGCCCAGCCCCGGGCTGATAAAGCGCTGGTAGAACCGGATGGGCGCACAGAGCGCGTTCCGGCAGACGCGGGAGACGGGATTCACTGTTTTGCGGCCCGGTCTGCGGGCGGGACCGTGGCAGGGGGCCTTGCGCCAGGCTGCTTTGCCTTGTCGGGCAGGCCAGCCTGGGCAAAGAGCCTGGCCACCACTTCGCTGAGTTGCCAGCTCTTCAGGCGGGGGGTCATGCCCCGGGCCACGAACACCAGATCATAGCCGCCGATGTTCTGATCCAAGTGCTCATCAATGGCAGCCTTCATCACGCGGCGGGCGCGGTTGCGCTGGACGGCATGGCCGATCTTTTTGGTGGCTGTCAGGCCCACACGGGTCTTTTTGCCGCGGGTCTTGAGCACATACAGCACCAGCGCCGGGTTCACATAGGACTTGCCGCGGGCATACACGCGGCCAAACTCGCTGTTGCGGCGGATGGGACGATAGCGCACTGCTCCGTCGCCTCCTTTTCGGTTAAAAAATCGCAGAACTTCCCTAAAGGCAAAGTTCAAAATTCAGTATAGCAAAAAAACGCCGACATGAAAAGGCTGTCCGGGCGTTTTTTGTGCCAAATCTTTTGCCAAATTTTTAGTCATTCCGCGCGCAGAACGTCCAAAATAAGAAAAAGACCGCCAATTCAGGATCAGCAGTCTTTTGTGCGCATGTTCAATTCTGCGCCGGATCCCTGGCAAAGCGGGATCAGACGGTCAGGCTCTTGCGGCCCTTAGCACGGCGAGCATTGATGACCTTGCGGCCGTTCTTGGTGCTCATGCGGGTCAGAAAGCCATGAACTTCCTTGCGATGACGCTTCTTGGGCTGAAAAGTTCTCTTCATGGTTGTATCCTCCGTAAAAACTCGTCCCCGGTAATGGGGTATTTCTGGTCCCAAATTGGGGACAGGCTTGCAATTCAACAGTATATCGCACACTATCCCCTTCTGTCAAGCATTTTTTTCACTTTCCAGCAAACTTTTTTCAAATTTCTTTGTGAAAAAGCTTTCAACTTTTTCACCGGTTCTCCGTGGAAAACTTTTCTTCCACCATATCTTGTGGCCAAAAACCGCCTTGGGCACAAGAGCCGCGAGGGCACGATGGAGCGTCTTTTCTTATGTATTATAAATTACATTATAGAATATAGACGCAGGGAGATTTTTGTGGTATACTAACGGGGTATCAGCAGCATTGTTGAAAACTTCGACCAATTCAATGGAGTGGATGTTTTATGGATTCTTTCAAGGACGTTTTAGAGGCCGCCCAGGCATACTGCAAAACGCAGATGGCCGAGCCGACCTATAATCTCTACATCGACGGACTTGAGCCCATCAGCTTTGAGGACTCGAGCCATATCACCCTGTCGGTGCGCAACGATTTTATCTGCAAGATCGTCACCGACCGCTACCTCGGCCTGCTGAAAGAGGCCTTTAAGACCGTGCTGGGCTTTGACGTGGACATCACGTTGGTGGTGCCCAGCACCCCGCCCCATGAGGTGGTGCTGGCCCAGCAGTACGAGGCAAATCCCGCCTCGCCCCAGGGTAATTACGAGTTTACCTTCGAGAACTTCATCAAGGGTCCCTCCAACCAGTTTGCGTTTGCTGCGGCGCAGGCGGTTGCGGCCAACCCCTCCGGAGCTTATAACCCGCTGTTCATCTACGGCGGCTCCGGTCTGGGCAAGACCCATCTGCTCACGGCCATCCAGACTGAGATCAAGCGCACCCACCCCGATTTTGTTATCATGTACGTTACCTGCGAGCAGTTCACCAACGAGCTGATTGCCGCCATCCGCGCCGGCAGCACCGAGGACTTCCGGATGAAATACCGCGTGGCCGACCTGCTGCTGGTGGACGATATCCAGTTCATCGCCGGCAAGGAGTCCACCCAGGAGGAGTTTTTCCACACCTTCAACTCCCTGCACGATGCCCACAAGCAGATCGTGATCGCCTCTGATCGCCCGGCCAAGGAGATCAAGAGCCTGGAAGAGCGCCTGCGCACCCGCTTTGAGTGGGGCCTGACCGCCGATGTCCAGCCGCCTGATTTCGAGACCCGCGTGGCCATCGTCAAGCGCAAGGCCGAGCTGCTCCACCTGGATCTGCCCGAGGACGTGGCGGAATTCATCGCCAACCACCTGAAGAACAACATCCGCCAGCTGGAGGGCGCAGTGAAAAAGCTGAACGCCTACTACATGCTGGAGGGCATCCAGCCTGTCATCAGCGTGGCACAGAACGCCATCAAGGACATCCTCAACGAGACCCAGCCCGTGCCCGTGACCATCGAGAAGATCGTGGGCGAGGTCTCCCGCACCTTCAACGTCTCCCCTGCCGACATCCGGGGCACCAAGCGGAACGCCAACGTTGCATCCGCCCGCCGCGTGGCGATCTATATCCTGCGCGAAGTCACCGGCATGAGTATGGAGGAGATCGGCCGGGAGTTCTCGGGCCGCGACCACTCCACCATCGTCTACTCCCTCAAAACCATGGAGCGGGACATGAAGAACGACCAGCACCTGCGTGAAACCGTCAGCGACATCATCAAGAACGTCAAGGCCTGACGGGAAAACAGGGGCAAAAGTCATACTCTCGCAGGGAGTAAAACCCCAAATATGGGGAGAAATGCAGGGTAATCCGGGAAAACAGAACAAGATATTGTGTTCAGACGACAAAGTTCTCCACTCTTTCCACCGAGTTTTCAACATTCAACTTCTGTTTTGCACACCCGCCGTGGAAAGAAAAGCAGCTCCCACCCTTTCCACAAGCCTTTCACACTGCATTCACAATCCGGTGGAAAACCACGGAGCCGCACCATTCCACACATTTTCCGACTTTTCCACATCTTCCCCAGCCCCTACTACGAATACTACAACAAGTTCAATATAGATTTAGCGGTTTTGTCCCTGTTTTATGGGAGAAAGAACCTCAAAACATGAATCCAAAATAAGGAGAGACGCGCAATTGAACATCATCTGCGATAAGACCCTGCTGAGTGCAGCCATTGACGGCGTTTCCAAAGCTGTTACCCTGCGCTCCACCATCCCGGTACTGGAGGGTATCCTGCTGAAAGCCGAAGGCTTCCAACTCACCCTGACCGGCTACGACCTGGAAATGGGCATCGTGACCACCATTGATGCCAATGTCAAAGAGCCCGGCGAGGTGGTGCTGAACGCCAAGCTGCTCAGCAGCATGGTCAGCCGGATGCCTTCCGGCCAGATCAACATCCAATCTACCGAAAACGGAAAAACCACCATCCAGAGCGGCGTGGCACAGTTCGAGATCCAGTCCATGAACCCCACCGATTTCCCCGAGCTGCCCAACACCGGGGCCGAGGAGACCCTGAACATCAAGACCGGCGTGCTCCGTGATATGATCGAGCGCACCCTGTACGCCGTCAGTCAGGATGAGAAAAAACCTGCACATACCGGTGAATTATTTGAGATCTCGCCGGATAAGCTGACCGTTGTTGCGCTGGACGGCTACCGTCTGGCCATTGTGGAGCGGCCGGTGGAAGCCATAAAGGAGATCCGTATCATCGTACCCAGCAAGACCATGAACGAGGTCTCCCACCTGCTGGCCAACGACGACGAGGAGACCGTGCACATCTCCGCCAACCGCCGCTATGTGGTGTTCACCACCGCCGGTTACACCATCATGAGCCGCCTGATCGAGGGCGAGTTCCTCAACTACCACAACGTGATCCCCAATGGCAGCCGCACCAGCGTGGTTCTGGACACCAAGGAGTTCATCGAGACCATCGAGCGTGCCTCCCTGATCATTACAGAGCGTTTAAAAAATCCCCTCCGCATCAGTTTTACAGAGGGTAAAGTGGTGGTCCGCTGCCAGACCAATCTGGGCCGCGTGGTGGATGAATTCAACGCGCAGTGCGAGGGCGATGAGGTGGAGATCGGTTTCAACAACCGCTATCTGCTGGATGCCCTGCGCAACGCCCGCACCGAGCAGGTCAAGCTGGAGATCAGCGGCCCGCTGAGCCCGGTCAAGGTTCTGCCTACCGAGGGCAGCGACTTTTTGTATCTGGTCCTGCCTGTCCGCTTCAAGAATGATTGAGAGGCATAAAAATGCAAAAAATTCTCATCCATACGGAATTTATCAAGCTGGATGCCCTGCTGAAATATGCGGGCCTGTGTGAGACCGGCGGCGAAGCCAAGGAGCTGGTGCAGGGCGGTGCTGTCAAGGTGAACGGTGAGGTCTGCACCATGCGGGGCAAAAAGTGCCGCGCCGGGGATGTCGTCGAGCTGGATGGCCAGACCGTGGAAGTGGGACAGGGCCAGTAAACCATGCGCCTGCTTTCCTTAGAAGTAACGAATTACCGCAATATCGCATCGGCAAGCCTGACCCCGGGCCGGGAGCTGACCGTGATCTGCGGCAACAACGGCCAGGGCAAGACCAACCTGCTGGAGGCCATCTGGCTGCTGACCGGCGGCAAGAGCTTCCGGGGCGGCAAGGATGCAGAGCTGGTGCGGCGGGGTGAGCCCTTTGCCGTGCTGGAAGCCTCCACGCTCCGGGCACAGCAGGAGGAACAGGAGCCTGACGAGCCGAACCGTGTCCGGCTGACGGTGGGCACCCCGGATTCCCAGCGGCCCGGGCGGTACGCCTCGGTGAACGGGGCAGCCCCCAGGCGGGCAGCAGGGCTTGCCGGCAGTTTTCCGGCTGTCGTGTTCGACCCCGGCCACCTGAGCCTGGTCAAGGGAGCACCCGAGGGGCGGCGCAAATTTCTGGATGCCGCCCTCTGCCAGCTCTACCCCGGCTACCTGACTGTGTACCGCCGTTATCTGCGGGCCTTGCAGCAGAAAAACGCTCTGCTGCGTCGCTCCCCTGCCGGGCAGGAACGTCCCTACGCCGAAAAAATGGCCCTGCTCGAGGTGCTGAACACCGAGCTTGCCGCGCAGGGGGAAGCCATCCAGCAGCGGCGGCGGGCCTACCTGGAACGGCTGGCCCCGCTGGCCTGTGCCAATTACGAGGAGCTTTCCCATGGGGCGGAGCGGATGGAGCTGCGGTATGCCGCCCAGTTTGAGCCGGGTGGTCTGGCAGCCCTGCTCAAAGCCCGCCAGAATGAGGAAGTACGGGCCGGGCAGAGCCTGTGCGGCCCCCACCGGGAAGATCTGGAGCTGCTGCTGGACGGCCAGCCCGCCAGAGTGTTTGCCAGCCAGGGGCAGCAGCGCAGCGTGGTGCTCAGCCTGAAAATGGCCGAAGCCGCCGCCGCTGCTGCCATCACCGGGGAGCACCCCGTCCTCTTGCTGGACGACGTGCTCAGTGAGCTGGATGATGGCCGCAAGCAGTATCTGCTGACCCGGATGCGGGAAAAACAGACCTTTGTCACCAGCTGTGACGACACGGCCTTCCTAAAAACAGATGGCGAGGTCTACCGCATGAGCGGCGGTGTCCTGAGTAAAATCTGAAATGGAGAAATGTTGCATCGCTGCATTGCATAGAATGCGGAAAATGCGACAGAATATGCAGTCTGCATCTGCGGGAGAATATACGCAATGTATATCCATCTGGGCCGGGACTATGTCCTGAATGACCGTGATATCATCGGCATCTTCAATCTGGAGACCACCACCGTCTCCCCCCGGGGGCGGGAATTTCTCAACTATGCCCAGAAGAATGGGGCCGTGGTCAGCCTTTCGGATGACCTGCCCCAGTGTTATGTTCTGGCCGATGCCCCTGTGGACACCGTTTATCTTTCGGAGCTGTCCAGCGCGGCCATGAAGCGGCGCACCGAAATGCCGTTCTGAAAAAATCAACAACAATCCAATCGATTGAAAAAATATCAAGTAAAGGGAGAAAGGATATGGCAGAAGAAATCATTACCAGTACAAATGCCGATACC
>ERZ1673698.1391-NODE-1391-length-23406-cov-46.218791_pt1 | contig 23406 bp, 25 predicted proteins | sample MGYA00580228_ERZ1673698 | MGnify/ENA primary metagenome ERZ1673698 (study PRJEB41218, sample SAMN15661768) | gut metagenome | host: Homo sapiens | place: Canada: London | collected 2015-08-20/2019-03-30 | study: EMG produced TPA metagenomics assembly of... | reverse complement strand
GGGTCTACGTCTGCTACCCTCTGTCTGTGACTCGAAATTAATTCAGCAGACCCTATTTAGTTATTGAAGTTTCGCATGTACGGAAGTTATAGTAGTTAAAGAAGTTATCACTCCCTTCGGTCGTTAGAAGTTATAGCCAATAGCCTTTTGGGTTGTAAATTTAGTTGTAAAACATATGGCTTTAACTTCTCTAACTTCTTTAAATTCTTTAACTTCCCCATTTGCGAAAGTTGAGTTAGTTACATTGTTTCTTGTTTACGGCTGCAAAGATACGACGATTTTCCCAATGCCGCAATACCTAAAAATAATGGTTTGGCATGAATACCTACATATTATGACTCGACTTTGGCTGGTTCTATCAACAACAAAAAAACTGCGGACAGATTGCTCTGCCCGCAGTTCTCCTCATATAATCTCTCTCTTACTTTACATAAAAGTCTTACTTGATGCCACGATTTACGAGAGTGACGTTCAGCAACATCAGATACTTGCGATACTGAGTGTTTGAAAGGATGACGTGCATGTACTTCAAGTCCTTGTTGATGGCCTTGTCGATCATAGCCTTGCGGTCGTCACCTGCTGCTACGGCAGCATTCATCATATCTGCTGTGAAGTTCTTGTGTACATCAGCTACAGCCTCAACCTGGTCGATGTTCAAACCGAGAGCATCAGACAAGCTGTTCATGTTTACATTCATGTTGAAAGCAGCTGTTGCTGTTGTTGCACTTGCATTCTCATCTGCTGCAAAAGTAGTTGTCATACTGAACAATGCTACTGCCAAAATCATCAATTTCTTCATAATCTTTTTACCTTTCTTTTCTTTAATTCTACATTATCCTTACTAATCTCTTTGTGTATGTCTTCCTGAAAGACACTGCAAAGATACACACAATATGCTGTGCACGCAAACATTTCAGCTAAAAAGAAAGACTTTTAGCCGTATTTTTGATATAAATCAACATAAATATCCCCTTCTGGCTTACTAATCGTAAGATTTCACACAAAATAACTAACATAAGCAAAGTGCTCTGAGCCTTTTAGCGTCAACATTGTTAATCACCTGGCTACAGCCATTGCTTCGGCTATAATAGAGAATACAAAGCAGCAATAATGCGACATTTTGAGCGATTCATTCGTTAGTCTCAGCAAGATTTTGTATCTTTGCAAACTAAAATATACATATAAAGCCAAACAGAATCAATGGAAGAACAGAATCATATAGACAAAGCGCTTGCCTTCATGGAAAGCCTTGAAAGATTGCACAACCAGCTAAAAGCTGCCGAAGAGCAACAGAAATTGCTACTGGCTCATCTGCTCGACCTGAAGAAAGAGGGCAAGACTGACTCGGAAGAGTATGCACAGACATCACAGCAGAGCAAGAACCTGCAAGACATCATCGACAAGTGGCGCCCCATCTATTTGGAACGCATGGAGATGGTGAAAGATGTACAGAACAAAAAGAGAGACAAGAAATAACAGATAATAATAACAACAATAATAATAAAGAATTAACATGGAATCAAACAAATTCATCAGCGTATCATACAAGTTGTACGACATCACAGATGGTAAGTCTGACCTCATCGAACAGACAAGCGACGAGCGACCATTCTTCTTCGTTAGCGGCATGGGTGTAACACTGCCAGCCTTCGAGGAGCAGATAGTCAACCTGGCTAAAGGCGAGTCTTTCGACTTCACCCTTACACCAGATCAGGCTTATGGCGCACACTATGCAGAGCGTATCATCGACTTAGAGAAGGAAATCTTCACCATCAACGGCCAGTTTGACGCACAGCACGTACAGGTAGGCGCCATCATTCCTCTGCAGAACGAGGACGGCAACCGCTTCAATGGTGTGGTATTGGAAATCGGTGACAGCAAGGTGAAAATAGACCTCAACCATCCTTTGGCTGGCAAGACACTCAACTTCAAGGGTGAGATAACTGAGAGCCGCGAGGCTACTGCCGAGGAAGTGGCAGGAATGGCAAAGCTCATGAGCGGAGAAAGCCACGGCGGATGCAGCGGTTGCAACGGACACTGCGGTGAAGGCGAATGCGGTGAAGGTCATTGTGGCGAAGGTCATTGTGGTGAAGGTCATTGTGGCGGTGAAGGCCACTGTGGCGGAGAAGGCCATCATGGCGAAGGCCACTGCGGTTGCCACTAATTCTTCCTTCAAAAGGTCAACATATCAACTAAGCAAGAACTTTAACAACAGATAGACAATGAGGAATACTTTTGGTCATCTCTTTACCCTCACCACCTTTGGCGAAAGTCATGGAGTGGCTGTGGGCGGTGTCATCGACGGATTTCCTGCAGGCATAGATATCGATATGGAGTTTGTACAAAATGAACTGAATCGACGTCGACCCGGACAAAGCCATATCACCACATCACGCAACGAAGCCGACAAGGTGGAGTTTCTCAGTGGTGTGTTCGAAGGCAAGAGTACGGGAACACCTATCGGTTTCGAAGTACGCAACACCAACCAGCACTCGCAAGACTATGAGAACATGCGATGCCTGTTCCGTCCGTCGCATGCCGACTATACCTATTATAATAAGTATGGCATACGCGACCATCGAGGTGGAGGCCGCTCTTCTGCCCGCATCACCATTGCCCGATGCGTAGGTGGAGCCTTGGCAAAACTTGCCTTGCGCCAGTTGGGCATCAGCATCACTGCCTACACATCTCAGGTAGGCGACATCGCATTGGAAAGAGATTACCATCTGTATGACTTAAGCAAGACTGAGGACAACATCGTGCGATGCCCCGACCAGCAGAAAGCCAAAGAGATGGAAGAGCTCATCGCCCAAATGAAAGCCGACGGCGACACCATAGGAGGCGTGATCACATGCGTCATCAAGGGATGCCCGGTAGGATTAGGCGAGCCAGAATTCGACAAGCTGCATGCACAGTTAGGCGCAGCCATGCTGGGCATCAATGCTGTGAAAGGCTTCGAATACGGTGAAGGCTTCGACGGTGTGACGGCACGAGGCAGTCAGCAGAACGACACGTTCGTACCAGGCATCACGACTGCCACCAATCACAGTGGAGGCATACAGGGAGGCATCAGCAACGGACAGGACATCTACTTCAGGGTAGCATTCAAGCCTGTTGCCACCATCCTGAAAGAGCAAGACACGGTAGACCTGGAAGGCAATGACACCAAGCTGACAGCACGGGGCAGGCACGATCCATGCGTTCTGCCAAGAGCCGTTCCTGTGGTGGAAGCCATGGCAGCCATGGTCATCCTCGACAGCTATCTCGTCAACAAGAGTGTGAAGCTATAAGATAATGAAAAGAAAAAGAAGACTCAGAAAGAAACGCATATTTACTATTTGCTTAGTCATGGTTATCGGCATCTCTCTGCTGACACGACGCTGCGTCACAAGTTGCTCGGACAACAAAGCATCGGTTGCCGATACACTGCCTAAGGCTCACCTCAACGACTCACTCAACAACTCACTCTCTGAAGGCAAAGCCTACCACGAAATGGACTCGCTCATTGAGCGATACCTGAAGAGATGGGAAATCAATGGCGCCCAACTGGTCATCACCCGCAACGACTCTCTGCTGTATGCGCGAGGTTTCGGATGGGCAGACAAGGAGAAAGGCATCAAGATGCAACCATCCATGGTAATGAGATATGCCTCGGTATCGAAACTCATCACTGCCGTGGGCATCATGAAACTTTGGGAAGCTAAGAAGTTGAGTATGGGCGACAAGGTTTTCGGACCCAAGGGAATTCTGCGAGACACCTTATATAATAACAGCATCAAGGACAAGCGGTACTACGACATCACCGTGGAACAACTGTTGCGCCATCAGGCTGGATTTACCAACTATGCCGGCGACCCTATATCTTCCACCCGCTACATCATGATGCAGAACCGTCTCACTACGCCTCCCGATCATCCTACGCTGCTCAAGATTCTCCTGAAACGGCATTTAGGATATACGCCTGGTGAAGGCAAGTGCTACTCCAACTTTGGATATATCCTCCTGTCGATGATTATAGAGAAGAAGAGTGGCATGAGATACGAGGACTACATGCAGAAGTACGTGCTCAACCCTGCCGGATGCTACGACATGCACATAGCCGGTACCTACTATAAGGACCGACGTCCCAATGAGACGAAGTACTACATGCACCAAGGCAGCATCCCTGTATATGAATACAACAACAGCGGTAGAATGGTGGAGAAATGTTATGGCGACACAGACATCCCACGTCTGGCAGGAGCCGGAGCATGGTGCGGTTCGGCAGCTGAGCTGAGCCGACTGATAGCCAGCATAGACGGTATGCCCCACGTAAGGGACATCCTCAGCAAGAAGAGCGTGGACTTTATGACCCGGGAACAGCCAGACCACCAATACTCCATCGGCTGGAACTACACACCGAAGAAAGGACGTCCCTGGATCCGAACAGGATCACTTGCAGGAACCTCTGCCCTGATTCTGAAATACGACGACGGACAATGCTGGATTCTCATCACCAACACATCGACATGGAAGGGACATGGCTTCTCCAACGACTCGATGGCTTTCTTTGAGAAGATGCGCAAGAAGTACATGGACTGCATGCCTAAGCAAGACCTCTTCCTGCACGTGAAATAAAAACACAGAAAGAGAAAGAAGAAAAAACAACGGGCATAACAAAGCCGACAAACAAGAAAGAACTCAGCAAGAAACCCATAAAACAAAAAAGGATACATCCAGACTGGATGTATCCTTTTTTGTTTTTATGATGTTTTCTACTTTATCAATTAGAATGTGTACTTCACACCAACCTGACCACGCCAACGGCTGTAGTAGTCGCTATAGTACTTGATAGGCTTGGTAGAATCGTTGTCGAACTGGTATGTACCATTATCCTTATAAGTAATTGGAGAAACAAACTCGCTGTTATAGCTGCTGCCATAAGTATGTCCCCACTTATTGTTAAGCAGGTTGGCAACATTGAGAATGTCCATAGTAACCTCCAGAGCATGAATCTGCTTACCGACCTTGATACCAAACTTCTGACCGAAGTGGAAGTCGAAATGACCCTCGAAAGGCAAGTTATCAGCATAGCGCTCATAGTACTCACCACGATGATCCTTCAGATAAGGAGTGTTGGCCAACCACTTCTTCAAGTTGGCACGCTGCTCGTCTGCAGTGTACTTCACTGTCTTGTTGTCAGCCTTCATCACATTCGAGAACGGCATCTTGTCGATCTGAGCATCTGTAGGGATGAAAATCAAGTCATTGCTTGCACCGTCGCCATTGACATCACCATTATAATAGAGTGAGTAAGGAGCACCACTCTGACCCTGATAAATCAAACCAACAGTGGTAGTGAAGAGCTTGCCGGGTCCCCAGTTGAGGTGATAGAAAGCAGAAGCCTTGACAAGGTGAGGCACATTGAAGGCGCTGTTTGCCATCTCAGGATCGTTACTGAAACGATATGAGTGGTTGTTGCGCCAGTTGCTCTGAGCCACAGAAGAAATAGAACTGCTGATAGCCTTTGCCTTAGTGAAGGTGTAAGAAGCATTCAAGTCGAGACCGAAGTCAAAGTGCTTGGTAGCAGACAAAGACAGGTTGTAAGAATAACCCTTGTCGGTATTGCGCATAGCATAGATGTTGCTGAACTTGCCGGCAGATGCTACCTTATGATACATAGGACGGCTCTCCCATGGCATATCTGATACCTGACCCAGAGTCTGACCTGTTGGCTCGTAAGCGAGATTCTGATAATAGATATCATTCAGGTTCTTGCTGAAGATAGCCTCTGCAGTCCAGTCAATACCCAAAGCCTGGAAGTCGAAACCTAAGTTGATACGCAGGTTCTGAGCAAACTTGAAGTTCTTGTCGAACACATTGACCAACTGGCTACCAGATGCTTTAAGAAGCTCTGCATTCTTATCCTGCTTATTAGGATCTACGATAAGAGATACATTGGCATTGTTCTTCACTGAGTAAGAAGAGAACTGCACACCAGTGTTGGTGAAGCTGTTGCTCAACCATACGAAAGGAATACGACCAGTAAACATACCGATACCTCCACGAAGAATATACTTATGGTCGTTCTTGATGTCCCAGCGGAAACCTACACGTGGACTCCACATAGGAGTGCTGGAAAGTTTCTGATTGGTACGATAGTCATAGCCCGCAGCTGCAGCCCAGTCATTAAATTCTTTATTCTCGGTAGGAGTATCAAAGAACAAAGGTATCTCCATACGAAGACCATAGGTGAGCTGGAAGTTATTGGTAGCATCCCACTTATCCTGTACATAGAAACCTAACTGACCTGCACCGAATGATGGTGCCCAGAGAGATTTGCCTGTTACATCCTTGTTGGCTGTAGTGTAGTAGAAGTTCTTAATCAACTTACCATTCTTGGTATCAATATAGTTGAAGAAGTCGGCTGGAGAATCGAAGTAATAGCAACCATAGAGATTCTGGATGAAGAGATTCTCAAACTTGTAGAACTCGTTGTGAGTACCAAAAGTAAAGGTGTGGTTGCCACGATACCATGTGAAGTTGTCCTCGAAGGTAAAGATGTCCTGATCAAGGCTGTTGGCCATTGAAGAGTACTCGTTACCGATATTCACAGTACCATTGCCTACATTATAGATAGTTACAGAAGGAGCTGCTGCACCTGAGCTACGGCTGTCGCGAACGCGAACGTATGACAGACGGGCCTCATTGCTGGTGTATGGAGAGAGACGACTCTGCAACTCAGCAGCGAAAGAATGAGTCTTAGAAGCGAACTCATAAAGATGGTCAGCTGTATTCAATGATGCCATACCACCCAAGCCTAACAACTGCTTGGCATCAACATAGCTCCAGCGGATGGAGAACTTGTTGAAGTCGTTGATGTTCCAGTCGAGCTTCAAACCACCCTTCTGGCTCTTGATAGACTTGTCCTTGTTGGCCCAAGTTCCATTATACTCATAGTTGCCACCATCATCAGTTTTACCCCATGCTTTGTAAGCATCGAGAATCTGCTGTGCAAGGTCGGAATCAAACTTAGCACCCTCGCTACCGAAAGAATACTGAGTAGGATAAGACTTATTGGTATTCTCGTAGTTGGCAAAGAAGAACAACTTGTTCTTGATGATAGGACCACCCAAGGTGAAACCAAAGCGTGTCTCCTTCTCCTTGTCGTAAGGATTAGACATCGTGCCGTCCTGCATCTTGTAGTGACGACCTACCAAGCTCTCGTTGTTGCCATCAAAATAGGCACTTCCGTGGAACACATTCGTACCACTCTTAGTAACCGCATTAATGGCACCACCAGTGAAACCACCCTGACGAACATCGAAAGGAGCCACGTTGATCTGAATCTGCTCGATGGTCTCCATAGATACTGGCTGGCTACCAGCCTGACCACCATTGCTACCATTCTGGGTAAGACCAAACACGTCGTTGTTCATCACACCATCAATCTGGAATGAGTTGTAACGGTTGTTGGTGCCAGCAAAAGACATGGCGCCAGACTGACCATTGGTAGACACCTGCGCATTCATGCGGGCAATATCAGCAATACTGTGGCTGATACTTGGCATTTCAGCAATCTGCTGCGCATTAATACTCTGAGCTGCACCTGTCTTAGTACCGTTAAGGCCAGCCTTACCAGATACTACAACTTCCTGCAACTCGCGTGCATCCTCCTGGAGAGAACAAGAAAGGTTCTGGCTCTCACCCAAGTTCAAGGAAACATCCTTGAACGTCTTAGACTGATAGCCAATGTAAGAAACCTCTACTTTGTAAGGACCTCCAGGACGCATACCCTGGATTGAGAAACGACCATCCATGTTGGTCACTGCGCGATAAACAGTACCTGATGGTTGGTGGGTTGCTGTCACCGTAGCACCGATGACTTCCTCGCCTTGCGATGTCACCTTACCACTGATACCAGAGGTGGTTACCTGTGCCATAGCCACCGAAACTACGAGCACCAGCATGGCGATAAGCAATTGCAATCTTTTCTGCATACTAAAAATGAAATTTAGTTAATAATGAGGAAGCATAAACTTCCTATTTTTATATTATGCTGCAAATTTAAACAAAATTTTTGATATAAATGTTACAGAGACATGAAAAAAAAAGTTTTTTATGCAAAAAAAATCCACACTAACGTTTTAGTGTGGATTTCTTACAGCTTTTTAGTCTTTGCGAAGCCATATCCGCATCACTTTGCGACGGATTGCTATCATGTTGAGTACCGATACTATCAAGAACAAAACCAATCCCAAAGCAATGGCGGGACACATGGTTCCTTCCTCTATATCGGGATAAAGGGCTTCTATAAAATCCATGTAATAATCACGGATGAAGAACAAGATGCACCATGCCACAAGGAGCACCACCACATTGAGAACGATGGTAAGCCAAAGGTAGGGCATCGCCACATTGCCAGGACTATAACCTATGAGCAAGAGGTTCTCCAACTTGGAGGAGTTCTTCTGTACCAAAAGGTAGATGCTGAGCATCAGGATATAGAAACTGAGCACAGAGATAACCAAACCTATCACCATGACCATCAGGACTATCATCCTCAGAAAATAAGTGGTCTTCTCGGCATCCAACTTATCGGTTTCCACCTCATAGCCATTGTCTTCAAGGTATTTGGTGATATTCTCATCTCCAGGATTGCCCACCTCTACGATAAGTCGTGTGGGGTCGCTATGCTCTTCGGGAGCAAACTCATGATTGCTCCAGTCCATGAATGCCTGTGGCACAAGTATGGTATTGAGGCGAGAAGAGAAACCGATCACCTTTCCTTTGAACTGTTCTTTCTTGCCACCTGCCTGAATGAATATATGGAAATCTATCATTCCCATCAATCCGTCGCTGATCTTTGGAAGCGAATGACTCTGTGCAAAACCAAAGTTGTACATATTAATATAGGTACGCGGAAGGATGATGGGCACTTCCTGACTACCTGGCTCATACTTCCAATCCTTGAGAGGCACATCGACAAAACCGTCGGGCACACTTTCGAAAAAGAGTTCGCTATTGAGCACATTCACGCCATTGACACCCATCGAGGCATCCACCTTGTACTCGGTAGAGGTAAACTTTCCTATCTTCTTGACAAACTTTTGCGAGGAGATATCGTCCACATCACTGCCCGAGAAAGTATTGGTACGACCACTAAGGGTGTTGCCCATACCTATTTTCTTACTCATGATGAGGTAGTCGGCCTTCATAAAACTGTCTTGCTGGGTGAAGACAGGCAGCACATCCTTGTAAAACTGAAAGCCGAAAAGAACGATGAGCATACCGAAAAGGTTGGCAAAGGCAAAACCTGCAAACTGTGGTATGCTGATATGCTGACGTAATAATTTCCAAACGAGTTCCATTACACCTTATTATATATAAATAATGTATGAAGTACTATTTGTTATAAATCTCTCTACAGCATCAAGGTCTTCTCGTAAGGCAAGTCCATATGCTTTCCGATACTGGTAACTATGACGCCTGCACCTTGCGCCTTGGCCTCCGCCATCATGATGTCGCCCATAATACGTGAGTTATTGTCGTCGAGATGACTGATAGGCTCATCAGCAAGAAGAAAGTCGAAGGGCTGGCAGAGAGAACGGATCATAGCCACACGCTGCTGCTGTCCAAACGACATGCGACCTATCTTGGCATCCACCTTATCGGCTATTCCCAACATGTCAAACCATTGGAGTATCTGCTGACGACTCTTGAAACCTGTGAGTTTGTTCTTGATTTCTACGTTTTCCATCGCCGTAAGTTCGGGAAACAAACGCAACTCCTGAAACAGATGACTGATGTGGCGCTTGCGTATCTCAACCCAGTTGGCTACCTTATAAGCGGCCGTATCATCCTTATCAAACATCACGCTGCCGCTATAATCGTGACGATAGCCAACCACATAACTGCAAAAGGTACTCTTGCCTTTTCCACTGTCGGCCTCTACAAGATAAAGATGTCCCTTTTCGAAAGAGACATCCTGACTCCATATCTCTGAATGAAGGTCATCACGCTGGGCGAAGACCTGTGGGAGAACGGAACGAAAGTTGATTGTGTTCACTTTTTTATATATTGTATATGTTTAAAGTTTTTATGTTGTATACCTTATTTCTTTATTGCAAAGTGTAGACCACGGCTTTGAGCTGTCCAAACAAGGGAGCCAGGACTCCTGTCACAGCCTGCAAGGCATTATCGCCAGAGCCCGCCTTTCCCAGATTGACAACCATGACCATCTTCTGACCTTTTATCATTTGCTGGATGTGTTGGTCGATGGGATGATTGGAAGGAAGAATGGAGTATTCTGCCGAAAGCTGGTCGTTACCGCTAAAGAATTGTTTGTCGTCAGATACTCCGAAGTAGAAACTGGTCTTGCCACTGGAATAGCAGTAGGCGTTCTTCTTCCAGTTGCCGATGGTGCTTCCCTTGGGGCACGACTGTTTCCAATAGTCTATATCCGAAAGCCACTTGGCATGACTCAGCCTTGCCGCCATCGTCATCTGCATATTGTCGGTACCCAACGATGGCATCACAATGGCCATATCGCCATCCACACTCCGAATGATATTATCCATGTCGATAGCAGCATTGATGCCCATCAACAATGTCTGCAGTCCCTGGTTGCTCTGCACCAAAGGCAGGAAACAGGTTCCTTCCACATTCATGAAGATACCTGCCAAGGCATCATTGGGCATACTCTTCACATAGTCACCCTTGATAGGACGATAAACCGTCTGCGACTGCTGCAAGGCCTGGTTAATGCTTTTGTTGAAAGAGAAGGTCTTGCCCGATATCTTCAGAATACCATTCTCTACCTTCATGCCTGCGGCTATTACTATCTGTGAGGCATCGGCATCCTTGGGAGCACCAAGGGTGAAAGGTGCAACAAACTTCTCGGGCAGAGCCTGGACCTGAGCCACCATGGCTATGGGCGAATCGATGCTGTCGAGTTTGGCAAAGAGTCTGGACGACTTGACACCTGCATCCTCGTCGGCATGAAGAAACCTTACCATTTGTCTTTGCAGGTCAGCACGGGCATCTGCCACTACTGGTCCCATGACAAGCAGTGCCTTAGATGAGAAGCCTACCAGCCAAGAATCTTTCAGCACGGCAAAGTGGAAACCCTTGCGCTCTGTCAATTCTGTGCAAATATGCTTTTGGGATAATTGATTGAGCCAATTACTGATATTGTCCTCATCGGCTACCTTGGCACAGAGTCCCAAGTTGCCATCAACAGTTTCAAAAAGGTAGAGTTTCTCTGCAACATCGATACCACAGTCGGAAACATTCTCCACATGCAGCATCGACTTCAGAATATTCTCTTTGTCTACCCCTTTGCCATCACCATCCGTTGTTTGCATGTCTACCGAAATGAGGGCAGTGCTCTTGGATGGTATGGCATTCAGGTAATCGTTATCCGAACAAGCTGCCATCAGCACGATTTGCAGAAGTGCGATGGCATAAAGAAAAACATTTTTCATTTGCATCATAATCTCTATACTCTTCAACTCTCTCTACAGGCGACGAGCCAAATTGGCCATCGTCACAGCCACCAGTCCGGCAGTCTCGGTACGAAGTCGGCTGGTGCCCAATGTCACTGACTCGTATCCTGCCTTGACAGCCATACGAACCTCATCTATCGAGAAGTCACCCTCAGGGCCAATGAGCACCGTCACGTCAGCATCCTCATCAGGACAGGCCTTTGTGAGTTCTGTAAAGAGGTCTTTCTTCTCTATTTCCTCATAGCAATGACAGATAAACTTCCTGCCCTTGCGGGGTGTATTGATAAAGTCGCGGAAATTTACCATCTGGTTGACAATGGGCTTCCACGCTTTATGACTTTGCTTGACTGCAGAGACGATGATCTTATCAAGCCTTACGGTCCGCATCACCTTGCGCTCGGAGAACTGGCTGTTCAGGAAGGAGAGCTCGTTGAAGCCTACCTCGGTAGCCTTCTCTGCCATCCACTCTATACGGTCCATCATCTTGGTAGGAGCAATGGCCAAGTGGACATGCCCACGCCAGGCAGGTTGCTGCGGCATCACCTCCTTCACCTCATACATACAGCGCTTGGTGGCAGCCAATGTCACCTCAGCACGATAGAAGTTTCCCACACCGTCCATCAGGAACATCTCGTCACCACTCTTGATGCGCAATACTCTCAGGGCATGAAGCGCCTCATCCATTGGCATCTCGGTCTCGGTAGCCGCATCGGGCACATAGAAAAATCTGGTCTCTTTCATCAGTCTGTCATTAGTTTGTTTTTGGTTTATCTCCCTTGGGATGTCGCTTTTTCAGCTCATCACGCAGGCTGGAAGCCAACTCGTAGTTTTCGTTCTCTATAGCTTTGCGTAATGACTCCTCCAACATCTTGTCGGTGATGACATTCACTGGCACAGCCATCTGTGTGAAATTAGGATTGTATTCTGCCGATTGTTTGGTCATCAAACCACGATCGGCATAAATCTCCATTCCGGTAATGAGCGACAGCAGGATGCCATCCGTACAGCGTATATTCTTCTTCTCGCCTGTCTCTGTGTTACGAAGACATGACATATACTTGCCTTCATGCAAAGCATAGATTTCGAAACGATAGGTGAGAAGAAATGAAAATGGCATCAGTTCTGCCAACACTTCAGGAAGCAAGTCATTTCTCTCCTTTATCATATTGGGATCCATGCGTAACCTGATCTGATAGGCCTGATGGCGATCACAAGGTATCACCAACTGACGTTGCTCTGCCACATCCACAAGCACAGCCAACACCAGATTGTCGGATCCCAATATCTGGGATAATCCTTTGAATTTTAATCTTACGTTACACATTTTTCTTTCAGTTTTATTTGCCCAGTCGCATCCTCAGGAATACGACTAAGCTTTCTTGGGTCTGAATATAACAGCAAAAGATACTGCTACTACCAATGCATAACCGGCAAAAATAAGCCAGCATGGTGCCCACTGGGTCACACCATTTGCATCGGTATAACTATTGACAACAGCCTGAGCCGACAGGGTTCCTACTGTGGCTCCGATACCATTGGTCATCAGCATAAAGAGTCCTTGCGCACTGGAGCGGATAGAAGGATCCGTGGTCTTGTCGACAAACAGAGAGCCTGAAACGTTGAAGAAGTCGAAGGCCACACCATAAACCAACATGGAAAGGACAAACATCCATACACCACTGCCAGGATTGCCTATTCCGAAGAGACCGAATCGCAACACCCAGGCAAACATGGCTATCAGCATCACATTCTTGATGCCATAACGATTCATGAAGAACGGTATCAGCAGGATACAGCACGTCTCGCTGATCTGAGAGAGCGAAATAAGGATATTGGCATGGTTCACACCAAAGGTACCCGCATACTGTGGGTCGGCTCCAAACGAGGTGATGAATGGATTGGCAAAGCCATTGGTAATCTGCAGACTTACACCCAACAGCATGGAGAAGATAAAGAAGATGGCCATGCGCTTCTCCTTGAACAGAGAGAAGGCACGCAGTCCGATGGCATCCACAAAACTCTTGGTCTCACCCTTGGCGCTGACAGGACATGCTGGCAACGTAAAGGTATAAAGGAACAGAATGCAGCTGACCACACCAGAAGCAACAAACTGATTCTGATTGGGCTGGAATCCCATCAAGTCGACAAACCACATCATACAGATGAAACCTACCGTACCAAACACACGAATCGGAGGAAAATCTTTTACCGTATCCATACCCGCAAGAGTCAAGGCATTGTAAGCCACAGAGTTGGTCAAAGCCAGCGTAGGCATATAGAAGGCCACGCTGAGTGTGTAGATCCAAAATACCATACCAAGATTACCGGTCATTCCCATATAGGCTGCACCAAACATGAAGAGAGCAGCCATGAAATGACAGAAGCCCAACAGCCTTTGTGCCGGCACCCAACGGTCGGCAACAATACCCATAAGAGCAGGCATAAAGATAGACACCACGCCCTGTACGGCATAAAACCATCCTATCTGAGAAGCCATTCCGATTTTTCCCAGATATGTTCCCATAGATGTCAGGTAAGCTCCCCATACTGCAAATTCAAGGAAGTTCAATAACGCTAAGCGTACTTTCAAGTTCATTTTGGTAATAGTATTTTTTCTGTTTACGCAGGTTCCGGACAGATGTTGCCTGTTTCCGACACATGCGAAACTTGGGTTATTTATATAACTGCAAAGATAACGAATATTATTGAAATAAAAACACAAAACGCAAAATTATCCGTTCCAACACGGGATATTTAACAAATTATGTGTAATTTTGCAGCCTGTTTAATTAAATAAGAGAGAGATGTTATTCAGTTTTTTTGTTACGTGTAATAAGATAGGAGCCTTTACCCTGGGCGGTGGCTATGCCATGATTCCTATTATGGAGAGAGAGTTTGTCGACCGCCATAAGTGGATGGGCAAACAGGAATTTATGGATATTATGGTAGTGGCACAGGCCACACCGGGCATCTTTGCCATCGATATGGCAAGTCACATCGGATATAAGCTGCGCGGAATATGGGGAGGCATCGTGGGAGCTATAGGCATTGCGCTGCCTTCCATCATAGCCATCATCATCATTGCCATGTTCTTCAGACAGTTCAAGGACAACTACTGGGTGGAGAAGTTCTTTGCCGGCATCAGACCGGCAGTAGTAGCCCTCATCGCTGCTCCTTGCTTCAAAATGGCAAAAACTGCCAAGATAAATCGTTACAATGCCTGGATTCCTGTAGCCAGCTGCGCCCTCATCTATCTTTTAGGCGTCTCACCCATCTACATCATCATTGCGGCTGGCGTGTTGGGATGGTTGTATGGAAAAATGAGAAAGGTAAAAAAGTAAAAAGGTAAAAAAGTAAAAAGGTAAAAAGAGCATTCTTGCTTTTAAAAGTAAAATACAAAGACTATGTTATTTCTGAAATTATTCATCATATTCACGAAAATAGGTACGTTCAACTTTGGAGGTGGCTATGCCATGCTGTCGCTCATTCACAACGAGACTGTCGTAAAAAACCAATGGCTCAGCAATGCTGAGTTTACTGACATCGTAGCCATCAGCCAGTCTACACCGGGACCTATCGGAATCAACTGCGCCACATACGTGGGTTACACTTCCACCCTGCATGCTGGTTATCCCGAATGGGCGGCGATTCTGGGAGCTATTCTCGCCAGCTTATCTATCATGTGGCTGCCTTTCGTCATCATGATTCTCATCAGTCATTATCTGATGACTCACAAGGACTCTAAAATAGTGAAGGATATCTTTGCCGGACTGCGCCCTGCCATCATAGGACTCATTGCTGCCGCTGCACTTCTGCTGATGAACAAAGACAACTTTGGCTCACCTCAGGACAATCCCAATGTCTTCGGAATCAGTATTGCCATCTTCGTACTGGCTTTCTATCTCACCGCCTTCAAGAAAGCCAACCCCATCCTACTGATGCTGACCTTTGGCTGCTTGGGACTGACAATTTTCTAACAGAAAGCTTCCTGAGGCATAAAAAGAAAATCCTCACTCAATAAAGCCACTTGCTTTGTTGAGTGAGGAAAAAAAAATTGATTGTCTCACGACAACCAATCTTTTATTAACCTTAATAATCTAATACCATGAAAAACACATTGCAAAAGTACTACTTTTATTTAGAACTCCAAATGTTTCTATCAAGAAAATGTAACTATTTAACCTTCCTTAAATATTTTACCATTCCATTTAAACTTCCTTTGCACTTTTATGGCATTTATTAGCTTTTTGTCTTCTACTGAGAGCAATGGCAGAGCAAGACGGAAAACGATGGCATTCTCATGCTGCATGAGCAATGCACTCATCATCCTGGGCTCTATCATCGCCTTGAGTTCTTCAAAACGTGACACACTCATCGTATCTGGTCTTTGCAACAGACTTTCACAAACTCCTTGAATGTTTTCTCCATCAAAACAATAAGTCATCTCGAGTTGTTGCCACTGCTGATCGAAGAACATCACCTCGCTCTCCTTTTCGGGTGCTGCCAAGGTTCTTACCATACAAATGATGGAGTCACCACCAGTTTGTGGCAACTTTTTTAATTGTAAGGTACAGACTCTGCTGAGTCTTATCTGCATGAAATCATTGGTCAGCGTATCCATAACACTTGTATCACCCAACGACGTAGTAACCTCTGCCTTTACCTTCATATCCTGCAATTCCGTAAACTCCACACGCATATTCTGCGTGAGGACAGGAACCAAGGAATCTGGCATCGACACCCAGAGTTCTCTCAACGATTTGGCTTGTACTGCTAATGCCACTACCAAAGCACAGAGCACGGTAAATATCTTCTTTCTGTTCATATCTTTCGTTAGTTTACGACAAAAGTACGGAAAAAAAACATAACCCACAACTTTTCTGCTGTTTTTCTGCATTTTTCTACTGGCATAAGACGTAACAGAAAACCATTACCAATTTTATTTTTGTCTTTATACATTTAAACTAACTACTCAGCATATAGCCATATATAGTTACTTTAAAATCGTTAAACCACATTGAAATCTCCGTTCAAAGGCTTTGAACGGACATTCAAAGGCTTTGAACGCACATTCAAAGGCTCTGAACGCACATTCAAAGTCTCTGAACGGACATCCAAAGGCTCTGAACGGAACTTTCATAGGCTAAAGAAAACATTTATATAATATAGGAGAAAAAAATCTCCTGCATTAAGCGATAGTTTCTTTGGGTTGTAAGGCTGATAACACAAGTATAGCATTTGTAACGATCAGTTCTCCATATGGGTGCTGAGTAGTTGCCATTTACACCTTATTAGATAAAAAGACTTAACGAACGAGAATAAAAAAAGGAAACAGTTGGATAAGAGACAATAAAAGTGTATCTTTGCCGAACAAAGAGAGATACCCCACACATGTTGGGTAAAAACAAAAAGTCAATAAACATTTGATTATGAAAATACTTCCCTACATCGTCTTCTGCTTCCTCATACTTTCCGGTGTGTGCACAAGCATGAACAGCTATCATAACACAGAAAACAGAATCGCACAGGATGTAAACCAGGCATTAAAGCAAGCACTCTCGAAGATGCCTGGCGATATGGTTACTACCGACACTATCCAATGCTATCGGAACTATATCACTATAGCCGAACTGAAGGATACTGCCGGTATTGCTATACGAACAGTGCGCAGGGACGGACACCTTGAAACCCAACTTGTAGCAGAAGCAAACTGCAGCTTTGCCACGACGTTCATGATGTCCGACCAAAAAACTTCATGCTCTCTTTTCATGGTTGGAATACTTTGGTTATTGGGCTGTTTGTGGTATACGAGAAAAAACAAGCCCAGAATTCTCGTACAAGGCCTGTCGTATGGTGGCATAGTGCTGCATCAGGACACATTCATGACTCTTTCCGGCGAACAGATTCATCTTACTCCCATGCAGCATTCCCTGCTCAAGATGTTCATTACTTCTGATACTCACACCCTGTCAAAACAGGAGATCTGCGACCAACTATGGCCCAAGAAGCCAGATGCCAGCGATACCCTCTACACGCTTATAAGACGAATAAAACCTATCATAGAAGTTCATAGCTCTCTGAAGATAGAGTCTGACAGAGGGAAAAGCTATAGTCTGAGAATCAAATAGTTAGAATTCTGACAGTTAATTGTCAGAGAAATGTCAGACTAAATAAAGAGAGTTCTCCGCAATCTTGACTTACTTTTGCATCAAAAATCAAAATTGATGCAAAATGAAACGAATCTTTACATTTTCTCTTATCCTATTATCTACATCCTTTGCCCATGCGCAGGATGTGGAGAAATCTGTCACACTCGAAGAAGTAACGGTAAAAGCTTCCAAGGTAGTCAACAAGCCCGATGGTATGATTATCTATCCTACCGATGCACAGAAGCAGGCTTCGAACAATGGTTACAGCATTCTTGAGAAACTCACACTTGCCAATATTCGTATTGACAACATCAGCCATACTATTACTGCTATTGATAACAGAGGTAGCGTGCAACTGAGAGTAAATGGCATTGTTGTAGGCAAACAGGAGATGTTGGCTCTCAATCCAAAGGATATTGCCAAGATAAACTTTATAAACAACCCCGGCGTTCGTTATGGCGAAAGCATTGCCTATGTAATTGATATAGTTACACGCAGGAGCGAGAGCGGTTATACTATTGGTACGGACATAACTTCGGCTCTTACCACCTTGCAAGGCGACGGCTCGGTGTATGGTAAATGGAACCACGGAAAGAGTGAATGGTCGCTTTCGTATGATGTGAATGGATATAAAAACAAAGGCGAAAAAAGCAAGCAGTTGGCAGAATACACCTTGACAGACGGCAGTATCTACACTGTTGAGCGAAACGATGTGGAGTCGCTTAGGAAAGCTATCGCACACGAGGCAAAGCTAACATACAACTGGGCAGACTCCACAGCAACCGTCTTTCAAACATCCTTGAGTGGGACTTTCAATAACACCCCCGACAACTATAATATTAAGGACATCACGGATGGCAGTCGACAATACAGAGCGACAAGCCGGGATGACGACAAGAGCTATTCGCCTGTATTGGATATTTATTTCTTTCGTCAGTTCACTCCACGTCAGTCGTTTACAGCCAATGCAGTTGGCACCTATATCTCCACACAAACCAATAGTTTCTATGATGAGGGAACACCATATCAATATGCGGTGGACGGCAAAACGGCTTCTTTGCTTTCTGAAGTAATATATGAGAACAGGCTGAAGCCCTTTACTCTCTCCACAGGTCTGAACTATAGTTACAAATATACCAAGAACGACTATCGGGGTGACGCTTCCTCTTTGACCAGGACGAACAACAACCGCCTGTACGCCTTTACCGAAATCAAGGGCATGCTAAAGCAACTGCGCTATACATTAGGTACAGGTGCGAGTTATATCCATTACACTCAGAACGGTCACAGATACGACTACTGGACTTTCCATCCCAAGGCTTCGCTGACATATCAGTTCAATAACAATATGCAGTTGAGTTATACATATCAGATGCAGGACAAAGTGTCTCGCATTGCCATGACCAGTGATGCTACCGTCCGCACCAACAGTATGGAATGGACAGTAGGCAATCCCGACCTGAAGCCTTCACACGACATGGACCATCGGTTGCTGCTATCATATAATACCCAACGATTGCAAACCTTAGTGGAAGGCTACTACAAGCAATGCCTCAAACCTAACATGGCACACTACGAACGGACCGATGACAATCAATTCATCTATACACAGATCAATCAAAAGGAAATAGACGCATTGGATGTCATGGCATACGCCAGCTATTGGCTCTTGCCCGAGAAGCTTCAGATGGCCGCCAACGGAGGAATATACAGATGTTTCAATTTCGGCTACAACTATACACACTGCTACACATCATGGTACTACGCAGGCAACATCACGGCTTATCTCGGCAAATTCACATTGCAAGGATATGTAGACAACGGCAACCGATTCTTTGAGGGCGAGTCGAAAAGCTACAACGGAGCCTATTCCGCTCTGAAAGCATCCTACACCTGGCGCGACTGGCAATTCTCTTTGTCATGGGTCAATCCATTCCGCAGTCATTACAAGTCGTACGAGAACGAACTGCTGAACCGAAATCTCTATAAACGCACCATCGGCTATTCCAAGGACAGCGGCAACCTATTGTCGCTCAACATCTCCTGGCGCATCAACCAAGGCAGCAGACATAAGTCGGCAGAAAAGACAATCAGCCTCAGCGATAAAGACAATGGTATCATCAAATAGATATGAACGATTTCTTTATACAATAGAAAGACATATGAACAGACAAAAAAGCCATCGCTGCAGTAGTAGCGATGGCTCATTATTTTATATAGTTTTAAATTATTCCTCAACAGCAGCCTGCGCGGCGGCTAACAAGCCTTGATTATCAGTATTTTACAAGTTTAGTGTAAGGGATTTTAGCATTTTTGGTACACAAACTGCACGTTTTTACATGCACATTTGGACTGTCTTACACTAACTTCTGCTGATTAGCCGAGTTGAGTCTTACACTTCAACTGCAGCTTAGGCTGTTGTTATCGAAGAGTGGAAATTAGCGACTTACTTAGTTTGCGTATAGTATCTACAAACCTTTTCAGTCACAGTCTGCACATTTAGCACACTGTAGGTGGAATCCATTAACGTGTTCAATGGCAGATTCTATTTTCTTATATCATATTATTCAATTTTAGAATTACACTTAATTGCTTGACAATACGTCTGGCAACCTTTAACTACTACTTGCGTTATATATTATAGGAGCAAAGCATCCTCAAACACATTCTGCAAATTTTGCTTGCAAAATTAACGATTATCTTCTAAAGTACCAAAACTATTGTGTGTTTTTCTCGTTTTTCATGCAAAATTTGTTTGTTTCTTGATTTAAGTTAGGTCTTACTTGGCGTTTTACAGGCTAACTTGGGTTTCAGTTAAAAGAAAAATCAATCATATTCCATCTATGTGAGTTTAGGTTTAAGTTTAAATGTTCTTATATATAAGTAGGTATAAACCTATCACTCTGGCACACTAAGTTTAAAACTTGAGTTTAATGCGTCATGTATATATACATGGGATGGCGTAAACCTAAACTTAGCCAACTATCGTTCTCAAAGCCGAGTTCTCATTCAATCTCTCATAGAGCTTATCGCTCGTTCCTCCCCTTTTCGTTATATCTTCTTTTAACTGAAAACTTACCTCTGAAACGGATTTACTCTTTCGGATCTACTTCCTGGGATTGATAAAATTATGTTGCAAAGGTACATGATTCTTCTTGCGACAATGAAAGGACATGCCGTTGGTTCATCAAGAAATCTCCAGACCGTTGGGTAGTATTTATTGATGAATCCTTGCATTGCTTGAACAATCACCTTTGGGCTTCAACATAATTTTTAATCAATCCCAGAAGTAGAAGATTCTACAGAAGGGAAATAAAAAAAGAAACGACATGACAACAATCGAATCAATTTTGACCAGACTGACCAATGCGGTTAGCGGTACAGACAAGGAACTCTACACAGAGGAGGAACTGACCAAGTTTGCAACCTTCTATCTCGACAAGTGGGACGAGAACACGAGCGAGGACGTAATTGCAGAGTCATTCACTGATTACTGGTGGGACACGGACAGGACTTGCAGACGATGCTCTGAGTGTGGCAAACTGATGCGTGAAGGCTATTGCGTAGATATGGGTGCTGCCTACTACTGCAGTGATGATTGTCTTCACACCGAGTACACCGAAGAAGAATGGGCAGAAGAGTGCGAGAACAATGACCAGAGTTATTATACAGAGTGGTAACAATATAAATTTCAAAAATATGGCAAATCAGGCGACAACACTTTATCGCATAAGCAGTGATAATAAGCAATCAGTAATCGAGTTCTGGAAAATACTCCAGAGTATGAACGTCAACACAAAGAACATCTGGCTTGACGAGTTGGCTAAACGCTATGGCATAGACTATGAGGCAAGACACATTAGTGTTCGTGGTCATATCTATTGGGCTGAGTACAACGAAGAGGATAATATCCTCTCTATCGAATCCGAAACCGCATGGGACAAATCTGAATTGATTGAGGAGATTAACAAAGTCCAGGGCTATCCTTTTTCTGTTTCATACCGAGTGTGTGAGTGTGGCTGTGAGGTCTTCTATGTTCATGATGAAGGCTCTTTCTTTACTGAAGAATGTTGTGTTAGTTCATACGGAGAGCCATTTGACGAAGCATGTGAGGACGTTTTTGCTACCATCGAGGATGCCATCAAGGAATGGACTTCAAAGACCGGTATTGAGCAAGGAGAACGTACCAATGAAGAAATGATGAACTACATCAATGAATATGAGTACGAGAATGGAGAGACCTACTTCTACATCTATCCATTCACATTTGAATAATTTACCAGTGTAGGCATGTAGTCGTTATGGCTCGTGCCTACCTTCTGGAAGTCTCGTCAATATGTGTATTATCTATAACAAACAGTTTGATGGGTGCTATATAATAACTATATCCTAAAGGCTATATAGGTGACAACCTTTGCCTTGTGCCAATCAGACTATACCTTTGTACACGTTTTTACATATCTACATGTACACACGTATTCACTAATTCATATATACATATAACTATGTCTGCGAAAATCATAACTTTAGCCAATTACAAAGGAGGCGTATCTAAGACAACATCAACGGCATCCATTGGTGCATGTCTGGCAATGAAGGGCAAGAAGGTTCTGCTAATTGATCTGGATGGTCAGGCGAACTTGACGCTCTATTACGTACCAAATGAAAATGACATCGACCAGTGCGTCTTTGATTCTCTGGTGTCTGGCGAACCTCTCCCTATCCGAAACATAAGGGAGAATCTTGACCTTGTTCCTTCATCACTTGAAATGGCAAGTGCTGAGATAGCATTGACTAACCTCCTGGCTCGTGAACAACTGCTGACAAACCTTCTTGAACCAATCAAAGAGAACTATGACTATATTCTTATTGATTGTCCTCCGTCCCTGGGTATTGTCACCACTAACGCATTCCTTGCAGCTGATGAGATCATTGTGCCGATGACACCTGAACTCCTTCCGCTGAAAGGAATGAGGATGATTGACAGCTTTGTACTCTCCTTGCAGAAGATTAAGCCTTCTCTACATCTGAGCGGTGTATTCATAGCTCGTTACAACCACCGTAAACTTAACAAGGTCGTAGAACAGGCAGTAAAAGACAGATATAATAATATTATAATGTACACGCGCATACGCGAGAACATTGCGCTTGCGGAGTCAGCAGGTAGTGGAATGAGCATATTTGAGTACGACCCTCAATCTAATGGTGCAGCTGATTACCTCGCTCTAACAGAAGAAATCCTATCACGTAACTTATAATGACTATGGCAAAGAAAGACATGGACGCATTGCTGGGTAATATACTGGGCAGTGCTATTATCCGACCTCAGGACAAATGTGAGGAAACTAAGCAAGAAGCGGTTCAGAGTGAAAAGCCAGTAAACAACAACACTCCAGAATCTCCTGAAGCCCCATGGAAACATTTCTCATTCATCTGTTCCATAGAGCTGGCAAACAAGGTGCAAGCCATTGCTCATAAAGAAGGCTTTACTATACGTGCTTTCATGGAGTACGTTATGCGTCAAGGTATCACTGCGTATGAGTCTAAGCATGGTAAAGTCAAGAAAATCAAGGTTAAAAACATTGCCGATGTGATGTAAACATATATACACGTATATACGTTTACGTGAATACATGTAAACGTGTGTACGTTGATACAAGTATCTAATTATTGTTCAACTAAATAGTGTTTACTGAATTATTTATAACTCTCTGATATTTAAGTTTATATAACTTTATTTCTTCGTTTATTTAACAAAAAAATCGTACCTT
>ERZ1673698.1389-NODE-1389-length-23428-cov-15.008771_pt1 | contig 23428 bp, 19 predicted proteins | sample MGYA00580228_ERZ1673698 | MGnify/ENA primary metagenome ERZ1673698 (study PRJEB41218, sample SAMN15661768) | gut metagenome | host: Homo sapiens | place: Canada: London | collected 2015-08-20/2019-03-30 | study: EMG produced TPA metagenomics assembly of... | reverse complement strand
GATTTGTAACTTCTCTTTCTGCAAATCGCCTAAAATAAGGCTAAAATAGACAGATGATAAAGGGTAAAACAGCTATTTCTCCGTCATCAACTTTCAATTTGATAATGGGTTTTAGTTTTTCAGTGCCCTCCCTGGGGAGGGTTGGGGAGGGGCCTCATCTCCTTGCAGAACTTATCGCCTAAGGCGTAGCCTTCTTCGTATAGGGATTCGAGCTTGTTGGTGTCTTTCTCTATGCGGTCTACCTCCAAGGGGCGCTCGGGACGGATGCAGACCACCTGACCTGCGTCTTCGAGCTGCTCCACGTATGCCAACTGCTCATTATACACCTCTATGCGGCGGCTTAGGGCTACGCGCAGACGAGGGTAGTTCTTGTAGATGAAATGGGGAATCTTGTGGTCACGACCCTTCTTGCGGTAGCCACGGTTGCGGGTGAGTATCAGTACATTATGCTCGTATCCGCGTTCCTGAGCGCGGCGCAGGGGGATGCTGTCGACGATACCGCCATCGAGCATGGGGATGCCGTCGACGGTGACCATCTTGCTTACATAAGGTAGACTGCTCGACGCCATCACGATATCGAGCGCACGCTGACGGTCGTGGTCCTCGGTGAGGTACATGGCGCGCCCAGTCAGACAGTTGGTGGTGACCATCTCAAAGTTGGCCGAGTGCTGGAAGTATGTATCAAAGTCGAAGGGTATCAGCTCGTTGGGGAAGGCATCATAGAGCAGCTTGCGGTCGAAGATGCAACCCTGCGTAAGCAGATGACGCAGCCCTACATAGTGGTAACGGGCAAGAAAGTCGATATTGGATATGCGCGCACGACGCAGTTGACGGCTGAAGTAAGACATGCCGTTGCAGGCACCAGCCGAGACCGCCACCGCATAAGGGAAATAGAGTTGATGCACCATGAAGGCGTCGAGCACACCACTGGTAAACACGCCGCGCATGCCGCCTCCTTCCAATACCAGTCCTGTCTTGTCGTTTATTGTCATAATCATCTAACGTATATCTGTGTGCAAAGATACACATTTACCCTGTAAATGTGCAACAAATGCCCAGAAAACTATCGCCGTTACCGTTTTCTTAACTCCCAGAACGCCACAGCCGAGGCGGCAGCCACGTTGAGCGAGTCCACCTGATGCGACATTGGGATGCGCACCACGTAGTCGGCATCTTCGATGGTGGTGTGGGGGAGTCCGTCGCCCTCGGTGCCCAGTACGATGGCCAGCCGCTCCACCTCGGGCAACCTCGGGTCGTCAATGCTTATCGAGCGGTCGGTGAGTGCCATCGCTGCAGTCTTGAACCCGTAGTCGTTGAGCTGTTGCACGCTACCCTCAATCCATGTCCAGGGGATGAGAAACACCGAACCCATCGACACGCGCACCGAGCGGCGGTTGAGCGGGTCACACGAGTCGGTGGTGAGCGCGATGGCGTCAATGCCCAATGCCGCTGCCGACCTGAAGATGGCGCCGATATTGGTGGTGTCGACCACGCCGTGGATGACCGCGATGCGATGTGCCGTGCGGCAGATGTCGGCTATCGTGGGCAGAGCCGGACGCTCCATGGCGCACAGCACTCCCCGCGTGAGCGTATAGCCCGTGAGCGATGCGAGCAGGTCGCGGTCGCCGGTATAGACAGGCACCTCGTCGCCGATGCGACTGATGATTGCTGCTGCATCGCCGTCGATGTGGCGCCGCTCACAGAGCAGGGCTGTGGCGCGATAGCCCGCATTGAGCGCCACATGGATTACCTTGGGGCTCTCGGCGATGAATATCTCTTTGTCGGTGTATCGCCCCGACCGCAACTGCGCCTCGGTGAGGCTGCTGAAGACTTCCACTCCGGGGTGGTCGAGTGATGTGATGTTGATGATAGGCATAATGCTGATGGTGGGATAAAGATTAGAAATCGAGTGCCTTACCGCTGTAGAAGTTGAGCAGACTGGTCTGGTAGAGGTATTCATAGCGCGCCTGAATCTGTTCGCTTTGCGCTCTGAGCAGATTGTTCTTGGCCTCGTTGAACTCCGTGATGCTGGCCTTGGCGTTCTCATATTTTGCCTGGGTCAGCTTGAAGGCTTCCTCGTTGCTTGCCACAGCTTCGCGGCTACTGGCATACTTGCTCTCGGCAGCACGCGCGTTGTAGTATACCTGCTGTATCTCTTTGTAGAGCGACTTGCGCACATCGTCGAGCTTCAGCCGCTCGGTGTCGCGGTTTATCTCGCTGCGGCGTATGTTGTTGCGCGTGGCAAAGCGGTTGAAGATAGGGATACTCAGACTCAGTCCTACATACTGGCTGAAGTTGTTTTTGAGTTGCTTGGCAAATCCGTCTGCCTCGTAACCGCTCGTCTTGTAGTAGTTGCTGCCCAAGCCGCCGTTGAGGTTGAGCTGGGGATAGCGCGCAGCCTTGGCTATCTGTATGTTGTAGTCGGCGCCCTCCACGCGGGTCTGCTGTGCCCTGACCTCGGGCTTCACCGCCATAGCCTCGGCAAAGATGGCTTCGGGCGAGGCGATGTTGCCTGGCGCGGGAGTTATGCGCTCGATGTCTGGACGCACGATGGAGAAACCCTCGGGCGATGGCAGCTCCAGCAACTGCGACAGTGAGAGCAGCGCCATCTGGTAGTTGTTGGCGGCGGTGGTCACTGTGAGCTGGCTCTGTGCCATTGTGGCTTTCTGCTGAGCCAGCTGGGCCACGCTTGCCTTGCCGTTGTCCACAAAGCCCTGCATCCTTACCACCTGCATCGAGTCGATAGACACCTGGCGCTGCGCCACGGTCATGGCCTCGGCGGCATTGAGCACCTCGATGTAAGCCTTTGCCACATTCATGCTCAGGTCGTTGCGCGCCTTGTCCAGGTCGGCATCGGCAGCGTCCAGATTGAGCTGGCTCAGTTTGATGGTGTTGCGTGTGCGGAAGCCGTCGAAGAGCGATACGGTCGACCCTATCGTAAACGATGTGCTCGATGTACTCTTGTTCTCATACGTGTTCTGCGCCGTGAGTCCGCGGCCGAACGAGAAGTTCTGGGCTGCCGAACCGTTGAGGTCGGGCAGACGGCTGTTCTTGTCGGTATTCAGCTGCAGAGCCTGCAACTCGCGCGTGTTCTGCATCTGCTTTACGCTGATGTTGTGGGCTATGGCGTAGTCCACACACTGGCGCAGCGTCCACGCCTGCTGTGCTTGCGCAGTGCCTACGCCCATGCAGGCGGCGACCACTGCCATGATTATCCTTGTCGTCATACTCGTTGTCTTTTATGGGTTATCATTCGTCGTTGCCGGCTGCGTCGGCTATAATCTGTGGGCCGCGCACCTTGTCCTTGAGCGAGAGACCCTTCTTTACCTCGATGTTCACGCCGTCGCTCAGTCCGGTCACCACGGCATGGCGCTCATAGGTCTTGTCCTTGCCTGTGCCCTTGATGAGATAGACGAAGGTAGAGTCGCCGCTGAACTCTATGGCGCTCTCGGGTATCGACACCACGTGCTTGGCTTCTGCCAGCACTATCTCGGCATTGGCGCTGTAGCCCGAGCGTATCTTGCCGTTCTTGATACTGTGCACGGCAGCCTTTACCTCAAACTGGTTGGCGCCGTTGTTCTCGGTGGCTTTGGGCGAGATGTACTCGAGGGTAGCGTCAAACCTCAGGTCGTGCAGCGCGCCTATCGTTATCTTCATCGGCATGTTGTCTACCAGACTGCCTACCTCGGTCTCGTCTATGTTGCCTCTGAAGATGAGGTCATTCATATTGGCCACGGTGGCTATGGTCGTTCCGTCGTTGAAGGTGTTGGCCAGGATTACCGAGTTGCCCACCTTGACGGGGATGTCCAGTATCACTCCAGATATGGTAGAGCGTATCAGCGTCGAGCTGGCTTTGGCGTTGCTGCGCGATACGCCGTCGCGCACCACCTCGAGTGCGTCCTGTGCCGCCTTGAGTTCCTCGTTGGCCTGGTGCAGCGTCTGTCTTATTTTGTCATACTCGTCGGCGCTCACCAGCTTCTGCTTGTAGAGACTTTCTTCACGCGAATAGTCCACCTGCGCCTGCTTCTGGTTAATCTCTGCCAGCCTTACCCTCGACTGGGCACTGCTCAGCTGACCCATATCGGGTATCACCTTCACGCGCGCTATTACCTCGCCGGCCTGCACATACTGGCCTGCTTCCTTGTAGATTTCGCTGATGATGCCGCTTATCTGGGGCTTTACGTTTACCTCGTTGCGCGGCTCTATCTTGCCTGTTATCACTGTGGTCTTCATGATGTCGGTGGTCACAGGCGTCAGCTCGCTATACTCGATGGGTGCGGGTTGTGATTTCTGATAGAGAAACACGAAGGTAGCGATAAACACCAGTATGATTACCGCTGCCACAATCAGTTTGGAATACTTTTTCATATTTGTTCTTTCTTTTATTGTTTACGTTGTTGTGATGCTTTTAGTTCTCGCGCATGGCGTCTACGGGCTTGATGCTCATGGCTCTCCATGCCGGAGCCAGACCCGCCAGTGCGCCGAGGGCACATACCACCATGGTAGAGAGGATGGCTGTCCAGAAGTCTATCTGGAAGTGCGCCATCACCATGCCGTCGGTGGTGCAAGCCATCTCCACGAGCTGCAGTATGCCCACGCCGAAGAGTATGCCGCTCATGCCCGCCACGGCGGTGAGCACGATGCTCTCGGCGATAATCTGCGAGAGTATCATCCGGGGTGTGGCTCCTATGGCGCGGCGTATGCCTATCTCGCCGGTACGCTCCTTGACGGTCACCATCATGATGTTGCTCACACCGATGGCGCCTGAGATGAGGGTGCCTATGCCCACGAGCCAGATGAGGAAGTTCACGCCCTGGAACAGGCTCTCCAGCATGGCGTACATTATCTCGGTATTGAATACGGTGACGCCCTCGGTGTCTTCGGGCGAGATGGAGTGGGCGCGTGCCAGCGTGGTGCGCATGCGGTCGGCTATGGTGCTCATCACCACGCCCTTCTTGCCCGTCACAGCCATCAGGTCTACGGTGGTACCACGGTTGTAGACCTTGCGCAGCACCGATTCGGGCATCGTGATGGTCTCTTCGGCACTGCCGCCGAAGTTTACCGCATGTCCGGAACTGTAGTTGACGCCCACCACGCGGTAGTAGGTCGAGTCGATGCGTATTGTCTTGCCGCAGGGGTCACCTCCTTCGGGAAAGAGGTTCTTGTAGATTTGCTTGCCTATCACGCACACCTTGCGCTCCTGCTTCATGTCGATGTCGTTGATATAGCGGCCATAGTAGAGTGTGGGTGCAGCCACACGGGCATAGTCGGGGGTGACGCCCATGGTCGATGCGCTGAAGGTGTTGGTGCCACGGGTAGTGGTGCGGCGTCCGCCGAAAATCATGGGGCTTATCACGTCGAGCTCGGGCACCTGGTGGCGCAGTCTTACGATGTCCTTGGTGTCCATGCTCCATTCCCTGCCCTTGTTGAAGCCCCGGTATGCCTTGGTGGTGGGCTGTGCCCAGATGACCGAGGCGTTGGTGGCAAATCCCGCGAAGTTGTTCTGCAGCATTTCCCTGAGCCCCTGTCCGCCACCGCTCAGCGCGATGAGCATGAAGACTCCCCAGAACACGCCAAAGCCCGTGAGCAGACTGCGGCTCTTGTTGCGCGTGATGGTGTCGAGTATCTCCTTGTATGTATCTAAGTCTAATCGCATATTGGTCTTGTAGAGTTGTGTAATCGGTTGTCTATTCGGCTCTCAGCGCCTCGATGGGCCTGATGCGCGAAGCCTTGATGGCGGGTATCAGACCGGCTATCGTTCCGGCGATGATGATGGTCAAGGTGGCCTTGATGCACACGTCGAGCCCCACGGTGGGGTCTACAAACATCGTGGCCCTGAATATGCCTGAGTCCATCACCATGTGGCCCATGGTGGCGTCCATATACAGATTGGTCAGTATGCCGCAGAGCATGCCGATGTAGCCGAAGACAGAGGTGATGATGATGCTCTCGGCGATGATGAGCCTCAGTATGTCCTTGGGGCGCGCTCCGATGGCCTTGCGTATGCCAAACTCGCGGGTGCGCTCCTTGACGGTGATGAGCATGATGTTGCTCACGCCCACGATGCCGCTCAGCAGCGTAAACAGGCCCACTATCCATAGCGCAGTGCGTATCATGCCTATGCCCTGGGCCATGGTCAGACTGTCGGTATAGCGGTTCCACATCCAGAGGGCCTGCTCGTCGTCGGGGGCTGCCTGGTGGCGCAGATTGGTACTGGCGCGGTAGTTGGCCTCAAACTTCTCGTTGTCCTCCTTGGTCTTGAGGTTCTTGATGGAGAACTCGATGTTGCCCACATTGTCGCCTTTGGCATAGATGGCTTTCAGGGTAGTGAAGGCGGTGAAGAGTTCGTTGTTCTTGCGTGACTCGTCGTCCTTGGTGATGCCCACCACCTTGAACGCCAGACCATTGATGTTGACATTCTTGTCGATGAGCGACCGATAGTCATGACAGAGCTCCTTGGCCTGACTGCGTGAGAGCACCACCACCTTGCGGCGCTCTCTGAAGTCGGGCTCGTTGATAAACCTGCCAGCCAGCATCTCGGTCTTGTTGATGTTCACGTGGGTGGGGTAGATGCCGACGAGATTCTGGGTCGCCACATAGTTCTCGCCGTAGGCTACGGTGACACCGTACTGGCTCAGCACGCCGCCCACGTGGTCTACATGCTGGGCATAGTTGTCGCCGGTAATCGCCAGGTCTCTGTCGTTGAGGGTTATTTCCCGTCCCTCCTTCAGGCCATTGTATGCCTTCGATGTGTAGCCGGGCATCACCACCATCGAGTTGGTGATATACTTCTCGCTCCGTTCCATCTGGGCGTTGATGAGACCGTTGCCCGCGCCCAGCAGGAATATCAGCATGAATATGCCCCATGCCACGGCAAAGCCGGTGAGCGCTGTGCGCAGCCGGTTGCGCTTGAAGGTGCTCCATATTTCCTTGATTAGTTCGCGCATGATGCTTGTTGTCAGGTTATTTCACATAGTCCTTGGCCACCAGGTGGTGGTCGCTGTTGTCTTCGATGCTGCCTATCACGCCGTCTTTGATGTGTATCACCTTGTCGGTCTCGTTGGCCACGCCGCTCTCATGGGTTACGACCACGATGGTCATGCCGTCGCGCTCGTGGAGCTCCTTGAGCAGGTCCATCACCTCCACGCTGGTCTTGGAGTCGAGGGCGCCGGTAGGTTCGTCGGCGAGTATAATCTGCGGTTTGGTGATGAGCGCACGAGCTATGGCCACACGCTGGCGCTGACCGCCCGACAGCTCGTTGGGGTAGTGGTTGGCCCACTGGCTCAGCCCCAACCGCTCCAGATACTCCATCGCCAACTGGTGACGCTTGCGTCTTCCCACGCCCTGATAGAACAGTGGGAGCTCCACGTTTTCCACCGCCGTCTTGAAGGGGATGAGGTTGAACGACTGGAAGATAAATCCTATCATACGGTTGCGGTATTCGGCAGCACGCGTCTCGCTGAGGTCCTTGATGAGCACTCCGCTGAGCCAGTATTCGCCCGAGTCATAGTTGTCGAGGATGCCCAATATATTTAATAAGGTGGACTTGCCCGAGCCCGAGGCTCCCATGATGGAGACAAATTCGCCCCGCTCGATATTGAGGTCGATGCCCTTGAGCACGTGCAGCGGCTGGGCTCCCTGGTAGGTCTTGTTTACATCTTTGAGTTGTATCATCATAATGTCTTTGAGGGTTGAGGGGGTTAGCGATTGAGCAGACTGGCCAGCTCGTCGCTTACTTCGTCGAGAGAGATGCCCAGCAGCGACATCTGTCGCGCCATTTCGGGCAGCCGCTCTTTCATGAACTCGCGCTTGCGGGTCTTCTGTATCTGCTCCTTGGCGCCGGGAGAGACAAAGTAGCCCAGCCCGCGCTTGTTGTAGATTACGCCTTCTGCCGCGAGCAGCTCATATGCCTTGACGGCGGTATTGGTGTTGACCTCGAGCAGCACGGCATACTCGCGCACACTGGGTATGCGCTCGTCCTCGTGATATTGGTCGGCCAGTATCTCGTCGCTCAGACGCTCGGCTATCTGTATGTATATGGCTTTGTCGTTGTTGAATGTCATAATCGTTGTGTCTTTAGAGATTGGTCATTCGGTTGCAGTCTACCTGCAGCCGGCAGAATATGCGGTAGGCCATGATGTGGTTGAAGATGGCCAGTGACACAAACAGGGTGGGGAACACCGTGTTGATGCAGCGTAGGCTGATATAGTAGGAGAGGTCTGCCGTACCCATCATATAGGCCACGATGCCCAGGAGGACAACGAAGAAAATGCACATGATGGGCTGGGCGTGCTTGCGGAATATGGCTCCACCCAACAGACAGCACGAATGAGCCCAGACTAAGCCAAGCCAGAGCGTCCAGCTCTCGCTCTTGAGCGTATAGTGGTCGGTGTTGATGGTTATCGACGGCTGGAAATCGCTGCTTGCAGCCATCACTATAAACGACTGCTTGAAGCCGGGATAGACTATCAGGTTGATGAGATACTGGGCGATGTCGGCCACCACGATGCCCATCGCTGCAGTGAGCACTATGCCGAGGGTGACATAGCCCATGCGTGCCATGTACTTCTCGGCGTTGGATGCTGGCAGCATGAGAAACGCTATGCGCGTGGCTCTGGTTCTGAACGAACGGAAGATGAATGTGGCGCCGACCAGCACGACCATCAGGAATACCGAGTAGATGTAGAAGCTGCCGGCGTAGTTGAGCATCTCTTCCGCCGTGGCGTCGTCGGGCAGATGGTGCATGCGCTGGTCTATCAGTTTGCTCATATACATGAAGTGTATGTTCATGGCGATGACCGTCACGGTGAATATCTTGATGAGCTCGTTTCGGGTTTGGGCGATGTCGTTCATTATCACCATCGCCATGCGTTTGGGAGCGAATGTTGTCATATATTGTTTATTAGAGATTGGTAAACTTGTCGCAGATTATCTGCATACGCTTGAAGATGCGGTAGGACCCTACGTAGTTGGCTATGCTCAGCCCGATTAGTACTGCGGCCACGGCAGTTGTCACGCCGACCGTCGGATTGGGGGAGAGAACTCTCGGAAGGATGCCGATCTCGGGTGCCGGATTGAGGGCGATGATGAGCAGCATCAGACTCAATGCCACGCAGGCTGTGGGGTGGCGGCGCAAGAGGGTGCCGCCCAAGGTGCAGTAGGAGTGCAACCACAGCAGTCCGCTGTAGGCGATTGTCATCGCAGCAATGTTGCCTCGGAAGAGCAGCATGTCTGCCACCTGCTGGTTGCCGCTGCCTGTGATGAAGCAGCATATCATGTCCCACAGGCACGAATGGTGGATGCCGGGGTGGAAGATAAAGCTGAGGGCAAACTGAATGACATCGCCCACCACCAGGGCGACGGCAAATGTGAGCACGCCGCCGAGAGTGATGTGGATGAAGCGTGTGGCATATTTCTCTGCATGACTGGCGGGCAGCATCAGGTAGTGCTCGCGCATGGGTTTGGTCTCCATGTTGCTGAAGATGAGGGCGCCCATGGCGCAGAGGATTAGCGGAAGAACTCTTAACACGATGGCGATGACAAACGTGCCCACCATGTCGGGCAGTCTGCTTATGTCGTTGGCGTAGATGTATCTGCGCTGTACGAGGCTTAGCATGAATGTGTACGTTAAGCCCAAGAAGGCAGAGAGTATCATGCCGATGCGGAGTGTCTGGCGCCGGCTGTTGGTCCAGTTCCAGCGGAGCAGCATACATAGCCTGTCGAGGCTGAAGTTATGGGTAGTCATAATGGTGGGGGAGAACTCAGATGAATAGTTTGTGATTGATGGCACCATCGAACAGCAGTTCGAGGTCTACGGGGGTCTCTGCCATGCCCTCCTCGCGGTGGGCTATCACGGCGCAGCCCTGGAGGTTGGGTTCGGCATAGACCACGTCGCTGTCGTCGGCGTTGGTGGGGCGCTGCTCAAAGCGGTAGTGCTGGCAGATGTCGCTTATCGAGGCATCGAGCAGCACCTCGCTATGGTCGAGTATGACCACGTGGTCGAGCAGCGACTCTACATCGTGAACCTGATGGGTAGAGATGATGAGGGTGCGGTCGGGAGTCATGTGGCGGGCTATCACACGGCGGAAGAGACTCTTGGACGGGATGTCCAGACCATTGGTAGGCTCGTCCATCAGCAGCAGACGCGTGCCGGTGGCAAGGGCAAAACTCATATATACCTTCTTCTTCTGTCCCATGGACAACTGGCCGAGATTGGGGTCGCCATTGAGCTCAAATTCAGCAAGACACTGGTCCAGTACTTCTTGTGAGAAGTTGGGATAAAACCCTCTATTGACCTTGACATAATGGCTCAGCCGGATGTGGGGAAGGTCGTACTCTTCGGGCACGATAAACATGTTGCTCAGCATTTCGGGATGGTGGAGACAGGAGTTGCTCCCGTCTACCAGCACTTCACCCTCGGAGGGGCGCAGCATGCCACAGATGAGATAGAGCAGAGTAGACTTGCCCGTGCCGTTCTTGCCCAAGAGGCCGTAGATGTTGTTCTCTTTCAGCTGGAGGCTGAAGTGCTCGAATACCTTGTGCTTGGTGCCAGGGTAAGCGAAGTTGATGTTGTTGACTTGTATCATATCCTTAATATCAGTTGTTTTATCGTTACCGAGTTTATCGTGTTTCAGTGTACCATTGTAGTAGTACACTGCAAAGGTATGTTGAAAGTTCCAAAGTACAAAGACATCCCCCTATTATTTTCCGTTTTTAACACAATATTAACACTTGGCACCCTCAAACCCATCTTCACCACCCCCGCCCCCACCTTCACCACCGCCGCGCCCACCTTCACCATCTCCGCACCCACCTTCACCACCCCCGCACCCATCTTCACACCCCCCGAGCCCACGCTCGCCAAATTTGTGACCATCTCCAGCAGAATTATGATGACCTTCAGCAGAATTATGATGACCTCCAGCAAATTTATGATGACCTCCAGCAAATTTATGATGACCTCCAGCAGATTTATGATGACCTCCAGCAAAATTATGATGACCTCCAGTAAAATTATGATGACCTCCAGTAAAAATGTGACTACCTCTACTTTTCTCCGCGAGTATATTCGTTAATCTCTGTGACCACCATCCCAACTCTCCTGACCCTCGCGGGCGGCTCGTAACGATTGGTGTGCAAGCGCGCGTTGTTTGAAACGGATATTCGTATCAAGCGGTGCGGAAGCGCGTGCCGTAAGATACGCGTCGCCAACCGTGGTTGCCACGGCGGCAAAGACATGAGAAACAATGACATGGATGGCTGCCCGCGATGTAGGGGTAATCAGTGGTGGAGCGGGGCAGACTGCAGGGATAAAGAAAAGGCGGAAAGGTCACTCTGCGACCCTTCCGCCTGATATGATACTAATGATATAGGATATGCTGGTTTAGCCCTCGATAGCAGCTACGCCGGGGAGCACCTTACCCTCGATGGCCTCGAGCATAGCTCCACCACCGGTAGATACGTAAGATACCTTGTCGGCCAGGCCGAACTTGTTGACAGCTGCAACAGAGTCACCGCCACCTACGAGTGAGAATGCGCCATTCTCCTGGGTAGCCTGAGCAACATACTTGGCAATCTCGCCAGTACCGTGAGCGAAGTTCTCCATCTCGAATACGCCTACAGGACCGTTCCACAGGATGGTCTTAGACTCGAGGATAATCTTCTTCCAGTGCTCCAGACTCTCCTCAGAGGCGTCCATACCCTCCCATCCGTCGGGGATGTTGAAGATGTCTACCACCTTGCGGTTGGCGTCGTTGGCAAATCTGTCGGCAGCAACGGTAGCTACAGAGAGGCTCAGGTTTACACCCTTCTCCTTGGCAGCAGCCATTACATTGAGTGCCTCGGGCATGAGGTCGTCCTCGTGGAGAGACTCGCCGATGTGGCCACCCTGTGCCTTGATGAAGGTATAACCCATACCACCACCGATGATGAGGTTGTCTACCTTGTCGAGCAGGTTCTTGATGACACCGAGCTTAGAGCTTACCTTAGAACCACCGATGATGGCGGTGAAGGGGTGCTGGGCGTTCTTGAGCACGTTGTCGATGGCTGTTACCTCTTTCTCCATGAGGTAGCCCAGCATCTTGCTGTCGGCGTCGAAGTAGTCAGCGATAACGGCGGTAGAAGCATGCTTGCGGTGAGCTGTACCAAAGGCGTCGTTAACATATACATCAGCGTAAGAAGCGAGCTTCTTGGCGAAGTCCTTCTGACGGCCCTTCATTTCCTTCTTGGCCTCGTCAAACTCAGGTGTACCCTTCTCTACGCCTACAGGCTTGCCTTCCTCCTCGGGATAGAAACGGAGGTTCTCGAGCAACAGTGCCTCGCCGGGCTGGAGAGCAGCAGCAGCCTCGCTGGCGTTACCGCAGTCGGGAGCAAACTTAACCTCAACACCGAGAGCGGCGCTTACGTTCTTTACAATCTGACCCAATGAAAGCTCGGGCTTAACCTTGCCTTTGGGCTTGCCCATGTGGCTCATCATGATGAGGGCACCACCATCGGCAAGTACCTTCTTCAAGGTGGGCAGAGCACCACGGATACGGGTGTCGTCGGTTACGTTGCCATTCTCGTCCAGTGGCACGTTGAAATCTACACGGACAATTGCCTTCTTACCGGCAAAGTTGAATTGATCGATTTTCATTTCGTTTGTATTTTAATGATTGGTTATATTATCTGTATGCAAAGTTAGTGCTTTTTTTGATGATAAAGTCATTACACCTTAATAATTTTATACGGATGGGGCAAAAAAGTAGTGCCCTCGATGATGAAACCAAAAATAATCGGGAACAAAACGATGGTATTAACCATTTATTGTCTAATTTTGCAGGGTGATAACAATAAGCAATATGAACAAAGATTCTGTTTTGATAGTAAGTGGAGGCATGGACAGCATCACCATGCTCTATGAATACAAGGAGCGTATAGCGCTGGGTATCTCGTTTGATTATGGCAGCAATCACAATGCGCGTGAGATTCCCTTTGCCGCCATGCACTGCGAGCGCTTGGGCATCAAGCATATCGTAATCAATCTGGGATTTATGCACCAGTATTTCAAGAGTTCGCTCCTGGAGGGCGCCGAGGCCATCCCCGAGGGCAACTATGATGAAGAGAATATGAAATCGACCGTTGTGCCCTTCCGCAATGGCATCATGCTCTCGATAGCGGCAGGTGTGGCTGAGTCGAACGGGCTGAAATATGTGATGATGGCCAATCACGGCGGCGACCACACCATCTACCCCGACTGCAGACCTGAGTTTGTCAGCGCCATGTCTGAAGCTACGCGGCTGGGAACCTATCCCGGCATAGAGGTGCTGGCTCCCTATACCGACATCACCAAGAGCGACATAGCCCGCCACGGCAAGGCGTTGGGCATAGACTATGCCGAGACCTGGAGCTGCTACAAGGGTGGCGAGCATCACTGTGGCAAGTGTGGTACCTGTCGTGAGCGCATCGAGGCTCTGGCCGATGCCGGCATCGAAGACCATACCGTCTACGACGAAGAATAACGGGAGAGGCGTATAAACAGCAAGAGCACCTTGGGCTATCCATTACGGTATGCCCAAGGTGCTCTTGCTGTTGTCGGGGGTGAAGGCTCTATCTGAAAAGGACGCGCAGGGCTTCTTCGACCTTACGCACGGGATGGAGCTTGATATTGTATTTGTGTGGGTTGACGCTCTTCAGATTGAGGGCGGGGATGACGATGTCGGTAAAGCCCAACTTCTCGGCTTCGGCGATGCGCTGCTCTATACGGTTGACGGCACGCACTTCGCCGCTGAGCCCCACCTCGCCACACATGCACCATCCAGCCTCGATGGGGGTGTCTACGTTGCTGGACAATACGGCGGCAATCACGCTGAGGTCCATCGCCATGTCAGTGACTCTCAGTCCGCCGGCGATATTGAGAAACACGTCTTTCTGCATGAGCTTGAATCCCACCCGCTTCTCCAATACGGCGAGCAGCATGTTGAGTCGGCGCTGGTCGAAACCCGTGGCCGAGCGCTGGGGAGTGCCATAGGCTGCCGACGAAACCAGTGCCTGGGTCTCCAGGAGGAAGGGGCGTACGCCCTCGATGGCTGCACTGATGGCTATGCCTGACAGCCCCGCGTGGTCCTCGGTGAGTAACAGTTCTGAAGGGTTGCCCACCAGACGCAGACCGTCTTGCTCCATCTCGTAGATGCCCAGTTCGGAGGTGCTGCCAAAGCGGTTTTTGATGCCGCGCAGGATGCGGTACATATAGTGCTGGTCGCCCTCAAACTGGATGACAGCATCTACGATGTGTTCCAGCGTCTTGGGGCCGGCGAGCGAACCCTCCTTGGTGATGTGTCCGATGAGGATGACCGGTATACTGCTGGTCTTGGCAAACCGCAACAGTGAAGAGGCGCACTCACGTATCTGAGTCACACTGCCAGGGCTTGACTCGGCGTCGTCGGTGGATATGGTCTGTATCGAGTCGATGATGACCAGCTGGGGCTTGACCTCCTTGATGCAGGCGAAGATATTCTCGAGCGACGTCTCGCAGAGTATGCTGATGTGGTCGAGGGCACTGTTGCCCTTGCCGATACGCTCGGCGCGCATCTTGATTTGGTGCGGGCTCTCCTCGCCAGACACGTAGAGTATATCCATATCGCTCATGCGCAGGATGGTCTGCAGGGTGAGGGTAGACTTGCCTATGCCGGGTTCGCCACCCAACAGGATGATGCTGCCGGGCACAATGCCTCCACCCAATACACGGTTGAGCTCGCTGTCGTGGGTGTCGATGCGCGGGTCTTCCTTGGCGGCGATGTCGCGGAGTCGCAGGGCATGGCTGTGGCCCTCGCCCACGCTGCGGTGGGCATTGAGCGTCTGCGCAGCCGACTTGGCGGCAGTGGTGCCCGTATCGGCTGAGATACGTATCTCTTTGAAAGTGTTCCACTTGTGGCAATTCGGACATTTTCCTATCCATTTCGCCGATTCCTGTCCGCACTCCGAGCAGACGTACGCTATCTTGTCTTTGGCCATTGTCTTGTATATTGATTACCACAAAAGTACTAAGTTTTTTTATTGTATCAAAAAATATTGCTACTTTTGCATATAAATAAATATGTGAATACAGATGAAACATAAACCAATATTCCTGCTTGCTGTCATTGTCTTGCTGTCGGCTTGCGGCCAGTCGTATGAAGAGAAAGTAAGACTCAGCCGGGCAGAAAGAGCCCGATTGGCGCAAGAGGAAGCGGCTGCGCTCAAGGTGGCGGTGCTACCTACGCTCGACTGTATGCCTGTGTATCTGGCCAAACAGAAACACTGGTATGACAGCACGCAAGTGGACTTGAGGCTGAAGGTGCGTAATGCGCAGATAGACTGTGACACGGCGCTCAAAGGCAAAAGCGTGGAGGTGGCAGTGACCGACCTGAAGCGTGTGGAGCATATGACCAAGCACGGGGTGGGGCTTCTGACGATGGGGCCTACCGATGCCTACTGGCAGTTGATAGCCAACCGCACGGCGCGTGTCAAGACGGCGGCGCAGTTGGGCGACAAGATGGTGGCGATGACCCGCTACTCGGCAACCGATTATCTCACCGACAAGGCCCTCGACGGTGTCAAGACCTCTGCACCTGTATTCAGGGTGCAAATCAATGATGTACTCATAAGGCTGGATATGCTGAAAAACAACGAAATGGATGCCATGTGGCTGACAGAGCCACAGGCCACGACAGCCAGGATGTTCAAGCACACGGTAATCGAAGACAGCCGGAAAATGAAGGAACATCTGGGTGTGGTAGTGACAGGTGCCCATCTGATGAAGGACAAAAAGCGCGTGAAGCAGCTCACCGCCTTCGTCGAGGGATATAACAGAGCCTGTGATTCGCTCAACCACTATGGCGTAAAGCATTATGCCTACCTGGTGAAGGCGGTCTGTCATACCGATGACAAGACCATAGACAGGCTGCCCAAGTACTCTTACCCGCACATCGCCCTGCCCAAGCAGCGATAAGCAATCACTCTAAGACACAGTGGCTATGGATAACGCCATACAGACAATACTGAAAGATTTCAACGCTCATCGGCGGCTTTCAAACACATTGACCCGCCTGTCAAAGTTGATAGAACAACAGACATTGTACGCCTTTTCGGGTGATGTCGATGACATACGCCGCAACTATGGCCTGATGCTCGACTTCATGCGTCGTGGATATACCGACGAGCGTCGCAATGACTTGTATGACGAAATGATTGGCAAAACCTATAGGCTAATCCAGAACATACAGGTAGAACTCAAGAAAAAAGACAATCCTTCCTATCATGACGCCGCCTATCGGCTGGCGTCCAGTCGCATTGATTTCGACCCTGACGCTATCAGGCAGCGGTTGGAAGACCATGTGGCTGATATGGCTATGCTCTCGCTCGAGGCGCCCGAGAGTCGGGAAGAACATCGGCGGCAGTTGCTGCAGGCGCACGATGCGTATATGGGGCGCCTGTTTGACCATATCCTGCTGTCCAACCAGTGGAATGATGCCGACGCGTCGCTCTACAGGATGCTGCTCACCTCGCCCGCCATCGATACGGTGGATGCCCAATGGATAGTGGGTGCCATCATGCTGGCCTGCGTCAATGTCTTCGACCTGAAGAAACTGGAGGTGCTGGCGGCGGTCTATGTGGCTGATGTGGCTGAAAGCGTGCGCCAACGGGCACTGGTGGGCTGGGCCTTGTCGCTCGATGGCAACCAGACGCTGATGGTGGAAGGCCAGAAGCGTACGGTGGATATGATAGTAGAACACGACAAAGGCGTGGAGCAGCTCAAAGAAATGCAGATACAGCTCATGACCAGCGTCAATGCCCTGTATGATGATGAGTGTATCAAGCGCGATATCATGCCTACGCTGCTCAAGCAGGGGAATATGGATTTGGCCCAACTCTCTAAGGATATCACCCAATCGTCTGACCTTCATGACATCCTGCATCCGGAGGATTCGGAAAATATGATGAGTGAAGTGGAGACGGTCATGAACCGAATGAAAGAGATGGCAGCCAAAGGGCGGGATATCTATTATGGCGGTTTCTGTCAAGCCAAGCGCTATAGCTTCTTCTCCAAGTTAAGCCACTGGTTTGAGCCGTTCTTCTGGGACAACCCATCTGTAGACTCGGGAAGCGCAGAACCGGAAGATGCCCATGAGGTGATAAAGAGCATGCTCTCTGCACTTCCTTTCTGCGACAACGACAAATACTCTTTTGTCATCTTGTTTTCCAAGATGATGACCCAATTGCCCGCTAATCTGCGCAAGGCAATGATTGAAAACAAGGGCGGCGTCATGCCGATGGCTGCTGAAGACATGACATCGGCCTCGTTTATCCGCCGCAATTATCTCCATGACCTTTTCCGTTTCCATCAGTTGTATGCGATGAAGGACAACTTCGTCGATTGTTTCAGGATGCGTCAGCGGCCTGATGTGGTCAATGTCTTCGTTGCCGACGACCGTCTCTTCGGCGACACGGATGGTTATAAGGAAATGTGCTATGACGCCTTGCGCTTTATGGATAGCATGGACACGCGCAAGGACGAACATTATCACACCACAGTGCTGACTCTGCTTGCAGCAGTGCCAATGCCATTGAGACTGTCTGACCGTCTGTTTGTCGCCCACTACCTGTGGCAGCATGGCGACAAGACTACGGCTGCGACGATGTATGATGTGATGGTGGCCGAATATCCCGACAATGAGTATGTGCTGCGTGGCGCTGCCCATAGTCGTCTGGACCGCAAGGACTATCTGGCAGCACTGAGTTGCTATGACCGTCTGGCAGGCATCCATGAGGACAATGTGAACTATCTGCTTAACCGCTCTCTGTGTCTGGTGATGTCGGGCAGGGTGGAGGAGGCGATGCCGACATTGCACAAACTGTATTACAACAATCCCGACAACATGGATGTGGTGCGTGTGATGCTGTGGGGCATGATGAACCAGGGCAACAGCGAGCAGGCTGTGGCTGAGTATGAGAAGCTATGTGCCAAATGTCCTGACAATGCCGATGACCGTCTGAACTATGGGTACAGTCTGTGGTTGTCGGGACGAGTGGCAGTAGCCGTGGAGGTGTTCAGAGCCTATCTCGCTATGGCAGGCAGGCGCGACAAGGGTACAAGCCGTAGCATCTACTCCTCGTTTGAGGCCGACATAAACTTGCTGCAGAGTCAGGGCATCGACGAGACCGCCATGCACCTGATGGCCGACGCGGTGGATGTGCGTCCAGAGTAATCGACACATACATATATATACGCTAAGAGGGTACAAAGTGATTGGCTTTGTACCCTCTTCGCGTATAGTGACTACTAATCAGATGTTGGCTATAGACATGATGTTGGCAAAGACTCCGGCTGCGGTGACCCCGGCGCCGGCTCCATAGCCCTGTATCAGCATGGGGAACTCCTTGTAACGCTCGGTGGTAAGCATCACGATATTGTTGGAGCCCTGCAGATTGTAGAAGGGATGGCCCTTGGCCACCTCTTTGAGAGAAACCTTGGCCGCACCGTTCTCCATCTCTGCCACGAAGCGCCAACGCTTCCCCTCGGCTTCCAGTTGCTGACGCTTGGCTTCAAACTGCTTGTCCAAAGAGGGCAGCTTGGCCCAGAAATCGTCGGTACTGCCCTCAAACATTTGCTGGGGGATAAAGAGATGCTTCTCTACGTCGGCCTGTTCTATCTGATAGCCGGCTTCGCGGGTGAGGATGACCAGCTTGCGTATCACGTCGGTGCCACTGAGGTCGATACGGGGGTCGGGCTCGGAATAGCCGTTCTCCTTGGCCAATCTTACGGTCTCGGAGAATGGGACGGTGGCAGACAGCTCGTTGAAGATGTAGTTGAGCGTGCCACTGAGCACCGCCTCAATCTTGAGTATCTTGTCGCCTGAGTTGCGCAGGTCATTGATGGTGCCGATGATGGGCAGTCCGGCGCCCACATTGGTCTCAAAGCGATAGATGACGCCACGCTCCAGCGCCGTGTTCTTCAGTCGGATATAGCTCTGATAGTCTGACGAAGCCGCAATCTTGTTGGCGGCAACCACATTGATGTTGTGCTCGAGCAGGGTCTGGTAAATCTGTGCCACATCCTTGCTTGCGGTGCAGTCGACGAACACGGAATTGAAGATGTTCATTCCCAATATCTTCTCCTTCAACAGTTCTATATTGCTTGGCGATGACTGTTGCAGCATCTCTTTGTAGTGGCAGAGGTCCTGTCCGTCGCGGTCGAAGATGGCATTCTTGGACGAAGCTATTCCCACGACATTGAGCTTGAGGCGCGAGTGCTCCTTGAGTTCTTCATACTGACTGCGTATCTGCTCGATGAGCATGCTGCCTACGGTGCCGGTACCGCAGATGAAGAGGTTGAGCACCTTATAGTCGGACAGGAAGAACGAGTCGTGCAAGACGTTAAGCGCCTTGCGCAGAGATTTGCCTTGGATGACAAAGGAGATGTTGGTCTCAGAGGCTCCCTGGGCACAGGCGATGACAGAGATACCGCTACGCCCCAGCGTGCCAAACAGTTTGCCCGCCACGCCAGGCGTATGGCGCATGTTTTCGCCGACGATGGCCACCGTGGCAAGTCCGCCTTCAGAGTGCATGGGAAACATGGCTCCGGTCTCTATCTCCTTGGCAAACTCGCTGTTCAACACATTGACAGCCTCTTCGGCATCGGCGTCGCGGACACCGATGGAGGTGGAGTTCTCGGATGAAGCCTGGGAAACCATGAACGCGGAGATGCCACCGTTGGTCAGTGCGGTAAAGATGCGCTGGTTGACACCGATGACGCCCACCATAGACAGACCCGCCACAGTGATAAGCGTGGTGCCACTGATGCTCGAAATACCCTTGATGGGCTTGAAGTCGTTGGCTATCTGCTGCTTGATGATGGTGCCAGGGTTTTCGGGGTTGAAGGTGTTCTTGACCTTGATAGGGATATTCTTGACGCAAACGGGGTAGATGGTGGGCGGATAGATGACCTTGGCGCCGAAGTTGCAGAGCTCCATCGCCTCGATGTAGCTGAGCTCGCTGATGGTATAGGCGTTCTTGATGACGCGCGGGTCGGCGGTCATAAAACCGTCGACATCGGTCCATATCTCCAGCACGTCGGCATCGAGCGAGGCGGCGATGATGGCGGCAGTATAGTCGGAGCCGCCACGACCCAGATTGGTGATGTCATGGGTGTCGCGGTCGCGGCTGATAAAGCCGGGCACGATAGAGATGCGCGAAAGGTTGGCAAAGGTTTCGCACACACGCTTGTGGGTCAGGTCGCTGTCCAGGATGTGGCGCCCGTTCTTCTGCTCGGTGACGATGAAGTCGAGGGAGTTGACACGGCGGGCTCCGCGTATCATGGCTGCAACGATGTGGGAGCTGATGCGCTCGCCATAGCTGACGATGGTGTCGTAAGATTTCTTGCTGAGGTCGTGGACCAGATAAACGCCGAAGAAGATGCTCTTCAGCTGGTCTAATAATATATCAATGGTAGCAAAAAGCTGCTCGCGTGCGGTGTTGTCAGTAATGACGGTGTCAATCATCATGTAATGACGGTCAACGATTTCGTCGTATGATTGTTTCCACTTGTCGTCGCCGTTCTCAGCCAGTTTGGAGGTGGCAATCAGTTTGTCGGTGATACCTCCCAACGCACTGACGACGACGATGACGGGCTGGCGTTTGGCTTCCTTTTCAACAATGCTTTTTACACTCAGAATACTCTTGACGGAACCTACTGATGTACCGCCGAATTTCAATACTTTCATATCCGGTCAATATGTTTATGTGGTTATTATTGTGCATCCCCGCTACGAATGGGGCGGTGCAGAACTTGGGTACAAAGTTACAGAAAGTCTTGGGCAGGACAAAGGATATGACCATGTTTTTTTGCATCGTGAACAGTTAATAGAAATTTATATACGCATCGAGGGAACTGTCTCGTAAAGACGGTTCCCTCGATGATAGTCGTAATATGTATTGCTGCTTATCCGTTCATGGCAATCAAGAACTCGTTGTTGTCCTTGGTTCTTACCATAGTATCGTGGATTTCGTTCATAGCCTCGAAAGAGTTCATGTCGCTGAAATGCTTGCGCAATACCCACATGCGGTCGAGCGTAAACTGGTCTTGCAGCAGGTCGTCGCGGCGTGTGCTTGATGCCACCAGGTTGACGGCAGGGAAGATGCGCTTGTTGCTGAGTGAGCGGTCGAGCTGCAACTCCATGTTGCCGGTACCCTTGAATTCCTCGAAGATAACCTCATCCATCTTGCTGCCAGTGTCGATGAGAGCGGTGGCAATGATGGTGAGCGAACCGCCGCCTTCGATGTTGCGCGCGGCTCCGAAGAAGCGCTTGGGCTTCTGCAGGGCGTTGGCATCGACACCACCGGTGAGCACCTTGCCAGAGGCAGGGGAAACGGTGTTGTAGGCGCGGGCCAGACGGGTGATGGAGTCGAGGAAGATGACAACATCGTGGCCACATTCGACCATGCGCTTGGCCTTCTCGAGCACGATGCCGGCTATCTTGACATGGCGCTCGGCAGGCTCGTCAAAGGTAGAGGCGATAACCTCGGCATTGACGGTGCGGGCCATGTCGGTAACCTCCTCAGGACGCTCGTCGATGAGCAGCATCATGAGGTAGGCCTCGGGATGGTTGGCTGCTATGGCATTGGCGATATCCTTCATCAGTATGGTCTTACCCGTCTTGGGCTGGGCCACGATGAGGGCGCGCTGTCCCTTACCGATAGGAGAGAAGAGGTCTACTATGCGGGTAGAGAGGTTGGTCGTGGCGCGGTCGCCACAGAGTGTAAATTTCTCGTCGGGGAAGAGTGGGGTAAGGTGTTCGAACGGGATGCGGTCTCTGACTTCTGCGGGCTCGCGTCCGTTGATTTTGTCTATGCTGGTAAGGGGGAAATACTTCTCGCCCTCATGGGGTGGACGTACATGGCACTGGACTACATCGCCTGTCTTCAGTCCGTAATGCTTCACCTGGGCGTTGGAAACATAGACATCGTCAGGAGAAGAGAGGTAATTGTAGTCGCTTGAGCGCAGGAAGCCGTAACCGTCCTGCATAACTTCGAGCACGCCATTGGCAGTGATGATGTCGGAGAAGTCGTATTTGGTAACATTCTCCTGCACGGGCTGCTGGTATGACTGTACGGTATTGTTGACGGGGGTAGTGGGATTATCGAACATGTCGTAGGTGGGCACGACACCTTCGTCTTCGATGGGCAGGTCGTGGGTGATGATGAAATCGGTGCCATCACCGGGGTCGCCTTCCCATACGTCGTTGGTAACCATCGGGCTGTTGTCGATGTTCTCGTTGTGGGCGTTGATTTTTGCCTGCAACTTGGCTATCAGTCCTTCGCTGTCGCCCTCTTCTGCAGCGGGCTGGTCGCCCATGGCAAACTGGGCTTCGGGAACGAAGTCGGCTTGCTCTGCCTGGGGCTCTTCTACCTGCTCGGGAGCTTCGGGCTCACTGGCCTGGGGAGTCTCTGCCTGAACAGCAGTAGCGGGCTCCTCGGTAGCGGGCTCGTCCTTTACGGGTGTTTCTTCTGAAGGAGTGGCTTCCTCAGCCTCTTTCTTGGTGGTCTTGCGTGTGCGACGCTTGGGCTTCTCGATAGGCTCTTCATCAGCCACGACTGGAGTCTCGGCGTCTTTGTTGAGCAACTCTTCGTTGGCAAAAAGTCCGGGTTCTTCCTTGTGGGTGTTGATGTTTTTCTTCAAGTCGAAGTTCTCGCCTTCTTTCCCATTCACGGTATATACTTTGTCGCTTTCCTTCTTGATGATGCGTGTTCTACGGCGTTTGGCTCCAAGTGGATTTTTATTGCCTTCGTCTTCTGCCTGCTTGTCCAGAATGGCATAGGCGAGGCTCTCCTGGTCGCTGTTGCCTGTGGTCACAGCACCCATGCTGTGCGCAATATCCAACAGTTCAGGAATAGCTTTTGCTATCAGTTCTTCTTTGCTATACATATATATTAATATGTGATGTGGTTATATAAAATAATGTTTCAAGGGATGAAACATTCTTGGTACATCTTAAATGTGTCTGCAAAGTTACTAATAATCGTTGGAATAAAAAAGAAAGCCCGCAAAAATTTTGCGGGCTTTCTTTATTTTTTAATGGGTTAGGCTGATATTACTCGCCCTTCTCCATCTTCTGCTTCAGTTCGGCCAATACATCGAGGTCGCCGAGTGATGTGCTGGCAGCAACGTTGTTGATAACAGGAGTGTCCTGCTTCTTGGCAGCGTGCTTGCGTACGGGCTTAACCTCTTCCTTCTCATCCTCGAATGTACGAGAGTGTGAAAGGATGATGCGGCGAGAGTTCTTGTTGAACTCGATAACCTTGAATGGGAGTTCCTCACCGAGCTTAGCCTGTGAGCCGTCTTCCTTAACCAAGTGCTTGGGAGTAGCGAAGCCTTCACCACCCTCGTTGAGAGTGATAACGGCACCCTTGTCCA
>ERZ1673698.1363-NODE-1363-length-24010-cov-8.750157_pt1 | contig 24010 bp, 35 predicted proteins | sample MGYA00580228_ERZ1673698 | MGnify/ENA primary metagenome ERZ1673698 (study PRJEB41218, sample SAMN15661768) | gut metagenome | host: Homo sapiens | place: Canada: London | collected 2015-08-20/2019-03-30 | study: EMG produced TPA metagenomics assembly of... | reverse complement strand
ATCGGCTTTCGATCAGGTCGCGGCTGCGCTCGTTCAGCGCTCAGGCCGCTCGGGACGTGCGTCCTCTGCTTCGTTTCAGCTGATCCTGATCTAGCTCGTGGGGCGTGTGGCGATCGTCCGTCGCCATCGAGCATCCGTCGCTTTCAGGTGGTCCCCATCCCAACCGCACTGGAAGATACCCTCCAGCCGTCCGCTCACTTTTCATGCGCGACCTTTGCGACTACCGTTCTGAGCTGTACTGCGCGTCGCTAGACCCTTCTAGCCAAAGCTACAGCCGCTTCTCAGGCGGTCCCCGACACAGCTAAGTGCCGAGATTCGGACATCGCTGCAGTCCCTTTCTCTCGCTCCGTGCCGCCGCCGAGGCTCCTTGCTCGGGAGGGCGGGGTTTCGTCCGCGGGAGGGGGCGCTGTAGCGCGCCGAGAGTGTTGCGGACAGCAATGCTTTCCGTAACGCTAAAGCTAGTTTAGCATAGAACGGTAAAAGTTGAAAGTGGGGGGGCAAATAAATGCGTGGGAATTTGGAAAGGTAGGTTTAACCTATGTCAAACCCTTGCGAAATAGGGATGCAAAAAAGCCGGGCTTAGGCCCGGCTCTTGTGGTGGAGGGGTTTGGGTTAGAGGCGCTTTAAACATAGGCCGACGTAGGCGCGGCCGACGATGGCAATGTCCTCTTCGGTGGTGTCGATAGGCTTGTAGAACTCATTGTCTGAAAGGAGACGGAGGCCTCTGGGGGTGATCTGTACGCGCTTGACGAATAGACCGTCTCCGATGCGGATGACGTACATGCCATCGCGCCGAACCGTCTTTTCCGACACGTCGACGATTACAGAGTCGCCTTCGCACAATGTCGGCTCCATCGAGTCACCGAAGGCGGTCATGATTTGCAGTGACCGCAGGTTCGCGGTCGGGCAATAGCGCCGGATCAGCTCGATCGGCACTCTGACGAACCGGATCAGTATGAGCTCTCGGCCATTCAGGAAGCCCTGACCGCAGGAGACCTCGGCGTTGATGAGCGGGATCGATACTACATCGTCCGTGATGATCGTCTGCCCCTGGGGAGCGTTGCCGTCACCATATTTGATATAGGCGGGCGTGACCTCGAAAAATTCGCACAGCTTCTCGAGACCGCTTTCGTTCGGCTCCGATGCGCCGTTCAACCAGTTCGAGATCGTGACGTGAGTCGTCCCGAGCCGACGAGCAAGCTCTCTGTTCGAAAGGCCGGACGCCTTCACGAGAGCGCCAATTCTTTCGCTAACTGCTGACATAACTCCTCCATAGTGAAAGACCATTGTAAAAGGAGATTTAGCGGAAGTCTAGTAAGCTAGATTATCCTGCGTGTGGTAATATATGATAAAGTGGTTTTGCCTTTTTTCACATGGAGGAGCTATGCGCGACACGACAGTTACTATCGCGCTCGAGCGTTACGCGCTTCGCAAAGGATTGAAGCGTGGAGCGCAAAAGGAAATTGCCGAACGGCTCGGCGTTACGCGTCAGACGGTTCGCAACTGGTGCGTTTCAAACTCTGTGAGTCCTGGGTATGTCGAGGAGTTCGCTCGTATCACTGGAGCGAAGGCTTCTGACCTTAACAGGCTGACCCGCAGAGTTTGCGAGGAGTAGCTATGAGCTTCAAGCTATCCGCGCTGGCATGGAACGTCGAGGTCGACAAGTCTGCCGACCGGCTCGTTCTGCTTGCTCTTGCTTCTAAAGCCGACGACAACGGACGGAACTGCTTTCCGTCTGTAGAGAGCATTTGCGGCCTTACGGTGCTGAACCGAAAGACCGTCTTTGCCGTGATTTCTCGCCTTGCGGATAGAGGTTTGATCACAGTGCGCAAGCGCGTGAGCACGAACTCTAATGAGTACCTGCTCCATGCTGACAGATGGACCGAAAACGGTAGTACCGAAAACGGGACGACCCAAAAAGGGGACGTCCCTAAAACGGAACGACGGTCGTCCCAAAAACGGGACGACGGTAGTACCGAAAACGGGACGACGGTCGTACCGTTTTTGGGACACTACTCTATCAATACTCAGTCAGATACTCAGTCAACTACTCAGTCAGAGAGCTTGCCCGCGCAAGCGCCGTGGGAAACCGATCATTTTGACAACACCGTCAAAAAGGTCGAAAAGCCGAAGGCGACAAGAGCCAAGCCAAAGACAAGCTGCCCATTCTCGCCTGACGACTCTATCCCGCCTGAATACCTTGAGTACGCACAAGCCAAGCACCCAAGCATCAACGCTCAGACGGAGTTCACCAAGTTCGTCAACTTCCACCTTTCCAAAGACAACCGGTACAGCAACTGGCTGGCCGCCTGGAGAACGTGGGCGACGAAAGCAGAAGAGTTCGCCAAGAGCAGGCCGCAGAGCCAGTCATACACACCACGCAACAACAAGCCGCTCATCTTTGACGAAGCCTACTACGGAGACGGGAGTTTTTAATGGATTTGAAGGGAACGTTTTCTCGACCGGTTGAGGTGACATGCCCAAAGCACGGGAAGTACATCGCGGAGCAGGCAATCGTCTCTGGTCGGATTGCCCACACAAGCAAGTGTCCCAAGTGCGAAGAGGAGCGCAGGAACTCGCCTGAGTTCATCGCTGAGCAGAAGCGCAAGCATGACGAAGCCGAAGCCCTGGAACGCAAGCGCACCGAAGACGCAAAGAATGAAGCTCACGCTACCGCTTTGCGCCGCGCACGCATTCCTGATGAGTTCGTAGGCAAGACGCTCAAGGGCTTCCGTGAGACGAATGCTCAGCTCCATGAGGCGCTTCGTCAGGCCCGGCTCTACGTCGACCACTTCGAGAAGATCGCTCCAAAGGGCGTCGGCTTCTGCCTCTACGGCCAGTGCGGCACCGGCAAGACGATGATGGCATGCGCGATTCTGCAGGAGCTTCTCGGCAAGGTGCAGGGGCTCTACGTGCCGATGTGGGACGTGCTCCGCGCCATTCGCAAGGCAGATGCCTTCAAGGCCGACACGGCAGACTATGACGCCCTCGTAAAGGCACGGCTCCTCGTCATCGATGAGATCGGCGTTCAGAACGGTTCAGCTTTCGAGGAGTCACAACTGATGTCCTTGCTGGACGTGCGCTACAGCAAGCACCTTCCGACTATCTACGTCACAAACCTTCTGCCGGATGTGAAACCCGACACGCAGGAAAGCAACCCCAACACGCTCAAGGCGAAGTTGGGTGAACGAATTTTTAACCGCATCTATGGCTCGAGCGTCTTTCTCTACTTCAAGGGGGAGAGCCAGCGCAAACGAATCATGAGCATCGAGGAGGTTATCTGATGTCAGCTCTTGGCCTCCCTCGCAGCCTTCATTCTGGCAATGCAGGCTTCATATTCTTTGGGCTGAGTAATCAGTTCGTCGACCAAGCGGTTAATGCCGTTCGACAAAAGCTTGACCGTCTCAAGAGCCTCGATCAACTCGAAGAAGCCCTGAGAGGAACCGTCTCGGGCAAGTTCCATGACATCGGGCAAGTGGCAGACACGACGCACAGGCTTCGTGAAGAAATCGATCAGATCCTGATCGGCTTGGTTGAGTCGAGCATGGTCAAGTCAGAAAGGAGGCTCTGATGATCCTCGATGAGTCCACCGGTCGCAACTGCAAGCGAACCGAATACATCGACGCTTCAGGCAAGCACTGGGTCGTGCGCACGGACCCGGTCTTCGTTGAACGCAAGCTCGACCGATACGAGACGACACTGCTACTTCACCTCGAGCACTGCAACGTCCCACATCGCCGCGCCACCAGCGCAACGAAAGAACGCGCGCTCATGAAGCACGATGCCTTTGTCTCACGGCTACAGCGAGAAGACGCAACGAAACAGGAGGAAGTATGAGGTGGAACATCAAGGGCTTCGATCAGTACGAAGTCGACGAGGCAGGGCAAGTCTGGGCCAAGCCGCAAAAGCGCAGATTCGGCAACAGCTGTCGCCTGATCCCCGAAAAGCCACTCAAGCTCGAAAAGGCGGGCACGTGGCAGATGCGGAAGGCGGGCCTGCCACAACGTCTACGCCCCGACGAAATTGAACAACTCAAAATCGCAAAAGGAGAAACCGATGCAACTCACTCGTAGCCCCCGCATGTCCGAAATCAAGGACGAGGACTTTGAGCCAATCGAGAAGGACGGGAAGCTCAATGCCCCCAAAATCGGCGAGCGATGCCTTTTCCTGCTCAGAGCCTGGCACGGGCGTCCTGTCAATGGCTTCAGGGTCTTCGGGTATCGGGAGGACGATGCGCTCATCTACGTACCTCTCTACAAGCAAAGCCTGTCGCTCCTGAACATCAAGGGATGGATTCGCGTTGGCGGTGAGCCGTTCTACAACGGACGCTTCGGAGGTGCGAAATGACCAGTCTCTTCACGCCCGACGAGATGCCACGCGTCGCCAAAACGCTCAAGACCCTCGAGACGACGATCGACACGGTCGTCTGCGCAGATGAAAGCCAGCACGTGCGAAATCACTCATGGGATCGCTTGGACAACCGCAAGCGCGTCAAGCAGGCTCTTCGCGCCGCAAAGCATCAGGCTGACTCCATGCTGCGACTGATGGAGCGCACCGACCTCGAGAGGCTCGCGCATGAATAAACGCGTACTCGCACTCGGCCGCATGAAGGCCGGCGCTATGAACAAGACGGAGGCGGCTTATGCAACCACGCTAGAGGCCGCCAAAAACGCGCAGGAGATCGTCTGGTATGCCTTTGAGGGTGTCACCCTTAAGCTCGCTGACGGATGCCGCTACACGCCGGATTTCGCCGTTCTGCGGTCTGATGGCCTCATGGAGATGCACGAGGTCAAGGGCTACTGGACTGAAGACGCACGGGCAAAAATCAAGGTAGCGGCAGACAAGTTCCCGTTCCGTTTCGTCGCGGTCTACAAGCAGGCGAAAAAGGACGGCGGTGGCTGGAGATTTGAGGAGTTTTGAAGTGATCACGAAGGAGGAGGAAAGACGCTTGCGCAACTGGGCTAGAGCAAACCGCGAATGCCCTCGGGCAAAGAAAGGCGCAACACTGGTTTTCTGCGAGTCACTTCGGTACTACTACGATCGCCAGCCGGAAGAGGACGAGCAACCCCCAATCAAACGATCCATTCCCGCTGCAAAAGGCATAGACCTGGCAGATGCCGATCTACTGGATGAGGCTTACCGAGACAGGCAACTGACTAATGTCTACCGAAACCTCCTAAGGCTCTACTACTGCTGTTTCACTTCTCCAAGCGTTATCGAACAGAAGCTTTCACTTGGACAGAAAACCTTCCTAATGCACAAGGAAAGAGCGGTGGCAAAGTTTTTCGAGATTGCCGATTCTCTTGAGGAAAACGTGCTAAAATAGCAAGGTATTGATAGAGCAGTTGGCTCTCGGTTTGACTCCGCAGCTCCCGAATGGGAGCTTTGTCATGTCCGAAAGAAACAAACCCGCAAGGTGAAGGCCCTGCGGGTTTTTGTTATCTAGATTCCTTATGCCCTTTTTAACGATCTGCAAGTACCCAGGCTGTCGAAAGCCAGTTGCGCTTGGACAGAAGTACTGTGACTTGCACCTTGAAAAGGGCACCGCTCGTGACGCTCAAATGAAAGCTGAGCGAGAAGCGCACAGGACGAAGCGAACTGGAAGCTCTGCCGCGCGTGGTTATGGCTACAAGTGGCAGCGCCTTCGTGCTCGAATCCTCGAGGCGCATCCACTCTGTGTTGAGTGCGAAAGGCAAGGAATCATCAAGCTGGCGACGGACGTTGACCACATAAAGCCGCATCGGGGTGATCCGATTCTCATGTGGGACGAGACGAACTTACAGCCGCTGTGTCACGAATGCCACTCTAGAAAGACGGCTCGTGAGGATGGCGGTTTTGGGAACGATGTGCTCTAGGGAGAAGATCGAAGATCATGGGAAGAATGCTTGTGGTTGTTGAAAGGGCGGAATTCGTGTGGAACTCCGCTCGTGATGAAACTGAACTAATTGTCTGGGCCAAAAGTAAAGTTGACGGCTTTGTGGCCTCGGTTGGTGGCGTAGAGCTTGAATTCACAAATGAACAGAGGGTTCGAGTTGTGAATGGGGAGTTGCTAAACGCTTTTAAAGCAATAGATCCGTCAGCTGATCAGCGTTGTTCAGGATTGCATCGATTCCCTTCCCTGCCAGTTTGCTTAGTAGGTCTTTAAGAGATTCCAGAGGAAGCCTTTTGATTTGATCGGCAAAGCTCTCCTTTTTGTCTTCTGAAATGGATGCGGATTGAACGGCTACCATCAAGAGGTCTTTGATTGTGTCTTGATGAAGCTTGACGGTTTGGATGTTCAGGATTGCGCTGAGTCCGCCGTCGTCAAGAATGAAGTCAATGCCCTTTGCCGTAAGCCTGGGTGTCGTACTTTCAACGAAAAAGGTTTGGCCTGAAACTGAATACTTGCAGCTCGGGCCGTCCTCAATTAATTCATGCATCTCGAGATACATGAGGTTGGCGTAATACTTCAGGTCGTCCTTTATCAGAAGGTCTGAGCAGAATGCGTCCGTGTGTTCGTACTCAGGATAGTCTTTGAGAAGAAAGGCCAGAACTTCGTTCTGATATGACCTATCAAGCAATGAAGATTTTTGATCCATCGTCGTGTCTCCGTGGTTTTGTTTGTTGTAGCAAATAAACCTTACCACGGAGATACGCGCGAGGTTTTTCGGCCAAAAGGGGGTAGGGCGGGTCAACTCTGACCGGCCCAATGACCCTAGACCGCGCCCCCAGCTCAATTTCTATGCGTGCATTTCGTGGAGTTTTTGATGCCCCGTCCTTCCAAGTCTGATGCCGAGAAAGCCGCGATGGGCACGCTTCAGCCGTGTCGTCGCGCTCGGCAAGTTGCAATCTCTGATGCCACGTTGACCACGACTCCGCCGGTTGGTTTGACGAAAGATGCACGTGAGGCGTGGCAACTCGCGATCACCTGTGCGCCGCGTGGAGTCCTTACGGCTCTAGATGCCACGGTGCTTGAGCGCTGGGCGCGAAACTACGCTACGTATCGCAAGATCGCGAAGCAACTGGATCACGACGAAATCGTGGTGACTGGTGAGACGGGCGTGACGCTCAATCCGCTCTTCAATGCGCTGGTCAAGATTCAGCAGGTGCTTTCCTCCTGCGAAAAAGAACTCGGATTTACGCCTGTCTCGCGTGCGCGTGTGAAGGCGGATGTCAAGGAAGAAGAGGTAAACGACTTTGGCGACTTCTAGAAACTACACGGCAATCGCTCGCCAGTACGCTGACGACGTGATAGCGGGAAAGATTCCCGCATGCAAGTGGGTGAAGTTGGCAGCCAAGCGTCAGATCTCTGACCTCGAAAAGTATTCGGGTTCTCGGTCCACGTATGTCTTTGATGAGGCTGAAGCCAGTCGAGTCTGCAAGTTCATTGAGCTGTTGACTCACACAAAAGGCGAACTCGCAGGGACTCGCATCAAGCTTGAACCGTGGCAGGTTTTCATCTTGTCCACGGCCTTCGGCTGGCGTCGTCGGTCAGATGGCGGCCGTCGCTTCCGTCGTGTGTACATCGAAGTGCCACGCGGGAATGGCAAAAGCTGTCTATCTTCTGGCGTTGCTCTTTATTGCCTTGTCGCTGACCGTGAACCGGGTGCTGAGGTCTACAGCTTTGCCACTACTCGAGACCAGGCGAAGATCGTCTTTGGCGATGCGAAGGTGATGGCCGAGCACAATGCGCCGCTCCGCAATCAGTTCGGATTGCAGGTGCTTGCGAATGCGCTCTATGTGCCGACGACGAATTCGACCTTTCAGGCGAAGTCTGCCGAAGGCTCTACCCTCGACGGCTTGAATACGCATCTTGCGGTCATCGACGAGTTGCATGCTCACAAGACTCGTGCAGTCTATGACGTGGTTGAAACCTCTCTCGGCAAACGTCGCTCATCGCTTCTGTGGTGTATCACGACAGCGGGGTTTGACACTTCGGGCATTTGCTACGAAGTGCGGACGATGAGCACGAAGGTGCTGGAGGGGACGGTCTCTGACGAAACGCAGTTCGCGATCATCTACACGATCGACGAAGGCGACGACTGGACGACTCTTGATGCCCTCGAGAAGGCAAACCCGAATTGGGGCGTTTCGGTACGCCCTGAGATGATCACGTCATTGCTGAAGAAAGCGAAAGCGCTGCCAAGTGCGATCAACAACTTCTTGACGAAGCACCTGAATGTCTGGTGCTCCGCATCCAGTGCATGGATGGATATGCCGGCATGGGATGCAAACGAGGTAGATGCCGAGCGTTCTTTCTACGAAGGAATGCCGTGCTATATCGGTTTGGACGTCGGTGCAAAGAACGACGTGACCGCGAAAGTCTTGCTCTTCCCGTACGGCAACGGCTACATGACGTTTGCTGACTTCTACCTGCCAGAGGCGACCGTCGAGCGATCGACAAACAGCCAGTACAAAGGCTGGGTTGAAGAAGGGTGGATCACGCAGTCCGGCGGTGCAATGACTGACCTCAGTCGCATCGAAGAGGATATCCGTGACGATTTGTCACGCTATGACGTGAAGGGCATTGCGTTTGACCCGTGGAACGCATTACAGCTTGCGACTTCCTTGTCGAACGACGGTGCGCCGATGATTGAGTACCGAAACACGGTGCAGAACTTTTCTGACCCGATGAAATCGCTCGAGGCGCTCACACAAGACAGGCGCATCAGTCATGACGGGAACCCAGTTCTCAGGTGGATGATGAGCAACGTCGTGGCGAAGCTTGATGCGAAGGACAACATCTTTCCGCGCAAGGAGCGCTACGAAAACAAGATCGACGGCGTTGTCGCGCTCATCATGGCGCTCGGCATTGCGACCAGCGGCGAAAGCGAAGTGAATCCTTTTGCCGATATCGCAGACTCGAAAGCGCCATGCTTTTTTGAGTGGTAACACACATGTTCGTTAGAAGATTAGTTAACTGGGTGGCAAATTGGGGAGGACCTCTCGGCACGGCCACGGGTCAGCAAGTTCCGCTGCCCATCGAGCCGATCCTCGATCAAACCAAGACTGTTACCCCTGATGCCGCGCTTCAAATCAGCGCGGTTTTTGCTTGCGTCGAGTTGCTGGCGCAGACGATCAGCACGCTTCCGCTATATGTGTACAAGGACACGGATGACGGCGGACGCAATCCCGACAAGGGCAGGCTTTGGATGCTTCTTCATGAGCGCCCGAATGCCTGGATGACTCCGTCAGAGTTCTTGTCCGCGATGGTGGTCAACCGCATGCTCCGCGGCAACGCCTACGCCCAGATCATCCGTGACAGCGAAGGCGATCCGATTGCTCTGGTACCGCTGTCGCCTGATCAGATGGAAGTCTCCATCACGTCTGGTGGCGAGGTCTACACGTACTACCAAGATGGCGTGGTCTCGGTCATTGCACCCGAGAACATGATCCACTGGAAGGGCCTCGGCAATGGCTATATCGGCCTGTCGAAACTCGAGTACATGCGAGCGACTGCCGATGAAGCGATCAGCGCACAGGACAACGCCTCGCGACTTTACGGCTCTTACTCGAAGCCGTCGGGCGTACTTCAGACTGACTCGGCTTTGAACGACGAACAGCTTTCAGCTGTTTTCGAACGCTTCAAGGGCATGTCCCGCGGCGGTGCAGGCTTGTATGTCGTGGATCGCGGCCTGAAGTATCAACAGCTTTCCCTGACGCCTGCGGACGCCCAGCTTCTCCAGACGAGACAGTTCAGCGTCGAAGAAATTTGTCGTTGGTTCGGTGTGCCCGGCGTTCTGGTCGGTTCTACCGCTACGACGACTTGGGGCAGCGGCATCCAGCAAATCGTCGAAGGTTTCCATAAGTTCACGATTGGACCGCTTTGCAAACAGCTCGAGCAAGCGCTTTCGCGGCGTCTGGTTGACGTGACCGACATGGACACGACGATTGAATTCAAGCTCGATGGCTTCCTGCGTACCACGCCTGAAGCCCGTGCTTCTTTCTACAGCACGATGGCACAGAACGGCGCGATGACGCGCAATGAGATCAGGCGCTTGGAAAACCTGCCGCCGGTTGAAGGCGGTGACGCCTTGACGGCACAGTCGAACCTTGTGCCGATCGAGAAGCTTGGAGAGCAGGCAAGAACCGGTTCTTCACCGAAAGACGGAACTCCTGTGAGGCAATAACTATGAAACTAAATTTCAAGGGTATCCCGCTCACGGGCGTGGAACTCAAATTTGACGAGGGTGGCCGGCGCTTCAAGGGCTATGCGTCCACCTTCAACGGAAACGACAGCTACGGCGACACTATCCTACCCGGCGCATACAAAAAGACGATTGCTGAGAACGGCATGCCGAAAATGTTCTGGGGGCACGATTGGGATATCCCGATCGGCAAGTGGTTGTCTGCTGTAGAAGATGAAAAGGGCTTGCTTGTGGAGGGTGAATTCACTCCCGGCAATGCACAGGCCGAAGCCGTGATGTCTGCGATGAAGCACGGCACGGTTGACGGTCTCTCGATCGGCTTCCGCCTTGCTGAGGGCGACTATGAGTCGAAGAAAGACGGCGGCCGCATCATCAAGAACGTGTCCAAGCTGTACGAAATCTCCGTTGTGAACTTCCCGGCTGACGAAGATGCACGAGTGTCTGAAGTCCGCTCTGAGGATGTTGACAACATGAAATCAATTCGTGACTTTGAAAATTTCCTGCGGGATGCAGGCGGCTTCTCGAAGTCCGTGGCGACGTCAATCGTCGCAAAAGCCAAGAAGCTTTTCGAAGGTCAGAGGGAGTCTGACGCTGAAGAAAAAGCGGCAACTGAACTGCTTGAGCGTTTGAAGAAGCTCGAGCAATCTCTCTCCTAATGAAAAGGTGAATCCTATGGAAATGAAAGAAATTCTTGACGCTCTCGAGCGTGTCGAAGGCAAGATGTCTGAGACTTCTCAGTCCAATGCCGCTGAACTGAAGCGCCTCGGCGAAGAACAGTTGAAGTTCTCCCGCGCTCTTCTTGAACTTCAGCAGAAGGGTCTGGCTGCCAAGCAGGAAGCCGAAGTCAAGACGGCTGGCGACAGCGTTGTCGACGCCGACGGCTTCAAGGCCTTCCGCGACGGCTCTGCCCAGAAGGCTCGTGTCGAACTCGCTGAAACGTTCGACAAGAAGGAAGCCGTCAACCCGATCCTTACGCCGACCGGCGGCATCGTTCAGGCTTATCGCCGTCCTGGCATCCTCGCTGGCGCTTTCCGTCCGCTGACCATTGAAGGCCTCTTCCCGACGCTTCCGATCGCCACGAACAGCTTTGAGTATGTTCAGGAAAAGGAAGCCGAGAACGTCAACGGTGCGGCATTCGTTGCTGAAGGTGCTCAGAAGCCGTTTGGCTCTACGGCCTTCGAAACGAAGACCGGCACGATCAAGACGATCGCTCATCTTGCTCGCGTGTCCAAGCAGCTGATGGCTGATGCTCCGGCTCTCGTGGCCTACATCAATCAGCGTCTTGTGTACGGTATCGACCTCGTCGTTGAAGATCAGCTCGTGACCGGCAACGGCACGGGTCAGAACCTCAGCGGCATTCTCACCGCCGGCAACTTCACGGACCACGGCATCACGAAGCTCAACCAGCTTCCGAAGAACCCGACGTCGTTCGACCTCATCCTTATGGCCAAGTCCATGGTCGAACGCAACTTCTTCCGTCCGAATGTCATCCTGCTCAATCCTGCTGACTGGACGAGCATGCAGATGGAAAAGAACGCCTCTGGCGACTACTACCTCGGTCATCCGGCTTCCGTCGCTCCGAAGTATCTCTGGGGCCTGCCTGTTTGGACGACTCCGGCCATTACCGCGGGTAAGTTCATCGTTGGCGACTTCACGCAGGCCGCCACGCTCTGGAATCGCCAGGGCATGACCGTCGAGCTGTTCGAGCAGGATTCTGACAACGTCCAGAAGAACCTCGTCACTATCCGCGCTGAACGCCGCCTTGGCTTCGGTGTCGAACGTACGAAGGCTCTCGTCGGCGGCTCTCTCGCTCTTCCGACGACCTGATTTGAGGAGGCGTCATGATTGACACGTCTACCGCGAAGTCAGCTGTGACGCTCGAGGACGCAAAGCTTCATCTCCGAGTTGACCATTGTGAGGACGACTCTCTGATCGAGGCTTTGTGTCTCTCTGCGACTCAGATGGCCGAGCACGAACTTCAGCGCGGCCTGATCACTCGCGAAGGGACGGTTGGTTATGGCGATGAACCTTCCGACGTCCCTGCCGCGATTCGAAGCTGGATCCTGATTCAGGTCGGTCATTACTACGAGCATCGTGAAGCCACGATCGAAGGTGCTGTAACGCCTTTACCTCAGCTTCACGCACTTCTTGATCCTTTTAGGACTTGGCGATGAAACGACCTGAAATCGGAAAGATGAATCGGCGCGTCACAATCTCGGTTGTCTCTCACGTTCCCGACGCTTCTGCCGGCTTCACTGCTCAGGTGGAAAAGAAGGTAACGGTTTGGGGACAACTCGAAGTCGTTGGCGCATGCATCTACTTCGGCACGAAGCAAGTTGAAAGCGCGGTGACGCATCGCGTGACGGTGCGACGCATCGCAGGCAAGACACGTCCGCAGGACCTTACGACCGCCAGCACGCTGACGATCGACGGAGTTTCCTATTTGGTTCGTCGCGTCGCCGATCTAGGTGGTGCTGACCGCTTTACGGTGATTGATTGCGAAGAGAAGGGGGTATCCGATCATGCTTGTAGGCGTCTCGGTGGATCCTGGCTTTAAGCGCATCGACTACGACGCGAAGGCCTTGAAGCAACCACTTCGCAAGTCGGGCAATGCCGTTCGCAAGATCGCACGAAAGATGATCTCGCATAAAGCTGTGTCCGAAGCGGGGCAGTTCCCCGGCAAGCAGACGGGCACGATGCAGAAGTCGATCAAGGTCAAGGTGTCGAAGTCCGGATACTCCGTCTCGGTTTATCCGACCAAGACGCAGGCCATGCCTGTCTACTATCCCGCCTTCGTGGTTTATGGCCATAGGGCACCGTACTCAGAGACGGCGCAGGAAGCCAGATCGCACAAACAGCGGTCTGGCAAGAAGGTGGCTGCGCCTCGCAAGAACTTCGTGCCTGAAGCCGCCGACAAGTACGCGAAGACATTTCAGTCCGAGATGTTTGACGCTCTTGGAGAAGCAATCAAATGAATCTGACTCCGATCATCAATGCACTTCGCAAACGATGCCCAACTTTCGAGCGTCGGTTCGCGGGTGCAGCAGAGTGGGCGGGCCTGACGATAGAGCATGCGCCGGCTATGCCTGCTGCCTACGTCGTTCCGCTTCGCGAAGATGCCTCTGAGAACGAAAGCCAGAACGGCTACTACCAGACGATCACGAATACATTCGGCGTGATTGTACTGGTTAGCAATGCGGCTGACGTTCGCGGTCAAGGCGCGACAGCGACGCTTGATTCCCTCAAGCCTGAGTTGTTCCGTGCACTGCTTTCGTGGCATCAAGAGCCGAAGGACGAGTACTCGGAGATTGTCTATGAGGGAGGCTCGCTTCTCTACATGGATGACTCCCGTCTCGCCTATCAGCTTGAGTTCTCGTACGAGACATATCTCGACATGTCCGACACCTATCAGGAGATCGAGCTTGTCAGGCTTCCCGAGCTTGAAGGCATGGACGTCGACGTCGATCAAATCGAACCATCAATCTCAGGAAAGCCAGACGGTCGACCTGAGCAATCCTTTAAGGTGGAATTCAAATGAGCGTGAGTTTTAACACGATTCCGAGCGGCATTCGAGTGCCGCTTTTTTATGCCGAGATGGACAACTCTGCGGCGGCAACACCGACGAGCCAGACGGCTTCTTTGCTCATCGGCCAGATGCTTGAGAGTGGTACGGCTGAAGCTGGCAAGCCTGTGTTTGTGTCTACGGCCGCTATGGCGAAAAGCCTCTTTGGGCGAGGTTCTATGCTCGCTCGCATGGTCGACGCTTATCGCAAGGTCGACTCTTTTGGTCAGCTCGTGTGCATCCCTGTCGCTGATGGCGAAAACGCGGGTGCCGCATCCGGCAAGGCCGAAATCTCTGGTAACGCTCTTGAAGCCGGTACGCTGAGCTTCTATGTCGGTGGTGAACGCGTTCAGGTGGCTGTTGCCGAAGGCGACACGGCTGCCAAGATTGCTAAGGCTCTCGGCGACGCGATCACTGTCGTCAAGGACCTGCCGGTCACGGCAAGCGCCAGCGAAGGTGCTTGCACGGTCAATGCCAAACAGAAGGGCACGGTCGGTAACGGCATTCAGCTTGCTGTCAACCTTCGCGGCCCGATCAATGGCGAAGTGCTTCCGTCCGGTATCTCTGTTCAGATTACCCAGATGGCTGGCGGCACGGCCGATCCTGATCTGACCGCCGCTTTTGATGCGATGGGCGATGAGTCTTACGATTTCGTTGGCTGTCCGTATTCCGACGCGGCCACGATCGACAAGCTTGCCGAGAAGATGAATGACACGAGCGGCCGCTGGTCTCCTTTCCAGATGCTTTTCGGCCACGTGTACACGGCCAAGCGTGGTGATGTGAATGCACTCGTCGCTTTCGGCAAGACTCGCAACAATCAGCACGAAACGGTTGTTGGTGTCGAACCGAATCTTCCGACGCATGCGGCCGAAGTCCTTGCGGCTTACCTCGCTCGCACGTCTGTCTTCATCTCAGCTGACCCGGCTCGTCCGACGCAAACGGGTGTCCTGACTGGCGTGATGGCCTCGCCTGAAGGCTCTCGATTCGCTCAGACGGATCGCCAGACGCTTCTCGAGAACGGAATTGCAACGCTGTACACGATCAGCGGTTCGGTCATGATCGAACGCGCCATCACGACGTATCAGAAGAACTCTTTTGGTGACGCTGACGCTTCGTACCTTGACTCTGAGACGCTTCACACGTCGGCTTATGTCCTTCGTCAGATGAAGTCGATCATCACGAGCAAGTACGCACGTCACAAACTTGCATCCGACGGCACTCGCTTCGGTGCAGGTCAGGCGATTGTGACGCCGTCCGTCATCCGCGGTGAGCTGATCGCTCTCTATCGACGCCTGGAACTCGAGGGCATCGTCGAGAACGCAGATCTCTTCAAGAAGTATCTGATCGTTGAGCGTAATGTCAACAATCCCAACAGGCTTGATGTGCTGTTCCCGCCTGACTACGTGAACCAGCTCAGGATTTTTGCGGTTCTCAATCAGTTCCGCCTTCAGCATCAGGAGTAATCATGGGTAAGAAAATTGCAGGGACCTGCTTTGTCAAGGTCAACGGTCAGCAACTTGAGCTTCAGGGAAACATTGAATTCCCGCTGACTTCTGTTCAGCGTGAGACGATGCTTTCCACGACTGGCGTTGCCGGCTTCAAGGAGACCGTCACGGCTCCGTATGTCAGTGGTGACTTCATTGTTCCGTCCGACTTTCCGATCGAAGATATCAAGGAAAACACGGCTCAGACGATTACTGTTGAATGCGCCAACGGCATGGTCTACACCTTGTCCGACGCGTACGTCACCGACGTGATCGCCTACAAGCCTGTTGATGGCACTCTCACGATCAAGTGGGAAGGCACGAACGGGGAGCTTGGCTGATGGAGACGTTCACCCTTTCTCAGCCGATCCAGCACGGATCGGAGCAAATCTTTGAGCTGACGCTTCGAGAACCGACGGCCAAGGACGTCAATGACCTTGGCTTGCCGTTCAAACTCGATGCCTCGCTCCTCTCCGAGCCAGTGCCGGCTGTCTGTGCAAAGTACATCTCTCGACTCGCGGGCATTCCGCCGAGCGTCGTCGAGAAGATCGCACTGAGCGACTACACGATGCTTCTGTATCGCGTTGTCGCTTTTTTTACGCCTTCCCGCGAGCCTCAGCAGCAGAACTGATCGACCTGGCATTCGAGGCCGCTTACTGGTGGCGGCTTCGGCCGGGTGACGCGCTAGAGCTTCCGCTTTCACAGCTGAGGCTCTACGTCGATCAATGGAATCGCATTCAGGAGAAACTTAATGGCGAATAAGGATTTCAGACTCACCGCTGTGTTGGCGGTGCGCGATACGCTGTCGCCTGTCTTGAATGCTGTCACTCAAAAGTGGGACGGTTTCAAGCAGACGGTAGCGTCTACCGAGTTCAAAGACTTTAACCGTCAGCTCAAGCTCGCTCAGCGTTCTTTCAAAGACTTTGCAGGGCAGGCTCAAGAAGTTGCAGGTGCAATCGGTGCGCCTTTCACGGCAATCGCCGGTGCTGTCGGTCTCAGCGTTCAATCTGCGGTGACTGGCTTTGCTCAAGTCGGTGACGGCCTCGATAAGATGTCGGCTCGCGTCGGCGTCAGTGCTGAGACGCTTCAGGAATGGACTTTTGCTGCAACTCATGCCGGTGCATCTCAAGAGATTCTTGAAGATTCCTTGAAGGACCTTGCGAAAAATCTCGCTGAGACTGCGGCCGGTGGCACGGGTCCTGCTTCTCAGCTTTTCGCGGCTCTCGGCATCTCTGCCAAGGACGCGGCAGGCAAGCTCAGGCCCGTTGAAGAAGTCTTTGCTGAAGTTGCAGACGCGATCAAGCGCAACGAGGATCCCTCGCTACGCGCGAAGATGGCGATGACGCTGATGGGCGAGAGCGGTCGCAAGCTTGTGCCGATGCTTTCGGCGGGTGCTGAAGGTCTGGCAGAAGCTGGCAAGCAAGCTCGAGAATTCGGACTTGTGATGAGCAACGATGCCGTTGCCGCGGCCGCCACGATGACGGATCACACTGATGACATGAAAGCCAGTATCGCGGCCATTGGCCACGAGATCGGCTATCGCTTGTCGCCTATCGTCATCAAGATGGCAGATAGGTTCAGAGACCTTGCCGCAGCCAATAAGGGGGCGCTTGGCGAGAAGTTCGAAAAAGTTGCTCGAGCGTTTGCCGACGCTCTCGGCAAGATCGACTTTGAAGGCATCGCTTCGGCAATTCTGACGATCGCTGATTATGGCGTTCGGGCGTTCAACGCTATCGGCGGCTTCAATACCGTGCTCTACGGAATGGGCGCGCTCATTGCCGGCAAGTCTGTGATGGCTGTCGTCTCTCTCGGCTCAAGCCTCTTCGGACTTGTCCAGTCGTTCGGAGCTGTTGCAACTGCTGCGAAGGCTTTCGGCGCGGTAGCTACCGCTTCGATGGGTCCAATCGGTTGGGCGCTAGGTGCGCTTGCTCTTGCGGCCGGCGTTGTCGTGGCGAATTGGGATCGAATCGGTCCGACGGTCATCGAATCGCTTGAGTCCATTGTCGACTTCGCGGCGGGTGCTTTTGATGTCTGCAAAGAGAAGTTTGGCGCTGTAGCAGGTGCGATCCTGACGACTGCCACGGGCCTTTTCCGCGGGGACTTCAAGACGCTTTTCGGCGGTCTCGATGATCTGGCGCTCGCGTCCTTCAATCTTCTGCCGGATGCGTGGAGCAAGGCGGCCGTGGCGTGGTACGAGAGCGTCAAGCAAACTGTCCGCGGCATCGGTTCGTTTATCTCCGACTTCTTCGCCAATCTTGATTTCTCGAGCTTCCTGCCAGACTTCGTGAAGAAGATGATCGGTGGCAGCAGTACTACTCAAAACGATAGAGTGCAGAGTGCAGAGCGTCCAGTCGATCTCGCACCTGTGACGATCGAGCCTGAAAGCAGAACTCGCATGAGCGGTCAGATGCTCGTGCGTGTGGCCGCTTCGCCCGGCACGACGGCACAGCTTGCAGGCATGTCAGCTGACGGCATGAAGCTTGTCGGCAATGTCGGCTACTCCGATAGATTTGCGGAGGATTACTGATGGCAGAAGAAAAAGCTCTTTATGAGGCGTCGTTCCGCGGAGTTCCCTTTCATGTTACGAAAGTTGACCTGAAAGTCGGACGCCGCACGGTCACTCATGAATACCCGCAACGTGATAAGCCGTACGTCGAGGACATCGGCCGCGCGACGAGAAAGCTCACTTTCACTGCTTTCGTTGTCGGTGACGACTACATCGAGCAGGCTGAAAAGCTGATCAGTGCGATCGAAGAGCCGGGTGCCGGCACTCTCGTGCATCCGCATCTTGGAGAAATGAAGTGCTCGCTCGAACAAGTTTCGACGATCACTTTCACTGACTCAACCAGGACTGCGAGCGTCGTTCTCAATGCCGTCGAGTCTGGTGAGCTTGAGTTCCCGAAGACTGGAAGCGACTCTTTCACGAAAGCCTTTCAGGCTGCGGATGAGCTTGAAGACTCTGCGATCAAGTCCTTCTGTGACTCGATCGACCTGAGTTTTGCTAGCGAGTGGGTCGATGCTGCGCTGTCTGGTGATTTGCTCGACAAGCTCGGCATCATTAGCAACTCTGACTTGGCAGTCGTGTTCGACAAGGTTGACGAGATCAGCACTCTGGCATCGAAAGGTCTGTCGCTCATCAGCACGGATCCGAAGCAATTCGCATCGGAGCTAGTGGGGGCGCTTGGCCTGTCTCGTGTCGCCTCGTCTGCTCGAGCTTGGTCTGGTGTCGCAAAGCAACTTAAGAACCTTACGCAACGCGAAAAGTTGCGCGAGGGGACGAAGGAGCTGGCACAGGCAAAGACAAACGGTCTGGCTCTGTCGAACGCTCGACGTGCAGTGCTTCAAAACCGTGCGGCAGTTGAGTCACTGATCCGTCAGACGATGATCGCGCAAATGGTCGGCGTGAGTGCCGTCGTCGGTACAAGTTCCGATCAAGCAATGCCGGTAGAAGATGACGTTCAAACGTCTGAGTCTCTTAAGTCGACAGTGTCGAAGTCTTATGACGATCTTGTTCTGCTGAGGCAAGGACTGCTAGAGGTGATCGATGCAGAGCTTCTGATGACGACATCAGACGAGACGTATCTCGCGCTTGAGAAAGCACGTGTGGCGGTTTTTGAAGCTCTGACCGATCGCGCTGACGACAGCTGTCGGCTTGTCGTGGTCGAGCCGGGTGAAGTGCTTCCTGCGCTAGTTCATGCGTATGACTTCCACGACGACGCAACTCGTGATCAAGAGATTGCGATCAGAAACGCCGTGGAGCACGAAGGGTTTTGCTCGGCTGATGAGCTGAAGGTGATGGAAGATGAATAACCGCGTTGAAGTACGTGTATCCGGAAAGAGATACGGTGGCTGGAAGTCGGTAAAAGTCGATATCGGGATGGATCAAATCGCAAGAGGCTTCAAGCTTTCTGTGACTGACACATTTCCCGGCAACACAGACTTCCATCGCCTTCGAAACGGGGATCTTGTTCAACTCTTCATTGACGACGATCTTGTTTGTACTGGATACATCGATCACGTGAACGTCTCATACAACGGGACCGCGATCACCGTCGACGTTGACGGCAAGTCAAAAACTGTTGATCTGGTTGACTGCTGCCCCGTCGCAAAGTACGGCGCAGACTCAAGCTCAAGTAACTCTTGGGCCGGTGTCGTGGTCGGCAATGACGGAAAGAAGGCGACGGTCAGCCCTGCGACGATCAAAACGACTTCATGGAAAAACTTGAAGACGTCGGAAATCATCGCTTCGCTGACTGCGCCTTACAGTATCGCTGTTCATGCAACTTCGTCAGTCGGTGACAAACTTTCTGATCACACTGTCGTTCCCGGCGAAACTGTTCACAAGTCGATCAACAGGTTGATCACAAAAGACAATCTTGTCGTCATGGATGACGAAGCTGGTGATCTGGTTATCGTCGAGCCGGGTGATGCAGGTGACTGTGCCGATGCGCTCGAGCTTGGCAAAAACATTCTTGCCGGCAGTGCCAACTACGACGCATCGAAGCTCTACAGCCGGTACGTCGTCCTTGGTCAGCATGCAGGTACTGATACTGACTTCGGTCGGACCGCGGCAGAGGACAAGGGCATTGTCGACTCGAGTCTGATGAAGCGCAATCGTTTGCTGGTCATCAAGGACAAGGGCCAAAGCACGAATTCCACTTGCAGCAAGCGAGCGGACTTCGAGAAGCGGTACCGCGAAGCCCAGTACACGGCGGCGACGTACACGGTTCAAGGCTGGCGTCAAAGCGACGGAAGCTTGTGGAAGGTCAATTCGATGGTTCGCGTCGCTGATAGACTGCTAGGTATAGAGAATAACTTGCTAATTTCCAAGCTCTCCTTTTCTCTGTCCAGTCAAGGCATGACAACGACGCTGACCGTGCTGGGCCGTGACGGCTATAAGCGCGAAGGTTCGTCCTCTGACGGAGAGAAGAAGGCGAATCCGTGGGTGGGGGTTGTCAAATGAAACGGCTTGCATTGTTTCTTGTTCTTGTGTCATTACAGAGTGCTTGCTTTGCCGGCGTTGTCTGCGACGAAGCCGGATGGAACAAGTACGGAATGTGGTCCGATTGTCTGAAGTACCACAGAGAGCCAGGCAATACGGGAGGCGGTCGACCTGTCGATGCCAATCGCGTCGGTCAAGTCGAGAAGGTCCACAAGAACATTGACGGGTCCGTCACAGTCTGGCGTCACGGATCTTCAGACACTGAAGAATGGACGCAAGTTGACAAGGACACGTGGGAGCGCAAGCGTTGACCATCAAGCCAACAAAATCGAGCGATCGTAGCAATACGGTCGCTTTTTTTTTATGAGCAGTATTTCTGATTTCTTCGCTCGCGGCGTCATGACGCTTGCGGATGGTGCAAAGAAGATGCGAGCCGTGCAGGTCCGACTTCTAGCGGATGAGATACGCGATGACCTCGAGCATGTCGAACCTTACGGCTTCTCGAGTGAGCCGCATCCAGAGGCAGAGGCTTTCACGCTCTTTTTTGATGGTGATCGATCGCACGGGATTGTTTTCACGATTGCAGATCGACGCTATCGACTGAAGCCGCTCAAGACTGGCGAAGTCGCAATCTTTGATGATCTCGGTCAGAAGGTCCATCTCACGCGCGAAGGCCTTGAGGTCTACACGCCTGGTTGGCTGCATGCAACTGTTGACAAAGATGTAGAAATTACTGTGGGCGGAAACGTCACGGCAAATGTCGGCGGCAACGTCACAGAAACCGTCGGCGGTGATGCTTCTGTAACTGTGAGCGGTAACGCCGCGCTGAAGGCCGCGGCAGTCACGATTGACTCTGCGACGCTTCATGTCACCGGTGCAACGACGATTGATAAGAGCTTGACCGTTCTCGGCGGCCTTGCGGTCAGCGGCGGATCCGGCGCAAGTGTCGAGGGTTCTCTCACTACGACAGGCGACGTTACAGCCAGCGGCATCTCGCTCACGTCTCACACGCATACAGAACAGGGTGATCGTGCAGAAACTTCTGGGCCGCACTGAGGGGTAAATCATGGAACTCATGATCAACGGTCAGGAAGCTGACATCTCGAATTTTCAGGCTGATGAGCTGGTGCAAGCTGTGCTGATCAGCCTTTTTTCTTGGCGCAAGTCGGAGGACGATGACGGCATCAAAGCGCCGAAGCGTCAGGGGTGGTGGGGCGATACCTTCGCAAGTGTTCAAGGCGATCGTATCGGCTCACGCCTCTGGCTTCTTCAACGCGAAAAGGTTTTGCCGAGCGTAATGCGACGTGCTGAGGAGTACGCAAAGCAAGCTCTCCAGTGGCTGATCGATGACCATCTAGTTGAAGGCATCGAGGTCCGCGCAGAGCGCGGCGGTATTGAGAGGCTTGACCTTCACGTTGTTTGTTTCAAGCGTCAAAGCGAAAGAGCTTTTGATGCGGTTTTTAAGGACGTATTAAATGGCGTTTGAGAGACCAACGATTCAAGAGCTGATCGCTCGCATCCAGTCGGACGCTGAAAGCCGCATGGGCAAGAAAGCGATGCGTTGGACGCTCGTGCCTGTGCTCAGCCGCGTTATTGCTGGCGTGTCGCATGCTCTTCATGGACGCATCTCCTTTGTGCTTCGACAGGTTTTCAGCTCGACGGCTGAAGGTGCATATCTGGAGCGCAGAGCGTCTGAGTACGGCATCTATCGCAAGCAGGCCTCGAGCGCGACCGGCACAGTGACTTTTGTCGGTGAGTCTGACGTGCCGTCCGGCACTCAGATCCAGACTGACGACGATGTGATCTACATCACGACTGCTAAAAGCGTTGATGGCGTTGCGCCGATCAGGGCCGTTGCGGCCGGATCAAACGGCAATGCCTCTGCCGGCATGGAGCTTCGCTTGATCTCTCCGATCGCGGGTGTCCAGTCGACGTGTACCGCAGGCGAACTCACGGGCGGGGCTGATGCAGAAGACGACGAGTCGCTTCGTGACCGTCTTCTTCAGAGACAGAAGAATCCCCCGAAGGCAGGCACGAAGGCCGACTACGTTTCGTGGGCTCTCTCGGTCTCTGGCGTCACGCGTGCGTGGTGCTACCCGCAGGAGCTTGGGCAGGGTCACGTGACTGTCCGCTTCATGACGGATGGGATGACCGAGAACGGCATCCCGAACCAGACGATGATCGAACGCGTCACGGACTACATCGAGCACCAGATGCCTGTGACCGCCGTCCTTCACGTCGAAGCCCCGATCCCGAAGCCGCTCGACGTCACGATCGATCTCTTGCCTGACGACATCGCGGTGAAGGCGAAGATAGAAAGTGCGATCGAAAGCGTCGTTATGTCGGAGTCGAAGCCTGGTGGACCGATTCTGCGCACGAGTCTTGACCGTGCGATCTCCGGCGTGAGCGAGGTTCTCTCCTATCGCATCATCTCTCCGATCGATGACGTCGGGACTACGACGGGTGAAATCTACGTTCCCGGAACCGTTTCGTGGGCGTGACCATGGCACTGACAGAAGAACACTACACGCACCAGATCAATGCGCTGCTGCCTCGCGGTCCGATATGGAAGCGGCGAAGGGGCGGCGTGTTTGATGCCGTACTTTTCGCGCTCGCGCGTGAGGCGGCCCGCGTCGACGAACGCATTCGTGCAGTCGTTGAGGAGTCCGATCCTCGAACGTCCGTTGAAGAGCTCGGTCGATGGTTTGATGAATGGGGTATTCCGTCCGAGTGTCTGGCCGCAATTGCCGACCCTAGTCGCGAGCAGATGCGACAGGAGCTCCTCGCCAAGATCACATCAAATCTTGGCTTGACGGCCGCCTTCTTCGAGAGCCTCGCGGGCACGCTTGGTTTCCACGCCAAGGTCGAGTCGACGAAGCCTTTCACCTGCGCAAGCCGCGTCGACCACGGTCTCTTCGACGATCCCTGGTCGAGCGTGATGACGCTCATCATCTCGATCGAGGAAGACGGCGGGCTTCGCTATTTCGATGTGTCCTGCGGCGTTGATGAGCCGTTGGGACGATGGGGCAATGCGCTTCTCGAGTGCATGATCAGAGCCTTGGCCCCGGCTCATGTTTTTGTGATTTTTTTCTACGGAGATAAGCGATGAGCCAAGGATACTGGCAGTCTGGCGCGATTGAGTCGCCGCCTGAACTGTCGACTCTTTCATCCAAGGGTTACCCCACGAGCGGCAACCCTCAGACGGGCACGCCCGCGACACATCCGGGTGCCGCATGGTTCTACGTCATCGATCAGATGCGCATGACGATGCTCGATGCCGCAGGCATGAAGCCGTCCGAGCCGCCTTCGACGACTGAATTTCTTTCTGCTGTCCAGAGCTTCAATTGGGCGCAGGACAACACTTTGAGTGGCTCTGTCCTCAAAGCAGGCACGATCCCTGCGACCGCTCTGGCCGATCGCTCGGTCACGGCTCAGAAGCTCGCGACGTCGATCGACCTCAAGGGCGGCGGCGTGACGCTCTGCCTGAAGACCTTCACGACGTCTGAGCTTGCAGGCGTGACGCTTGCAAAGGGCGAGCTTGCGCTCAATAGCGAGACCTTGGGCCTCTACGTGGGCGATGGCTCTACGAAGGGCGGTCACTTGGTCGGCGGCGAGGCCGCTGCTGAAATGATTCAGGTCAAGACGATTCTCTCTCAGCTCTCGAATGCTGTCGCCAAGTTGGGCGGCCAGTCGCAACCGTTCACGGAGTAAATCATGGCTATTTCAAATCCTTCTCTCACTCAGATCAAGCAGGCGCTGACGGAGATGCTTCCGAAGCTCCAGCCGTTGCCGGTGCCGACCGGCATGATCTCTGCTTTCCACAACGTTCCTGAGGGTTGGCTTCAGTGCAACGGGGCTGCTGTGAGCCGCACGACCTATGCCGCGCTGTTTGCCG
>ERZ1673698.1362-NODE-1362-length-24022-cov-6.289148_pt1 | contig 24022 bp, 16 predicted proteins | sample MGYA00580228_ERZ1673698 | MGnify/ENA primary metagenome ERZ1673698 (study PRJEB41218, sample SAMN15661768) | gut metagenome | host: Homo sapiens | place: Canada: London | collected 2015-08-20/2019-03-30 | study: EMG produced TPA metagenomics assembly of... | reverse complement strand
GCGCTTCGTTCGGGACGAAGAGGCCGCGGGTTCAAATCCCGCCAGCCCGACAACTGGACCGGATTGTTGAGAAATCAGCAATCCGGTTTTTCGTTTCCTGTCCCAACAATCAAACCAAGCGATCGAACAGCGGTAAACAACCCGCCGCACACAGCGACAAACCACATCACGGCAAGCCCCCGTATTTGTTGGCGGACCACCGTAATATATCGCTCGAATCAATCGATTGCCGCACTGTTTTTGTAAGTAATACTGAAGTAATTAGAGGAACCATGAAGAAGAGTCTGCTTGCACTGGCTTCGGGCGCGTTCATTCTCGGTGCCGCCGAGTTCGTGATGATGGGCATTCTGCCGCAGGCCGCGGCCGCCACCGGCGTGGACATCCCCACCGCAGGCCATTACATTTCCGCGTATGCGATCGGCGTGTGCTTCGGCACACTGATTCTGGTATTCGGCCGCAAGGTGCCGCCGAAGGACCTCATCATATTGTTTATGGTGATTGCCTTGGTGGGCAATCTGGCTTCCGCATTCTCCGTCAATGCCGCCATGCTGGTCGTCGCACGATTCGTCGCCGGCCTGCCGCACGGCGCATTCTTCGGCACAGCCACACTCATCGCCAAGACTCTGGCGGAGGAAGGCAAGGAGGCGCAGGCCGTATCCGTGATGGTCACCGGACAGACCGTGGCCAATATGCTCGGCGTACCGGCGGGCACCTTGATGGCCGAGTTCCTTTCCTGGCGTCTTGCCTTCGGCATTTTGGCCGCTTGGGCGGCAATGACGATTGTGCTGGCGTCGGCGTGGATTCCGTACGTTGCACCGATCAAGGACGCAGGCATCGCCGGTCAGTTCAAGTTCCTCACCCGCCGTGGCCCGTGGGTGATTTTGGCCGCCGTGTTCACCGGCAATGCCGGTGTGTTCTGCTGGTGGAGCTACGTCTCCCCTTGGCTGCAGAAAACCGGCGGATGGTCGTCTTCCCTGGTGCCGATGCTGATGATGCTTGCCGGCTTTGGTATGGTCATCGGCGGTCTGCTTGGAGGTCGTCTGACCGACCATTGGAGGCATGCCGGCGCGGCCGCAATAGGTCAGTCCATCTCCTGCCTCGGCTTGTTGCTGGTGCTTATCACTCCGGGTAATCAGCCGATGACCGCTGTACTGACGTTCTGGATCGCCATCGGATTGTTCTTTACTTCCGCTCCACAGCAATTGCTGATGACCGAAGCCGGCCAGGGCGGCGGCGAGCTGATCGCCGGCGCGGCTGTACAGGTGGCGTTTAACTTCGGCAATGCCATCGGCTCGATTGTCGGCGGCGCGATGCTCACCACCTTCTCGATGAACTATCGCTATACCGGCCTGGGCGGTATGCCGCTGGCTCTGCTTGCCGTAGGGCTGCTGGCCTTCTACTCGTGGCGCTGCGAAACCGATACCGACGCCATTCACCGCTTGCGCGAAACCAAGGTGGACTGAGACCAAGCTCACAGCAAACTCCCTGACGTGTTTGTTCACAGTATTAATAGACTGAAATCAGACACGATTCAGGGAGGTCTGGCGGTATGGATGAGGAAGCACTGCTCAAACAATTCGCCGCGCAATTCGCGCATGGTCCAGACGATGCCGACGACACCGATGCGGCGGCCGCAGCACAAGGTGCCGATTCCACGGCGAACCAGGTTGCGGACGATGCCGATCAATCGCCCGCAACCTTTGATACCCAACAATTCCTGAACGGACTGGACGCGATTTTCGATCGCCACACGGCCGCCACCGAAGCCGGCCCGTACTTGGAACAGGCGATGGTGGACGCGGAAAACGCCGGCGACGAGGCCGGACTGCTCACCGTGCTCAACGAAACGATGGGCTTCTATCGCTCGCAAGGTCGGCACAAGGAGAATCAGTGGATTGTGCAGCGAGCGCTGGAACTGGCCGCTCGTATGGGCTTGACCACCGGCACATCCGAGGCGTGGGCCACCACGCTAATCAATTGCGCCACCTCGATGCGCGCGGCCAAACAATACGATCAGGCCGAGGATTTGTATCATCAGGCGCAGAGTGTCTGCCGGCATTCGCTGGCGCCCACCGACCGTAGGCTCGCAGCACTGCACAACAATCTGTCGATGCTCTACAGCGAGACGAATCGGCCCGACAAGGCGGAACTGGAGTTGCGTGAAGCGCTGCGCATTATCGAAGCCTCGAGCGTGAACCCGGACGCGGATATCGACGTGTCCAGCTCGCACACGAATCTGGCGTTGACCCTGCTGACCGAACACAAGTTGGAGGACGCGCATTGGCATGCAGCCAAGGCGCTGGAAATCTATCGCACCGGCCATCTGGAACATTCCGCGCATTATGCCTCCGCACTGGCGGGCTTCGCGCAGGTGTGCTTTGCCGAGAGACGGTATGCGGATGCGGTTACTGGATACCGGCATGCGCTGGCCGTGATCGAGGAATGTTACGGCAAGGACACCGATTACTGGCGTATCACCGCCGACAATCTGCGGCAGGCCGAGGAAGCGGCGGCGCAGGCCGGGGTGACGGTTGACAATGCAGGTGTTGCCGGCGATGCAGGCGCGCTGCCCCAGTCCGGCTCGCGGCTGCCGAACAGCCCGGCACAGGGCAAGACCGGTGCGAACGCGGCATCTTCCCCATCCACCGTTTCGGTGTCGACCGGTTCTGCGGGCGCGGCCGAGGCCGTTTCCGCATGCCCGGTGTCCGGACTGAAGCTGGCCCGCGCGTTCTGGACGCAGATAGGCAAGCCGATGATTGCGGCGAAGTATCCGCAGTATGCCGGGCGTATCGCCGCCGGTCTGGTGGGTCATGGCTCGGAATGCTACGGATTCGATGATGCGTATTCGCAGGACCACGATTTCGGCCCGCGCTTCTGCCTGTGGCTTACGGATGAGGATTACGCGGCGATCGGCGAGCAACTTGAGGTCGATTACGAGGCACTGCCGCGCAAGTTCAGCGTGGATGCGCAAGGCCGCGTGACGTTCGAGGCGCATGCCAGGTCCGATGCTTCCGGAGCATTCCCCTCCGCAGGTGCAGGCTCCACCGTCATACCCGATGCGGCAAACGCACCCACCCCCGGCACCGCTACGCACGATACCGCCACTGCCGAGTCAGGCGCGGCGTCCTCTGATGTGGCGGAAGCGATGACGACTCCGATTGATGCACCGCTCTCCCCCGTCACGCCGCGCGCACAGGGCGCGAATCGCCGTGACGGCGTGTTCCGCATCGGTGACTTCTTTGAGTCGATCACCGGGTATCACACTGCGCCGGCGCAGACCGCGCCGCATGAGTGGCTAATGCTTCAGGAATCGACCTTGGCCGCCGCCACCAATGGCGAGGTGTTCGCCGATCCCACCGGTCTGTTTTCCAAGACGCGCCAAGGGTTCAAGAACATGCCCGACGATGTGCGGCTCGCGCTGATCTCCAAGCGACTCGGCATGATCGCCCAGGCCGGTCAATATAATCTGCCGCGTTCGTTGAAGCGCGGCGACGGCGCGGCCGCATGGCTGTCCATCCACGAGTTCGTGCAGGCCACCGCCTCGTTGGTGTTCCTGGTTAACGTGCCGATGGTGGTGGGCTATATGCCGTATTACAAGTGGCAGTTCGCAGCATTGCGCAAGCTGTCTGGCTCGATGTTCGCGCTGTTGCCGAACGTGGGCGAACAGTTGGAAACCGTGATGCGATTGAGTTCGGCAGCCTGCTATGGCGGGGCCGGATTTGGCGAAGGCGGCAAGGGCGCGGCTCCAGCAATCGAGAAAATCAACGATATTGTGGAGCAGATTGCGGTGGATATCGTCAAGGAACTCAAACGCGAACACCTGACCACGTCCGGCGAGACCTTCCTCGAATGGCAGCGCCCGTATGTCGAGGACCACATCGCCTCTGATGATCCGGTGCTTAAAAGTTTGTAGATTCAAGCTCCCTCTGCCACGGCTTCGCCGTGCCACCTCCCTCATCAGAGGGAGGTATCAGTGAAAGGAACGTCGATGACCAACGAACTGACTGATGATGAACTGCGCGAGGCTATTGTGCGTCATGAATGGGATCAGTTCCAGCGCACCAACAATGAGGGTGGACGCGCGGCATGCCAAGGCAACTGGCCGGTGTTCCACCAGATGCGGTTGGCCCAGTTCCTCACATGGGAGCGGCCATTACTCACCAGCTATGCCGCTGATCTTGACGCGGCCGACCACGTGGGCCGCAACCTCGTGACCGAAAAATACGGCCGCATGATGGCCTCCACCGCACCGGAAAATTTCACGAAGAACATAGAGCCGTATATTCCGCGTCTCTCTGAAGAGCGCGCGGCCCGTCAGGAACAGGTCATCGCCCAGCAGGTCGCCTGGGCCAAGGATTTCCGCGAGCGCTACCCCAAGCTCGGCGAGGCGATGCGCGCACTCACCACCACCGAAGACACACCATCTGCCACCTCATTCGAAACCTATCTGCGCGGCGAGCTTGGTACGTATTCCGACCAGACCTTCGAACGTTACGAAGCGATGATTGGCGAGCGCGCCGCAGCCAGCCCGCAACGCAATATCACTGAGGAAACCTTGTTGCACACAGTCCAGCTCGGCGGTTTCGACACCTTAGAGGAGGCCGAAGCCTCCCAAGCGTAATACTCAGCCATTCACTGTGTATCGGACACCCCGACTGATGTACGTCGGCCGGCCATACCCAGGCCAACGCAATCTGCCGATCGCCCCACACCCAGACCACCAACGCAGCCTGCCCGCCAGGCCCCATTTACCAGCGCACATCGGCAGAATTACAGCGAGAATAGGCCCCAAAATGCCAGTGTCATCAGTGTGGCGAGAGTGCCGAGCGCTACCATCACGCATATGACGCGCCGCACACCGACGATATCGGCGCGGCAATACCAGACACGTTCCATTTCCCAAGCAAACAGCACCACCAACAGCATGGTCGCTATTCGCAGCACCACCCATCCGACGGCAAACAGCCGCGGTTGAGGCATAACCAATACAGCCGATACGCCTACGGCGCTCATATAGCCGTACAACAGCCCAGTAATCACCATCACCGCTGTGCCGATACCGGCAGATAAGCCGGCAATGCCGTGCAACATGCGCCGCTGGGCGGCCCCCAGCTCACTCGGCGTCGCATGCACGGCCCGCACAGTCGCCACACTACGTCGCCCGGCCAGCAACGTCTGTAGCCAAGAAAACACAGTCAAGCCAATACCTAATATCGCCGCCATCACGATCAGCACGGGCCCTGCCACCATCAGACCGGCCAGCACGCCAAGCGAGCCGACGATACCGGATCTGGTACGTTGCGACGCGGCGAAGCGCTGGTGAGGTGTCGCACCGGCGACTTGAGGCGTTGCCCATCCATCGGCTTTGGTTCCGGCAGTCACACCGTTCACCCAATTTTCCAGCGCTTGCGTATAGCCTTCGGCCAATGGCAGGTTCGGGGTGAATAAGCCCTCACCAGCCCGCATCTGATGGTTGCCGGCAAAATAGCGTACGGTGACGTTCTCGTTGCCGGACTTGTTGGCCGTAGCGATGATCCGCTGCGCCCCCTGTTCGATGGGCATGGCCGTATCGTAGGTGCCGTAGTTCACCAGCACCGGCATGGTGAGGGATTTCAGATACCGGTCGGCATCAAAGTCGGCATAGGCTAGATCAAATGGCGCGTAGTCCAGCGACATCAATTTGGCCATGTCTTTGACCACGGGCTTGGGCGCGCCGGCCTCATGCGTATAGGCGCTGACAGCCATGGCCATTTGCTCACGTCCATTGAACACCGGTGCGGATGTAAGTACGGCAAAGGCAATGTCTTGCCGTTTCGAGGTTAGAATCGTGGCGATCCAGGTGCCTTCGGATTCGGCGTAGATGCCGGTTTTGGCGGGGTCCACGCCGCTTATGCCACGCAGCACGTCGAGCGAACGCCCGTATTCGCGAGCAAAACGCGGGTAGTCGCGATGCAGCACGGTGTAGTTGTCGTTGCGCTTGGCCGGCACCAAGGTCACGATACCGGCAGAGGCCATGGCGTTGGCGATATCGCCGAAATCCTCGGCACCACTGGTACCGGACCCGTGAATGAACAGACAAGCCGGGCGTGGCCCGGGAGCGCCGACCGGTTCACGTAGTACGGCGGGTAGCGTGACGCCGTCGCCGGTCTTGATGGATAGTCGGGTTTCACGCGTACGATATCGCCCCTCGTGGGGAATGTTCGCATGGGCAGGGGTGATGGTGGTGTCGGCAGAAGCGATAACGATGTGCTTGGTGTAGGGCCGTGTGTTCCATTGCGGCATCATCGCCCAGCCAAGTGTGGCGAATACCAGCGTCATCGCCATCGCGGTGACGATGACGCTCGCTACCCGCCGCACCGAAATCCGCTTCATAGTTACTATGCCTCCCCCCATCAGCATAGAACGGTCGGCTCTTATCGGTCGGCTCCCGTCATAATGTGCTTCTACTGGGACCGTAATGCAATGGTTTGTAACGCTATTTTCTCTTCTTGACGGCACCGACTATGGCCCATACAACGGCCACTATTACCAGAATCAGTCCCACTACGGCGCAAATAACAGCCGTCAGCAATTGCGGATTCGGCGAGAACAACGAAATCATCCGATCCGGAGATATGTACCCGAAAACCAGCGCGATCACGCCGATAATCACGCCTAATAGTCCGAATACCACAGTAGGCGCGCTGGTGCTCTGTTTCTGGATGTTCTTGGCACTCTTGACATCCTTAGCATTCTGGACGTTCTTGGCGCTCTGGACGTTCTTGGCGCTTCCCCCAGGCTGGCATGGTTTGCCGGCGGTCTGAGACTGCCCATAGGGAGGTCGTGCTGAAGATGCTGCGTACATCGGCACATCATCGGCAGATGGAATCGGCCCACCATCTCCCTCCACGGCATCGGCAACTGTTTCCAGGGCAATCCGATCTGTGGTTGGTTCGATGGGCGATGGAGAGGCAGCTGTTGCCTGCGTATCCACATCCGAGACCGACGCATCCGCATGATTGTCGGGGACGGGCAGCACAGCCGTTTCGTCATCATCCGCTGCGGATGGCAGCACCGTGGTATCGGTTCGGTCATCGACGGTCACCATGGTTGTGGTCGCGGTGGTCGCGTCGGTTTCGGAAGGTATGGCCGTGGTCGGTGTCGCATCCTCAATGGAGGCGAATTCCTTGGTTTCATCAGTCATGATTCCATCTCCTAGTTGCAACGGCTTGATCATTCCGATTGTTCGGTTGTGTTCTTGCTTGTACTGTTGCCGTCGTATATATCGGCAAGCGGCTGGAACGTAGAGCCTTCCCAATCGGAGGCGTACACCACGTTGACACGTGCTTCCACCACATAGGGAATATTGATTTTTAATTCTGGGCCGTTGTCCGGCATGGCGGATTCCTTATACAACCATTCGTGATCAGGCCCATTGGTGGCACTTTCAGCTTCGAAGAAAACAAAGCTTGGACCCATGTAGTTGTTGTATACCATCTCGTATTTGCCGCCAACGTCACTCGAAGTGGAGTAGTAGGAGTCGGCGGTGCCGAAGGCGTAAGTGCAGGAATCCGGCAGAACGATATGCACTTGCGCCTGTGTTGCGGCTATGGTGATGGTACCGACCGGGCAATTACTGATGGAAGTTTTGCCATCCAGCATCTTCACCGTGTGCGGTCCATGTGTCTTGTCCCAATCGGACCAATCAATGATTGCCTGATCGGTGTTGTAGTTTTCACCGCTGAACGCCACACCTTGCTGCAATGTTTCAAACGTGGCATCGCTGGCATCGGCAACGAAGATGCCATCCTTTTGCACATCGTTCATGCCGTCGCTGTTTCTCGCACTGACAGATTGGCTCAGTGAAACAACAGTATTGATGCCGCTGGCACCAAGATCACGGTAGTACACGCCATACGTGCCTGAAACGATGGTCATGCAGAGCGCGCATCCACCGGCAACCAGTCCGAGAGGAATCAGACCACCGGTACGCCGTCCTCTGAATCCGAGAATGATGACCACCAGCCCCATCACTATGCATACTGCGGCAATCCAGATGGTGCCCAGACGCATAATGCCGATAATGCCCATGTCGTTTACCCAAATCAGTCCCATCAGACCGGCAAAGGAGAGGAAGGTAAGGCCCAGTATGCTCAAGACCACGATTGGGCCCGCCGGCTTGCGGCGCTTGGACTCGGTGGGGGCATAGGCCGTCGCATTCATACGGTCGGGGGCAAACGGCCCGTTGGGTACTGTGCCGGGCATCGCGCCGGGCACAGTACCCGGCATCACGCTGGGCATCGACTGATAGACAGGCTGTGAAACAGGCTGTGAAACACTAGGCGCGGTTTGTGAAACAGGTTGTGAAACAGGTTGTGAAACAGGTTGTGGAAAAGGTTGCGGAGCTGAATACAAAGGAGATTGAGGTACTGGTTGCGCGGCTGGATATGACACAGGCTGTGAAACCGGTCGCGGCGCAGATGCCCCGAATCCGTACCCTTCCTGCTGGCGAATGCCGCTTTTGGCCAACAGCCATAGCGCTAAGGCGGCGAGCGCAATACAACCCCACCCCGCACCTGGAATCACGATTGCCACGGCGAGGAACAGGAAGCATCCCAGACAATTCCAGTCCCATTGGCCGGCAATGAGGTCCTCGGCCAAGATGTGCCCATCGCGTACATCCGGCATCAGAAACCAGCCGAGTGCGTACAGAGCTGCGCCAAAACCGAAGAACAATGTACATACAATCACCAACGCACGTACTAATGTGGGGCTCCAGCCAAGCCGTAAAGCGATGCCGCTGCATACGCCGCCGATCCACCGGTCGTCGCCGCGAACCAGTCCACTGGATCGCACCCAAGTGAAGAAGCGTCGCGATGTCTTGTTTTTTTGCGGACCAGACTGCGGCTGTGGCTGATATGGATTCGCGTTTGGATTGCTCATGATTCCATTACACCGCCCGACCACTGCCACAACGCTCGGGGAACACCCTGATTGTTCCCTGAACACCGGGTAAAACCCCGGCCGCAACGCCCTGAGCGCGGCACAATAGGAGTATGACGTCATCTCCCGAACCATTGCTGCCCGCGCGCATGCCGTTGATGCGCCCCCGGCAGGGCCGTTGGCTCACCGGCGTGTGCAAGGGCATCGCCCTGCACTTGGGCATCGGCGTGGCATGGGTTCGGATTGCGTTCATCGCACTGACCGTCCTCTACGGCGCAGGCATCATCGCTTATGTATTCCTGTGGGTGTTCATGCCTGCCGGAGACCCGGTGGCGGCTGCGGCTCGCACAGTGCCCGTTAATCAGGCGCCGCTTGCGCGAGGCAATCAGCCACTTGCCGCTCATGACGACGAATCGGCTGCCGCACCGGAATCATTGTCCGAGGCCATCCAACGTGCTCCGAAACCGGCCGTCGTGGCATTGGCCGGTTTCGCGTTGATGGCCACTGGACTGTTGCTCACCAGCACCGGTGCGGATGTCCAGATTGTGTTTCCGCTGCTGGTAGGGTTGGGCGGCATCGCACTGGCATGGATGAATCTTAGTCCGCGAGGCACGCAGCTGTTGTCTATGTTGGGCGGCATCGCACTGATTTTCATGGGATGGGCATTGTATGTGCATAATGTCAGCATTCCTGGGTGGGGCACCTCTCCTCGACGCATTGTTGCCAGCGGATTCGTGATGATCGTCGGTATCGTGGTGGCGGTGATGCCGTGGGCGAACGCGATGCTGCAACGACTCACCCACGAGCAGGCATTGAAGGAGCGCGAAGAGGAGCGCGCGGACATGACCGCCCATCTGCATGATGGCGTGCTGCAAACGTTGGCGCTGATTCAGCTGAACTCCGAGGAACCGACCACCGTATTCGCCCTGGCGCGTAGCCAAGAGCGCGAGCTGCGCGAATGGCTGTATCAGGAACGTTCCACATCGGATCGTTCGGTGGGAGCCGGATTGAAGCAGATCGCCGCCGAGGTGGAGGACGAGCACGGCAAGCCGATTGAGGTGGTCACCGTGGGCGACGCGCGGCCGAGCGCCCAGACCGATGCGCTGCTGGACGCCACCCGTCAGGCGTTGGTCAATGCGGTCACGCATGGCGGCGAGCCGGTGTCTTTGTATTGCGAGGCCAGCGACACGATGGTTGAAGTGTTCGTGCGCGACCATGGCGAAGGCTTCGATATGGACGCCATTCCGCCCGACCGGCTGGGCATCCGCGAATCGATTATCGGCCGCATCAAACGGCGCGGCGGTACAGTGGAGATAGTGTCCAGGGCCGGCTGGGGCACCGAGGTCAGAATGCATATGCCGATCGCGCTGAAAGCGGCGCAGGGAGAACATCGATGAGCGAGAACGAGACAGCCAAGATTCGTGTGGCCATGGTCGATGACCATGAGATGTTCCGTGCGGGCGTAATCGCCACGTTGCGCGATTCCTTCGATATCGTCGGCCAAGCGGCGGACGTGCCCGGTTCGGTGGCGATGATCGCACAGACCAAGCCGCAGGTGGTGTTGCTGGATGTGCATGTGCCCGGCGGCGAGGGTGGCGGCGGTGCCGAGATCCTCGCCAAATCGCGGCCCTACTCCCCCACTACCGTGTTTCTGGCATTGTCGGTTTCGGATGCGCCGCAGGATGTGGGGTCGGTGATTCGCGCCGGCGCCCAGGGCTATGTAACCAAGACGATTACCGGCGCTGATTTGATTTCATCCATCAAGCAGGTGCATGAGGGCTATGCCGTGTTCTCGCCAAAACTGGCCGGTTTTGTACTTTCGACCTTCCAGGGTGTGCCGGCGGCGGGGTCTGATGGCGGCGCTGATGGTGCGGCACGGGCTCATGATGAGGAGCTGGACCGGCTGTCCGCCCGCGAGCAGGAGGTCATGCGGCTGATCGCGCGTGGTTACACATATAAAGAGGTGGCGGCCGAACTGTTCATTTCGATCAAGACGGTCGAAACGCACGTGAGCTCGGTGCTGCGAAAGCTTCAGCTTTCGAATCGCACCGAGCTCACCCGCTGGGCCGCCGATAGGCGCATTGTGTGATAAACGACAGATGAGCTCCCTCATCAGAGGGAGCTCATCTGCTCATATCACTCCGCGTCGCGGAAACCGTTGGGGTTCTTGGTCTGCCAGTTGAGGGAGGAGGCGGCCATGTCGTCGATGGTCAGCTCGGCCTTCCAGCCAAGCTCCTTCTCCGCCTTGGAAGCGTCGGCGTAGCAGGCGGCGATGTCACCGGGGCGACGCGGCTTGATCGCGTACGGAATCGGATGACCGGCGGCCTTCTCGTAAGCCTTGATAACCTCAAGCACGGAGTAGCCGTGGCCAGTACCCAGGTTGTAGACGAACACGCCTTCCTTGTCGATGTGGTCAATGACGGCCACGTGACCCTTGGCCAGGTCGACCACGTGGATGTAGTCACGCACACCAGTGCCGTCGGGCGTGTCGTAGTCGTCGCCGTAGACCTGGACTTCCTTGAGCTCGCCGACCGCGACCTTGGCCACGTACGGGGTGAGGTTCGCCGGAATACCCTTCGGGTCTTCGCCCAGCAGGCCGGACTCGTGCGCGCCGACCGGGTTGAAGTAGCGCAGCAGCACGATGGTCCAGGACGGATCGGCCACATGCACGTCGCGCAGAATCTGCTCTTGGAACAGCTTGGAGGTGCCGTACGGGTTGGTGGTGCCGCCGGTCGGCGTCTCCTCGGTGATCGGCAATTCCTTCGGCGTGCCGTACACGGTGGCGGAGGAGGAGAAGATGATCTTCTTGACGTTGTGCTTCTTCATCACCTTGAGCAGCACAAGCGTGGAGTACAGGTTGTTGTCGTAGTATTCGATCGGCTTGGCCACGGACTCGCCCACGGCCTTGAGACCGGCGAAGTGAATGACCCAGTCGATGTTGTTTTCGGTAAAGACGCGTTCCATAAGCGCCTCATCGCGCACGTCGCCGTCGTAACGCTTGACCGGCTTGCCGGTGATTTGCTCGACGCGCTCAAGCGCCACGGGCGACGAGTTGCCGTAGTTATCTACGGAAATAACGTCGTAGCCCTTGTTGAGCAGTTCGATGTCGGTGTGGGTGGCGATGAATCCAGCACCGCCCGTAACCAGAACAGTAGTCATATTCCCTCCTTTGGAAGGACTTGCCTTCGGTTTTTCCTTCAGTATTGAGCTTACTTCACTTGACCTGTTTCACCTAGCGGCAAAACCAAGGCTTTCGAGGAATGTTTGCGTGGTGGCTTTCTGCTTGAAGACGGCCGTGTTGCCGAGGATGCGGTAGCAGACGCTGCCGAGCTCGTCGTGTACGGCTTGGCGGATGGCCTCGCGGTCGTGGTTTCCGGCCAACGTTTCAGCGAGTTCGCCCCATTCGAGACTGAATTCGCTGACTTCATCGGGCAAATCGCGGCCTTCGGCGAGCGCCTCTTCGACAATGCCGAGCTGGTCGACGAGCCGTCCGGGCAGAATGAACAAGCCTTGGGCCTCGATCAGTCCGATCGGCTCCTGCTTGACCGGCCAGTATTCGGGGTGTGCATGGAAAATACCTTCCGGGTACTCGTCGCTGATCGCATTGTTGCGGAAGATGAGACTCATCTCATAGCCGCGTTCGGTGATGATCGCGCTGGGCGAGAGGGCGGATTGGCGGTTGCCATCCGCGTCATGGCTGGCGATGCCGTTCGCCGCGTCGTCATAACCGACCCATGCCTCGCGGATGATGTCGGATACGTCGATGATGCTCTGGCGACTCTTCGACACCACGCGCACGGCGGTGCCGGGCCAGTCAAGGATTTCAACCACGGCGTCCGGATAGTCGGCAAGTGTGAAGGCGGCCCAAGTGGCGGCCTTGTGCATCGGCAGCAGTTCGCCGCCGCCCTGGTAATGGTCATGGGCGAGCACCGAGCCGCCGATGCGAGGCAGCGCGGCGTTGCATCCGAGGAAGTATCCGGGGAAACGGTCCACGAAGTCGAGCAGATGGCCGAAGGTGTCGCGGTCCACATGCATCGGCGTGTGGTCGGTGTTCACGCAGATGCCGTGCTGGTCGAAGTAGCCGTAGGGCGAGAACTGCCAGAACCATGACTCGCCGCCGAGCGTGACCGGCAAGGTGCGCAGCGTGCGCTTGTCACGTCCGGCGAAGCCCTCGTTCTCATGGCAGATCGTGCACTTCGGGTAGCCGCCGGCCACGGCGTTGCCGGCCGCCGCCTTCTTCATGTTCTTGAATTCGGGTTTGGCGAGGTTGATGGTCACCGTCAGCCCGTGCGAGTCGAAGCGCGGGTTCCGGTCGAGCTGGGCACGCTTGACATAATTGTTGGCCACACAGTAGTCGTAGAACCATTGCATGGCGGCCATGCCGCCATCCCGGTGCTCGACGAGCAGGAATCGGTCGTCGAGATCAGCGGGGTTGGCGGAGAGGATGCCCATGATGGTGTCGGCGTAGGCCGGGCCTTCCTCCGGCTTGAAAAGGCCGGCGGTTGTGGCGGCGGCGCGGAAGGCGGCGAGCAGGGGGTCGGGGGTCTTTTCGCCATAGGGGGCCTGGCTTCGGCTGCCAACAATGTCTTGGACTACGTCTGACACTGACGCCGCCGACGTTGTGGTTTTGGGTCCGGGGTAGGAATCTAGGCGGAAGAGGGCGAAGATTTGGTTGCGGGTCCAGTCTGCGTTGCGTGGGTCAAGGTCAAGATGGGCCAAGGCATAATCGATCAGGGCGTCGATGCTGGCGTATACCTCGGTCAGCTGATCGTTCATTGCTCTGCCTCCATCATGCTGGTTCGGGTATGGTTCGGCTGACGGCTCACCTGGCAGCCTCCATGATGTCGGCTACGATGGCGCGGGTTTCGCTGGCCTTCTGCTCCATCTCCTGCACGAGTTTGATCTGGGTGCGGGTGCGCACCAGATTATGCTCGGGGTACTTGGTGGCAAAGTAGATATCGCCTTCCAAGTAGTCGGCGAGAAAGCGCATGCCGCATTCCATGGTGAGCAGGTTGCCGCTGAACGGCAGCAGTTCGGCCTCGCGCGCGGTGATGCTGCCGCGTAGTTCGCCCACGAAGCCTTCCGTGTAGGCGCGGAACAGCTCGGTGCTGAAATGCACCTTGCTGAGGTCCTTTTCGTCTTCCAGAGCAGTGGACGCACCAAAGCGTATGGAATCGCCGAAGTCGAACAGCATGGAGCCGGGCATGATGGTGTCGAGATCGATGATCGCACGCGCCTTGCCGGTGGTGGCGTCCATGAGGATGTTGTTGAGCTTGGTGTCATTGTGGGTCACGCGCAGCGGAATCGAACCGTCCCTGAGCCCATCCATCACGACGGCATACTGGTCGGCGTGACTCAGATAGAAGTCGATTTCCGGCTGGCATGCGGCGGCGCGGCCGAGCTTGTCCGCGGCGAGGGCGGCCTTGAAGTCCTCGAAACGATGCGGGGTGTCGTGGAAGTGGGCGATGGTTTCGGTCAGCTGGCTGGCGTCGAATTCGGACAGGAAGTTCTGGAAGTCGCCGAATGCGCTGCCGGCTTCGCGGAACACGTCCGGGTTCGGCACGAGGTTGTAGGACACGGTGTGTTCGATGAACTTGTAGACGCGCCATGCGCCGCCATCGATCTCGGCCCAGGTGGCGCCTGAGGTGGTGGGCACAATGTCCAGCGTCTCTTTGCCCTGAGCCTTGAGAGTGGAGGTGACCAGTTCGACATTGCGCATCAGATTCACCGTATCGGGGAAGATGCTGGTGTTCATCTGCTGGAGGATGTAGCGGGGGCCGTCCGTGGTCACCAGATAGGTGGTGTTGATGTGGCCGTCTCCGTAAGGTTCGATACCGGTCACGGCACCTTCCAGCGCAAAATGCGAGGCGATGCCGAATAAAACTTCATTGCTTTCAGTCATGATGGGTCCGTTCTCCAAAACGTGGGATCAGGCTTCACGCCAGGCGATACCGCTGTCAGGCAGGTCGAAGTCCTCGGTGGTGCCGTCGGCCAAAGTCACCGTGGTCTTCTGCGGCTGATCGGTGTTGTTGATTACGCAATACAGCCCTTGCTCGGGGAAGTGTGCCACTTCGCATTCCGGATTGGACGAGCTCCAGGCCGCATACTTGTCTTCGTTGTGGGAAGCGTAGAACAGCACGCGTTCCAGCAGTCGGGCGTTGGCCGCCGAATAGGGCAGGCCGGAGATGTACACGCCGCGGCCCTTGCCATAATCGTTGGTCGCGAGCTGTACCTGGCCGCCGTCCGCGCGCAGCAGGGTCACGTTTTCATTGACCGGATACGTGTTGAGCACGGGTTCGCCGAAATCGATGCCGCCCAACGGCTTGATGGACTGGCCGCCGCCGCAGCCGCTCAGCGGGATGCGGTAGCCGGCCTGCTCCCAAGCCTCGCGGGCCGCCGGGTCGACCGGCACATCGGCGGTGATGAAGTGGTCCGGCACCACCGGCGGGAAATACTTGTCCACCGAAAGGGTCTGATAGCGCTCCTCGTCCACGCCAATCACGTCGGCCAGCTGGAAGAACCGGCCCGTTTGGAAGCGCGGTGCCGAGCTCGGCTCGCCCACGCCCACGAACGCGCCGCCGCCACGCACCCAGGCGCGCACGGTTTCCACGAGCTTCGGGTTGGTCCACACATCGCCGCCGGTGAATGCGGTGTCGACCGGGCCGCCGTTGATGATTACGTCGATATCGCTATCGATGCCATGCGCGAGTACGTCGTCGAAGCTGATGAACCGCACGTTCACGCGCATGCCGGACAGGGATTCCAGAATGCCGTAGTAGGAGTAGGTCTGCTTGTTGGGCAGGGCGTGTGCCACGGTGAACGCCATCCAGGAGCGCATCTTGCCCCAGGAATTCAGAATCGCCACGTTGAGCTCACCTTCGGCGGCCACCCCACCGGTGCGGTCGTGGATGTCGCGGAATTCGTTGGCGATATGGGTCACCGTGTCCACGAACTTCGGGAACTTGGCGGCCAGGGAGAGGTAGCCGCCGTAGCCCATGCGGCTGATCGGCGAGCGCAGGATCGCGCGGCGGGCCTTGCGCCAGTTGTCGAGGCCTTCGATGCTCGGATCGTTGCCCTCGTGGAACGTGTCGGGGAAGAAGTACGGCAGGAAGCGGCCTTCGGTGTACTTGACGCCCGGAATATCGGCGATCATGCGGGTGGTGGTGCCGTCGCCGATGGAACCGACCACGGCGTCCAGGCCGAGTTCGTCGAATCCGTCCTTGTACGGTTCGGTGCCGATCCACTGGTCGCCGAGGAACATCATCGCCTCTTTGCCGGCGGCGTGGGACATGTCGGCGAGCTGCTTGACGTTTTCGCGCACGAAGCCGGAGAGGAAGTCGATCCAGTCGCGCTGGGCTTTTCTGGGCACGCGCCATGCGGAGTTGTAGGCACCGCCGTCCACGAAGTCCTCCGGGCGCAGGCGGTAGCCATACTTGGCTTCGAAATCATCCAGCGCACGCGGGCTTACGGTGCAGGCGCAACCAAACCAGTCGACGACCTTTTCGCGGCGCTTTTCATCGAACAGGAGCGTGAACTGGTAGAAGAACGTGGTGAATCGCACCACATCGGTCTGCGGGCTGTCCTTAAGCCACTGCTCGAACGTGTCGAACACGAACTTGCGGGTGGCCGGATGGTAGATGTCGAACGGGATCTCGTGTTCCTTGTCGCCCCAGTCGTTGGTCAGATGGTTGTACATCTCGACCGGGTCCCAGATGATGTAGGCCAGGAAACTCACCGTGTACTCATGCCATGCGGCAACGCCGCTCACATGCACGGTGTCCTCGTCCGCGTCAAGCGTCCAGTTCGCCGAATCAACGACCTCGCCGGTGGTGCGGTCTACAACCTCCCAATACTTGTGAGGGTCGGCATCACGATTCGGCTTCAGCTGCTCAGCGAAGAAGCTTTCCATCAGCGGAATATCAACCGTATCCGATTCGGCGAGAATGCGATCGGTCAGCAGATACACCTGTGGCGTCTCATCCATATGCAGCGTAATCCACTCGTTATGCGCGCGAGTCGGGAAATACGCATTGTAAATCTTCTTGCCCAAGGCAAGCACAGCCTCATCCAGATGCGTGCCATCGGAGTTACGAATGGCGTCTGCTCCCCACAGTTCGGCAAGCTCCTTGGTCTTCTCCGCAAAATTCTCCTCGCTAGGCAAGGTGAAGCGGCCGGTGCTAGTCATAGTCTCTCCTTTGAGGACATTGATTATTTTTTTGGATAATTAAATTGTAAACAATATATGCATATAAAACAAGAATCCGACACAACCGTCGGGCGTCCAGGATCCTGACTGTATAAATCCTTGAGAGTAGCCCCACGGCAACGCCGGAAGAGCGAATTGAACATCACCGGAGCTTCCCGGTCAGTTTCACCGACAATCTCATGACAAGAATCAGGAAGGCTCTGGATCGGTATGGTTGCGTGCTACTTATTGTTGAGAAGCCGTCCGGCGCCGGAAGGAGTAGCACGAGGCACCGGACGGCGGGAATTATTGGTCTTAGGCTGTCCGCTTAACGCGTCGCCTTCGGCCCCTGCAATTAAGGACTCGCCTACGGCGAGACTCAATGCTGCCTTCGCTCGGCTACCGCCTCGCTCGGGCCGACGCTACAGACAGCCCACCGGGCTGTCCGCTTAACGCGTCAGCCCTTGACCGCACCAGCGGCGAGGCCGGCCTGCCAGTAGCGCTGGAGACCGAGGAAGAGCACGATCACAGGCAGCACACCGAGCAGAGCACCCATCATCAGAGCGCCACGATCAGTGAAGGTAGCCAGAGAGACCATGCCGTACAGACCCAAGGTCACCGGCTTCAAGGTATCGGAAGAGACCATCATCAACGGCAGCAGGAAGTTGTTCCAAGTGGCCACGAACAGGAACAGGAAGATCGTGACCATTGCCGGAGCCAGAATCCTCAACACAATGGTGAAGAAGATGCGAGCTTCGCTTGCACCATCGATACGCGCCGCCTCAAGCAGCTCGTTCGGCACTGAGGTCTGCGCGTATACGCGGCCCAGGAAGAAGCCGAACGGAGAGACGCAGCACGGGATGATGATGGAGAGCATCGTGTTGGTCAGGTGCATGGCATGGAAGATGGAGTACTGCGGAATGGTCAGCAGAGCGGCCGGCATCAGCATGCAGCCCATAATCACGCCAATGGCAAGGTTCTTACCCTTGAAGTTGAACTTTGCGGTAGCGTATCCCGCCATCACAGCCACGAGCGTACCCACCAGAGCGGAAACACCCGAGTAGATCAGGGAGTTCAGCACCCAGCGCCAGAACTGGCCACGGGTCCAACCAATCAGCGTGCCATAGTTCTTGGCGATGGCGGCAGGCAAATCGCTCAGACCCACGGCGAACCACAGACCGTTGCTGCCGGTCATCTGGCTCGGCGTCTTGGTCGAGGCGATGATGGCCCAGTAAATCGGGAACAGAAAGTAGATCAGCGCGAAGACCAGAACAACGATGGTGATGGTCTTGACCAGCGCGGAAGGCTGCATGGAACGAGGCAGGTCGTTGGCATGCTTGTCGCGAATCCTGTCAGCCTTCTTACGAGCGCGTGCGACCGCGCGGGATTCCTTATCAGTAGCTTCTACGGTGCTCATTCTGCGTTCACCTTCCTTTCAACGAGCGTGTAGACCACGGCGAGTACGCCAGCGATCAGTGCCATAACGATGGCCACAGCGGATGCAGGTCCGTCACCACCCGGGGTCAGCGTGCCCTGCGAGGTATTGAGGGCCATCATCATTGGCGTGTACGACTTGGAAATGCTCGGATCGGAAATCGACATCACCTGCGGCTCGTTGAACAGCTGGATGGTGCCGACGATGGAGAGCAGCATGGCAAGCAGGGCGGCTGCACGCACGTTCGGCAGCTTGATCTTCATGGCGATCTGGAAGCCACTGGCGCCATCGATGCGTGCGGCCTCGTACAGATCGTGCGGAATGGCCTGCAGTGCGGCGAGGAAGATCAGCATGTTGTAGCCGGTGAAGGTCCAGGTCGTGATGTTGGCCATAGAGCCGAGGACCACATTGTCGCCGAAGAAGTTCACCTTGATGCCGATGGCGGCAAGTCCCTTAACGATAGGGGAAATCTGGCCGTTGTAGAGGTACACCCAGATGATGGATGCGACCACGCCCGGAATGGCGTACGGCAGGAAGTAGCTCAGACGGAATGCGGTGATGTGCTTGACGATATAGGAATCGATGAGCATTGCCAGAGCAAGTGCCGCGATGATCATGACCGGCACCTGAATCACGGTGTAGAGCACTACCCTGCCCACGCCAGCCCAGAAGTTGCCGGAAGTAATAACGTATTGGAAGTTCTGAAGTCCGACGAACTTATCGACCAGTTCCCCGCCGCCGTATGCGCCACCGCCCGTGGTGACCTGGCGGAAGAAGCTGGAATAAATAGCCCAAATGATGGGAAGAATAAATACCAGAGCGAACAGGATGCCAAACGGTGCCATGAAGGCCCAGCCGGTACGATTCTCACGCTTCACAGCATCAGAAGCCTTTGGCTTATCGGCACGCCTGGCGACCCCCGTCTTCGCCGTTTTTGTTGTTGCAGTCATAGGGAAACCTGTCTTTCAAAAGAACAGTGAGAAATAGAAAGTACGTAATGCAGTTCGAATCGATGCAGTCAGATCAAACACAATTAATGACGAACCGAACTCGAGTAAAAGGAAAGGCCGGAGTGTTGAGCTCCGGCCTTTCGATGTGTGGTTGAGGATATCAGCGGCTGGAAGGAACCCTAACCGTTAATGTCACTCGGAAACAGACAGGCCGAAGTTCTTCAGCGTATCCACAGAGGTGGTCTGTGCGTCGGAGAAGATGTCTGCAACCTTGCCGGAGCCATCGGTGGCCTTGGCGGCGGTTTCGTTCATCTTGGCGGCGACTGCGGAGAAGCCAGGCATGTAGGTGAAGTCACCCATGTTGTTGTTAGCGGTCTTGAATTCCTTCATGATGTCCTGACCACCGAAGAAGGTGGACCACTCGGAAGGAGTCTCAGCGTCTTCAGTGGTAGCAGCCGGCACGAGGCCCTGGGAAACCAGATCAGGAACCTGGGTGTTGAACCAATCCAGGAACTCCATTGCTTCCTTCGGGTGCTTGGAGTTCTTCAGCACGGCCACGGCGGAACCACCGTCAGGGCCGGTCTTGCCAGCGTTGCCGAACCAGTCACCGAGCTGAGCGACCTGCCATTCGCCGGAGCCGGTGCCACCGGAGGAGGTCATGAACAGCGGGGCTTCCCAAGCGGCGGCCACAGTACCGATCAACGAGCCATCCTTGATGGATGCATCGAAGGACGGATCCCAACGCGGGTTGGTGGTGGCTGCCTTGGCGTCGAGCAGCTGCTGGTAGAAGTCAGCGGTTGCCTTGGAGCCATCGGTCTCGGTGTTGACGACCCAGGAGTCGCCCTTCACCTTGTACCAACCACCGGAGGCGCCAGCCAGACCGGAGATCATGTTGCCGGCCTCATCAGGCTGGTAGGACATGATGTACTTGCCAGCGGCGGCAGCGGTCTTGGCAGCGGCGATAAACTCATCGGCGGTCTGCGGAATCTCGGTGATGCCGAGCTTCTCGAACTCAGCCTTGTTGTAGAAGTAAACCAGCGGGCCGGTGTCCTGCGGCAGGCCGTAAGCCTTGCCGCCAACCTGAACCAGGCTGTACGGGCCGGATGCGAAGTCGTTCTTGTACTGCTCGGCATACTGGGTCACATCCTGCAGCAGACCCTTGGTGAAGACCTCAGGCAGCTCGGCGTAACCGACCTGAGCCAGATCCGGAGCCTCGCCGGACTTGACGTCGGTCTCAAGCTTCTTGATCATGTCAGAGGCCTTACCATCGAACTTGGTGGCCTTGACCTGAATATCCGGATGCTGCTTATTCCACTTGGCAACGATGTCGTTGACCAGAGTCATGCCCTCGGAATCCGGCAGACGGTGCATGTAGGTGATGTTGACCACGCCACCATCATCGGTGGTCTTCGTGTCGCCGGCAGTGTCGCTGCCGCAACCGGCCAAGCCCATTCCCATTGCTGCTACCGCGGCAAAAGCAGCCACGATGCGCTTATTGCGAGATACCATATCTCTACTCCTTCGTAGTGAAATCATCATCTCAGTGTGATGACTGATTACTAATGTATGCCCTCATTCTTTTATTGTCAACTTAGCTAACAATTACCGCGCGTCCCGTTGAGGCGAGTAGCATTAAACCGGTTCGATGCTCGATTGTGCGAGTTTGTTCATTTCATTAACTCCCCTTACAAAGCAACGTACTTTTGGTCCACCGGTAGGCCTAATGAGATATTGGATAGCGGCAACAATCCAAGACGTTAGCTTGCAATCGTCCACCGCAAATTGCAAGCACTTGCCAACATTATCGGTTTTCAGGTCGCCGGCGCGATACCCGACCAGGGGGCACCGCACCTTAATGAGACGCTACACGAGCAGTCTCAGCAACTGGTAGAGCTGCCACAGGCTACGCACGTTGAAGTGCGTGCCGTCAACCGTGGCGTTCGCCTCGCCATCGCCCATATGGACGATCACGGTGCGCCCGTTCACGGTCAGACTACCGTGCATCGTGATATGATTCATCTTGCAACCTTGTTGATTAAAGGCGCAAGCCGGTAATCAACGCAAAGGCCCGATGCTGCAAACGTCGGGCCTTTTCTTATCGGCTCACGCCGATCGGCCCGTCATATCAACGGGGACACCGCATGTTACGGCATCACAAACCAATATATCAGCACCCCGGCGGCAATCAAGAAGACAGGTTCCAGAAAAAGAAAAAAGGGCCTGGGCATGTTGCCCAGGCCTCGGTTCGCGGACAGGGCGAGATTCGAACTCGCGGAGGGTTGCCCCTCAACGGTTTTCAAGACCGTCTCTTTAGGCCGCTCAGACACCTGTCCTGATGCGCGTTCACACGCGCAAGTATTCATTATACAGAAGGGAGGGATGTTGATATTCGGCAGTGCGGTCGGTCTTGGATTCGCCTGCTGGCTATCAGCGATCTCTCCCTCAGTAATCTCTCCCTCAGTCAGCTACGCTGACAGCTCCCTCATCAGAGGGAGCTAAAGCACGATGAGACTCAGGCCTCCCACTTCGTGGGCTCGATAACTTCCTTGCCGCCCATGTAGGCGCGCATGGCCTTCGGGATCTCGATGGAGCCGTCCTTCTGCTGGTGGTTCTCCATGATAGCGACCAGCCAACGGGTGGTGGCCAGCGTGCCGTTCAGGGTGGAGACCGGGCGGGTGCCGCCGTCTTCCATACGCTCGCGGATGTTCAGGCGGCGAGCCTGGTACTCGGTGCAGTTCGAGGTGGAGGTGAGCTCGCGGTAACGGCCCTGGGTCGGCACCCAAGCCTCGCAGTCGAACTTACGGGCGGCGGAGGAACCGAGGTCGCCGGCGGCGGTATCGATGATGCGGTAGGGCACCTCGACCTTGGCGAGCATCTCCTGTTCCATGGCCAGCAGGTGCTCGTGCTCCTTGTAGGAGTCCTCCTGCTTGGCGTAAACGAACATCTCCACCTTGTCGAACTGGTGGACGCGGATGATGCCGGAAGTATCCTTGCCTGCGGCACCGGCCTCGCGGCGGTAGCAGGAGGACCAACCGCAGTAGCGCAGCGGGCCGTTGCCGAGGTCGAGGATCTCGTTCTCGTGCATGCCGGCGAGCGCCACTTCGGAAGTGCCGACCAGGTACTGGTCATCGGGCTCGCGCAGACGGTAGATCTCGTCGGCGTGGGAGTTCAGGAAGCCGGTGCCGCGCATGACCTCGGGGCGCACGAGCGTCGGGGTGATGGCCAGCGTGAAGCCGTGCTCTTCGGCCTGGTCCACGGCCATGGTGAGCATGGCAATCTGCATGCGGGCCACCTGGCCACGCAGGAAATAGAAGCGGGAGCCGCCGACCTTGACGCCGCGGCGCATATCGATGCCGGCCACGCCGGTGCCGAGGGTCAGGTGGTCCTTGGGCTCGAAGCCTTCGGCCGCGAAGTCGCGAATCTGGCCAACCTTCTTGACGACCACGTAGTCATCCTCGCCGCCTTCGGGAGCTTCGGGCTCCACGATGTTGGAGAGCTTCCACATGGCGGTGGTGTATTCCTCGGCTGCGGAATCGGCCTTGGACTTGTATTCGGAGACCTTCTGGGACAGTTCCTTGGTTTCGGCGATGAGCTTGGCCTTCTCGTCCGCCGGGGCGGAGGCGACTTTCTTGCCGATTTCCTTCTGCTGGGCGCGAGCCTCTTCGAAGGCCTTCAGCGCCTCACGACGTGCAGTGTCGGAGGAGAGCACTTCGTCGACGAGTTCCACGGACTCGCCGCGCTTGCGCTGGGATTCCTTGACGATATCGGTGTGTTCACGGATGAATTGAATATCAAGCATGGGCACCAGACTAGCCGCGTAAGCAGACACCGACAATGGCCGAATGCGCGGGAGTCACGCGCAAGTCACGCGGAAATCACAGGGAAGCCCGGGAAAGTCCGTGGACGGGTCCACCCGGCCAATTTCGTCAGATGAGACGCGATTGAACCATAATCACGCCCCACGGGGCTGTTGCGTGCAGGAAATGTTCACGTACGGCGCACCATGGGCGCAAACGACCTCCCCACCGATAACAATAGGAGCCATGCCTCAGCCTGCCCTCACCGTGTTTCTGATCATCGCCGCAATCGCCATTGTGGCGGTGCTCATCGCCGTCATCGTCATCGCCCTGCGCGCGCAGCGCCGCCGCAAGCTGGCTCAGACGCTGGAGAAGCGCCGGGACGACGAGGTGCAGTACGCCTTCATCGTGAATCCGTCCAAACCGCAGGCCGAAGCCCGCCGGCTGCATATCCAGAGGTTCTGCGAGGCCAAGGGGCTCAATCGCATCCGTTTCTACGACACTCAGCTTGATAAGGACGGCAGGGTTTGCGCGCTGGAGGCACTGGAGGACGGCGCCGACGTGGTGATTGCGGTCGGCGGCGACGGCACAGTGCGCACGGTGGCGAGCGCCGTCTCCGGCACCGGCCATGCGCTGGGCATTATCCCCATCGGCACCGGCAACCTGTTTGCCCGCAATATGGGCATCCCCGTGGACGATATCGACGCCGCACTGACCGTGGCCACCTCCCACG
>ERZ1673698.1340-NODE-1340-length-24424-cov-20.753252_pt1 | contig 24424 bp, 19 predicted proteins | sample MGYA00580228_ERZ1673698 | MGnify/ENA primary metagenome ERZ1673698 (study PRJEB41218, sample SAMN15661768) | gut metagenome | host: Homo sapiens | place: Canada: London | collected 2015-08-20/2019-03-30 | study: EMG produced TPA metagenomics assembly of... | reverse complement strand
GCTTCCTAATTTCTATTCACATCAATTCTGAGAAAGCACTTTTTCTTTGTGTTCCAATTTCTTAAAAAGAAGCTGCCAGAAAATCATATCTTCTGGCAGCTTCTTTGAAATTCAGTATTTGTTAATGTGCAACACTCATGCTCTCATCAATCCATTTCTGTACGACATCGACGCCAATCTTAACGGCTTTAGCAATCTTGTCAGCAGGTAAACCCATCTCTGCAAGGGCAATCGTTGTCTCTTTTGCTTTTTGCATTTCACCGCTTTCAATACCTTCACTGTAAATCTGTTCCATCTCACGGCACATGAATTCCACCCCTTTCTACTACAATATATTTATGGTTAATATCCCTTACAGCCAGTAAGGAATTATCCATCTTGTTGCTTAAGCTGTTAGAATGTAGGTAGCAATTGGATATCTTTTCCTTTCTTGGACTTCGCGTCCGTTAAAAAGACTGATAACCAGCTCCTCATTCGCAGCGTTCGTTTTATGCAGGTTGAATCACCATAGGTGCATTCGTGTCACACCACAGTAGATTGAATAGGCAATGAGTAAAACTGGTACTTATCCATTGCAATAATCTTAAGGAGTGACAAATTTATGAACGCAGTAGGTATCGATGTTTCAAAAGGTAAAAGTATGGTTGCTATTATGCGGCCTTTTGGCGAAATTGTTTCCACACCCTTTGAAATTAAACACACATCCAGTGACATCAATTCGCTTGTAAAACTTATCAAGTCTATCGAAGGTGAGTCCCGAATTGTAATGGAGCATACCGGACGCTATTACGAAGTCCTTGCCCATCAACTTTCCGAAGCAAATCTTTTCGTTAGTGCCATTAACCCAAAGCTTATCAAGGATTTTGATAACGATTCCCTTCGTAAAGTCAAAACAGATAAAGCTGACTCTGTTAAAATTGCCCGATATGCACTTGACAAGTGGCAAAATCTGAAACAGTATAGCGTTATGGATGAATTACGCAATCAACTCAAAACCATGAACCGTCAGTTTGGCTTTTACATGAAGCACAAGACGGCTATGAAGAATAACCTTATCGGCATCCTTGACCAAACCTATCCTGGTGTTAATACTTATTTTGACAGTCCTGCACGTAGTGACGGCAGCCAGAAATGGGTCGATTTTGCATCTACATACTGGCATGTAGACTGTGTCCGTAAAATGTCCATAAACGCTTTTATTGATCACTATGAAAACTGGTGCAAACGCAAGAAGTACAACTTCAGCAAGTCAAAAGCTGAAGAAATCTATGGAAAAGCAAAGGAGCTTGTTCCTGTACTTCCTAAGGATGACATTACAAAGCTTATTATCAAGCAGGCAGTTGACCAACTTAACAGTGCTTCTATTACTGTTGAGTCGCTACGCACTCTCATGAACGAAACTGCATCCAAGCTTCCGGAGTATCCCGTTGTTATGGCAATGAAAGGGGTTGGAACGTCACTCGGTCCTCAACTGATGGCTGAGATTGGTGATGTTTCCCGTTTCACTCACAAGGGTGCCATTACTGCTTTTGCCGGTGTAGACCCTGGTGTTAACGAATCCGGCTCTTATGAACAGAAAAGTGTTCCAACTTCAAAACGAGGTTCTTCTGACCTCAGGAAAACACTATTTCAGGTAATGGATGTCTTAATCAAAACACATCCACAAGATGATCCTGTGTATCAGTTCTTAGACAAAAAACGGGCTCAAAAGAAACCGTATTATGTCTATATGACTGCCGGTGCTAACAAGTTTCTACGCATCTACTATGGACGAGTGAAAGAATATCTTGCATCTCTTCCAGAATCTTAATTATCTACTATACCTTTCAGACCAGCACTGGTGTGGTGGTCTTGTTTTGATGTCTAATTTTCAACCTGTATAAAATTTTCAAAGTTCTTTCATTTTAGCCTTGACTTTTTATTTGCAGGCTGTGTTTTTTTCGTATAAAATTTATTACTTGCAAAATTTTATACATAACCACAGTCCATCTATCTTACTCAAAGGATAACTTATTCCTCGATAAATTACTCGCCATTTCTTGCATTTTTTTATATTTTCGCCATTTTTTGCCTGCTATTAAAACAAAACAGATAAAAAGGACGCAGGATTTTACTCCCACGCCCCCCTAAACTTATCTGGCTTTATCTTCCCTGACTTTTATCAAATACAGAATTCTAATAAATTATTTGTACTATTTCAATTTATCCTCAACAGCTTTAACAATATTATCCAAATAGTCAAATCTATTTGCAATTATATCCTGCTCTACAAACTTTATTTTATAATGTTTTTGCAATTCAAAGAAAAGTACAATTAAATCCCTCGGCATTAATCCATTTCTAGGATCAAGAAGGCTAATCGTTTCATCTATATGTATACCAGTACTTTCCAATGCAAATTGTTTTATCCACAACTTTATATCTTCTCTCATGCAGTTTTATCCACCTCCCTAGAACTGCTCAAACATTGAATATTTTTTTAATCTTGCTTCAATTTTATTAAACCATCTTTCATCTTTTAAATCATCAGCATTAAAAAAATTTTTACTTTTGGGCAAAGCATTCATTTGTACATATACATATTTCAATTCACTTGAATACAAAGAATTTGAAACTATAGAAAAATTAGAAACAAAAAAGTCATCTATGTCTACATTATATCTATATTTACAAACATTTTTCATTTCCGTCTCAAACTGATCACTATATTCCCCGCTCAATAAATTAAGTATACAATAATCAACATCTACCGCCTGATATATTTCATATGCCCTTATTCCAAATGAAAAAAGATGTTTTTTGTTTAATGGTAATATTGGTTCTGGTACGCCAATTATAATAATATCCGGTTTTTCTTTATCTTCGACTTTTTTTACAAACTCATTAAATCTTAATATGGTTTCTTCACCTGAAAACCTATTATTATACATAAAATCCGGAATTGAATAAAACCCCATTATATTACTTATCTTTTTTGTTCCGATTTGAGCTACTTTATATCCTTTTTTCAGAAACATTTCTCTTAAATAAAGCTGAACATCAAATTTAGATACATTATATCCAACCCCCATGACGCTAATAATTGGCACTTCTATTTCCTGCTTATTCTTATGTACTATACTATCAATTACAATTTCATTACCTTTGCAAATTTCTATCCTTTTTTGAGAATGTTTGCCATATAAAATTTCATCATAAATTCCTGTTGCCAAAATGATCCTGACATTTTTTTCTAAAAAAACTTTTATTGCATTATCGTATTCTTCATAACTTACCATATTGCTATCTACAATTATGACTTTATCAAAATCAACTTCCTGCATACTCATTATATTTGCCATTGAATATATCATGGAAACGCCACTGTTATAGACTTCTGATACTTTTCCTCCCGGTACTATATATGATATATCACTTTTCAACAAATTTTCGCTTACTTTGCTCAAATATAAATTATCTAACGTATACGGATAAACAGCGTACTTCATACTAAGCCTCCTCAAATTTACACCCATATTTTTTCAATATAATATAGTCTTTTATTGTTCCTTCTACACCTGCTCTTGTCTGTTGACACCATTTTAACCGAGCTTCTGCATTAATCCTTCCATCTTCCTGCGCTTTAGAAATACATTGGTAACACATCTTATAGCACCAGCACTCTATACATTGTCTGCTTGTCACATCTGCTACATTAAGTATTTTAATAGCATTATCAATATTTATACCTTGCTGTAAATCGCCAATGCATAATTCTTCTGATGTTTCATCTACTCTCTCACAAGGAAAAAATTTTCCATCTGCCGTAACAAAAAAACGTTGAATTCCTGGCAGGCATTGCCCTCCAGGACTTATTATATCTTCATACCCTTCTACACCTATGTATCTTTCACACATAGCCTGTTTAATTGAAGCAATTTCGCTCTCATACAAAGTGGGTTTATATTCACTAAAAAGATCACTATCACATGCATACAAGAAAACTTTAAAAACTTCATAATTAGAAATTGCGTTTAGTTCCGGATCAAAATCTAAGATTTCCTTTCTATTAACGGGATTGATAAATGTCCCATTTACATTTAATCCTTTTACTGTATCATAATTTAAGAAAAATTCATTTGTACAAGATACATTTTGCTTTAAATCTATCACTGCATTAAAAGAAATTTTTTTATCGAAAAAAGGATACTTCTCTCTAATCAAAGCTATATTTTCCATAATTAAGTCAAATGTCCCTTTATTGCTATTGGCAAATATACGATTTTTATTATGAATATTTCGCGGACCATCCAAGCTGATTGTAATATTAAAATCATTTTGAACCAAAAAGTCTGCAATATCCATATTCAGTAAAGTGGCATTTGTTGTCATATTAAAGTTTATCTTTTTTTCACCGAAAACTTCTTTTGCATACGATACTGCCTTTTTAATCAATTCAATTTCCAATAAAGGTTCTCCACCATAAAATCCTATTGATACCTCATTGCAATTTAACGAATGTGCTGCCAAAAAGTCTATTGTTTTTACCGCTGTTTCAAAAGACATTCTTTTATTCGTATGGACACGATTAATATAACTTCCTGAATAAACACAATATTCACATCTCAAATTACAATTTTGTGTAACTTGCAAAATCACATTACCCATATTATACATATACAGGTCTTTTAAAGTATCTGTTTCATAATGTTTTATTGAACTAATTTTCTTTTTTTCTGTTAAGAAACCCTGTTCCATAAGAAAACTAATATCTTCTTCAATGTCTGCTGTAATTTCTTTTTCATCTTCTTTTCCCCATAATGAAAAAAATTCATACAATTCATATGGAATAGTAACAACTGCATTTATATTCACATCATATAAGTAATATTTTTTATGTTCAACAAAAATATGTATGTTAGGTTTTTTAATCTTCATTATTACATTCCTCTCCTCGACAAGAAAGCCTTGTACGAAAAATTAAATTCGACAAGGCTTTCCCGCTGTATACTTGGCATCAGTTATTCAATAATAAAATAGGTCCCCTGTTGGTCGCGCCAGTTGTATTATACTGAGCGTCATTAGCGATCTGTGTGCCGTTCGCTTCCCCGATAGAATGACAGTTCTGGCACTTACATACGCAGAAGCAAGTACATGAACAAGAAGCATATGCCATAAATGTTCCTTTTTCAGTCTTTGTTTTCTTCCCTAATTTCATATGGAACTCCTCCTTTCTTCAAAATTATAGAAATTGATACTATGCATATGTATCAAAACCTACCTTATTTTTAGTTGTCGCTTCTATAGCAATCATATTTTCTGTTTTTTTATCTTCTTTTTCTTTATCCTCTTTCATTTTCTCCAGCCATTTGTCAATTTCTGAATCCGTACCAGTCTCTCCAAAAATGCCACAGGTTGTCATTTCGGTTCCATTATTCGTAAACTTAAACTCCACTGATATCAGTTTACTACCATGACTTATTGCCGCCTTCTGTGCATTTCGTATAACATCTGGCATAATTGCTAAATTTTCCTCAAGCCATTTCGCAGTTTTTTCATCTCCACATGCCTTTCGCATTACACTTCCGTCAATCAATACAGAAGCATTTTTGCATGGAGTCAAACATTTATACTTGTTAGTCAAATACTTTGAATAGTCTGATACATTTTTAAACTTATTGGCTGAATTCATAGCGTATCCTGCATAATAATTTGAATTTATCGCCACTGACATATTCTATCCCTCCTTTTCTTAGTTATTAAAACCTTTCCATAGCACATCAGGAACATTTTAGCGTCTACCGTTTTAATATAACATGAAATCTATACTTTTCAATCAGCATTGCAGAAAGTGACCTATTTTTGCAGAAAACGTCCAAATAAAGGAAAATACCTCCTTATTATGACCTCCTTATTATTTCAATATTTCTCAAACATTTTAATGCCCGCATTAAACAATAAACCCAATTTTTTCAAACAGAAATTCACAATATTTATGCATATCCTGATTTCCGCTTCTTAAAACAGAAGAAAACAAAGACTTTATATCTATATTTCCTTCCGTTTTTTCATATTGCTCCAGATAAAGTGAACGGAACTCTAAATAAGAATCTTGAATATAGTCACATGCCTGATTTATATCAAAAGTATCAAACGATTCATTCAATTTTATATTCTGAAATTTCTGCTTATTTTCTGCATTTTGCTTTTGACTTTTGGCAACCATTTTATCCCATTTTATCAATTCCTCAAAACCTTTATTTAGCTTTTCCAATTCTTCATCCATTGACAGCAAACGTCTTTTTCCACTCTCTGAATCATCGCATACATACACTTCTCTTGTTCCATTACTGTATCCTTCTACAATTTTTTGATACATAGTAGAATAGGCATATGCAGCTCCCATTCCAATATCATCGAAACCATACCCATTTTTACTTTCACGGATACTCTTTAAATATTTAGCATTTTCATCCCATAATTCTCGAAGATAATCATTTGACCAAACAGTTTTAGGCACCGTTTCTCTGATATAATTTGCATAACCAGCGTCTAAGGCAAAACTATTATGTATATATGTGTTTTCCTGATTTCCCCCATCTACTTCATCTGAATGTCCTATCTTCCGCTGTTTCAGCTCACTACCCATATGGATATCTGCAACACGTTCTCCTACCCTTATCATCAATCATCTCCTCCATTTGGTTCTTTTCCATTCCAATAAGGATAATAATATTTCATGGTATAAGGTCTGGTAAAGGAAAGTCTATAATTTAAGTTCTCATAAAAATAATTGTACCATTCAATATCTATCACTTTACCTGTATCCGGATCAATATATAAATTTGCCATGTTCAAATCTTTCCAGCATGTCATGTCACTGGAACTTCCTGTCCCTCTAACATGAATCCAATAACAAGGCGTACTCCAGTCAAATACCGATAATGTTAAAACATACTTATCTTTTATTCCTGAAAATGATGAGTTTAAAACATATACCGCATCAGGAATTACCTGCTGATATTCTAATGGCAGTGATGTTCCTTCTGTTTGTAAAAGACAAACATTAAAATTTGATGTTCTTCTCAAAGAAATATCATAATTTACCGAGCTTGAACTTCTCTTGTAAGAATATGAGAAATCTATCTCATTTCCATTTACATAAAAATTTGTTCTGGCGGCATTAAATTGAAAAACTATATTTGCCCTATCACAAACGGCGTAGAATTTTGCAGTTGTATCTGTTGATATTGGCGCAATATTATGTATATATAAGGTATAACCTCTTGTTGCCGAATAACTGCCATCCGTACTTAAAACAACAAAATAATGAGTTCCTTCATCTAATGCGTATAGATTATCCTTGACTGCATACAGTGCATCGCCAGAATAATAATAGACCGCATACTTATCTGAAGTATATTTTAATTCGAACCTTACAGCACTAGCCTCTGAAAGAGTAATCTTATAAAAATCAACATCATATGGACTGTCAATAACACCGCATGTTCCATTTAAATCAAACACACCTGAAACTTCCGTTGCAGTTGAAGGAGAATCATTAAACTCATAGTCCACATCTCTTGTACTGGTATAAAGACCTAATGAAAAATTGCCGCTGCCTTCATACCCTCTTACCGCAATAAAATAAGTTCCTGCTTCAATCTTTCCAGCGATTGCCTCATCAACTCCAGTTCCTTCGTTCAAACTGTTTCCTATGATCGACAATTCTCCACTATCAGCATTTAAACTAAGCAAATATAAATCTGCATCAATTGTATCGTCCATTTCTAAATATATCGTTAATTTGCTTAATTGTTGTATGGTAAAATGATACCAACGAAACTCGTCTGTTATTAACGAATTTGTTTTCTTTTCACCATTCAGTATCTCTACCGCATTATTCGGATCAGTATTGTCCTCCTCATCATTCGTATCCAATGTCTGAATCCCTTCAAAGAAAAATGTCTGTTCACATTTTTTATTTCCTTCAGCATTATAAGTAATTTCCGGTACTTCAACTGTCGGTATTTCGATTTCTTCTTTTTCAAAATTCTCAAATGTAGTTACAGGAGCTACACTTTCATCATTTTCTGTTGCTTGAACATTCATACTGCTACTAATACCTACTGTAAAAAAAACCGCTGCTGCCATTAACATTGCTAAAAGTTTTCTTTTTACCATTTTGTTTCCCACCTTTCCACTAAATTATTGATAAAGTAATTAAAATTTCAATTTTACAATAGCAAATTCAAATCGTATTTACAATGTACCTTGCAGAAAATGACCTGTCTTTGCAGAAAATGACCATCCAAATAAAAAATCCCCTTGAATCACCCATAAATCAACCCTAAAGTTCAATCAAGGTATTTTTTACAAAGCAAATAAATCTATTGTTTTTAGTCCATTCTGGTTATTTCTTGAAACCTCCTCCAGATCATAAACTGTTTCAGACAAATAAAAAGGACGCAAGATTTTACTCCCACGCCCCTAAACTTATCTGGCTTTATCTTCTCTGACTTTTGGCAGCTCCTTCCCTACCGTTTCCTGCTTTGCCTCCGATGTTTTTCTTGCCTCAAAAGCATCTGCATTATACTTGTACTCCTGTGGTTCAGCTACCATCGGTGAGTAGATGATCTCTCTTTCTGTATCCGGTGCTTTCTGTTCCTTATCCTTTGTCTGCTCCATACGCTTTTCCTTATCAAACTGCACATTCATAGCCAGATTATCCAGCTTATCAATCGAGGCATCCAGATGCAGCTCCATTGATACAAGCAGTTTTTTCACTGCTTTCATAGGGGCAAGTACCGCCTTTGTGAAAGGGTGTTTCTGTTCCTTCTGCGAATAATCCACCTCCGGCTTATCTGCAAAGGTATGGAACGCATTGTTTACGGTCTGACCAGCTTCACGGAGTCCCTTTGCAAGAAGTGCTGTCCTTGCAATATCCCTGTCTGTAGATACAATCATATCTTTTACCGCTGTTCTGACATTGAGAAGTCTTTTCTTAATTCCTACAAATTCTGTCACCCTGTAAAGTGCCGCCCTGCCCTTTGCCTTTGTTTCATCAACAATATTCTTGGCAGTAGATTTTACCTGTACCTTTATCTCAGATACCTGTGACTTTATCTGCTCACATCTGGCATTGAGTCGCTCCTGTGCTTCTGTTAATGCTTTTTTTGCATTATTGATAAGGGTATCTTCCTGCATTTTCTTGATCTGGTCCTGCATACTGGTAAGTTCTTCTGTCATAGACACAATCTTTTTTTCCAGACCATCCACATAGGTGCATATCTCAAATACATCATTTGCCTGTTCTTTCATAGTATTCTTTTTTAATAAATCGAGAAGTTCTCTTATGATCTCCTCATTAGTAAGTGTCTTTTCTGCTTCCATCTGCTTTTCCTCCTTATAAACGGGGCAGCGTATGCCGCCCCTTAGCCTTAATTATCGAAAAGGTGTATCCTTTTTATCCCTGTCGGGATTTCCGTGGTTCTGTCCGGCATTCTCCCTTGCTTTTTCGTTGCTCTTATCCTTTGCTTTCTCATATTCTGCAATAATCTCATTATAGAGCTTCTCCCTGAAATCCTTTGTGACCGGATAGCAGACATCCTGATAAATCGGTTTGCCGTGCTCGTCCACCTGCTTTGTTTTATAAGAAGGCATTGATACAAAGATTTTCTCTTTGCCCTGAAGGATGTTTACATTATTTACAATGAAGCTGTTTTCAAAGTAAATGCGGGCAAGTCCCTTGATATTACTGCCTTCCCTTTCATAAGGTGTAACCGTTACAGAAAACTCCGGCATTTCCTGAGTTTTTTCCTGTGTCTGTGTTTCTGCTTTCTCCTGCTCCCTGATTCTTGCATAGGCATCAAGGATATTGGTATAGAGTTCCTCACGAAACTCTGCCGTGATAGGATTGCAGACATCCTTATAAATCACGCTGTTGTTCTCATCACGTTCATTGGAACGGTATCTTGGCATTGATACAAAAAGCTCTCCCTTTTCCTTATTTTCAAGGATTGCGATATTGGTAATCTTGAATGAATCACCAAATACCACTGTCGCAAAACCCTTGATGTTGCTGCCATCTTTCGCTCTTACCTCGTTTACCTTAATTGAATACTTCATACGCTGTTCCTCTCTTTCTTATATTTCTGAATTATCATTGTTTTCTGGTATGATAAGCTCACACCAAAGCTGTTCTATCTGTTCACAAGACAATCTGCCATTTAACCAGTTGCCAAGTGTAACGACCATTCCGTCCTGCTCATAGTAGAGCCACTCCTGTGTTTCAATGTTCCCCTCATACACGATGGTCACATCAAAATCAGGCATAAATAATCCTTCCTCTGCATCCCATACACAGGCTATTCCCTGTCTGAGTGTCAGATTCAGGCTTTCGACATACACAGACCAGCCGCTTACGACAATCTGAAAGTCATCATCAATCTCTACAATATCGTCCTGAGTGTCGATCAGCTCCTCCATTTCCGATACTGCTTCTTCTATCTCCCCCAGTCGGTATCTCTTATTCATCTGCCGCCTCCTTATATCTGCACCTGACAACAAAACGCATTGTTCCCTGTCCCGGCATTCAGCATTTCACTTCCGGTTTCTTCCATTACCGGGTATCTGATATCTATGCCCGGTATCTCAATAACGCCGATGACACTGCCTTCTTTAAGAATGGCTTCCTCCTCTTTACTAACGGTGGTTTGCTCTTTCTCAACCTCTGACCTTTCATCCTGCTTCTCCTCCAATGTCTGCTCAAATTCATTTATGAGCTGGTTCGTGTTTCTCTCTCCGGTTGTACACCAGAAAAAAGGGACTGCCATAATGGCAATCCCTGCTGTAATCAGTAGTCCTGTGACCACTTTCCTTATGCTCATAGAGTTTCACTCCTATCTTTTCCTGTTTCTGTCTGGCATATAGATTCCCTTATCCTCTGCAACAATCCCCGCATTTTCTATTCTGTCCTCAGACTTTTCTTCGTCCGGTCCCCCAAGATCTGCGTCCATAGCTTTTGCATTCTCAAGGTCAAGCTGGGCATTTAATTCATACTGCCTTGCAAGTTTTTCTTCCAGTTCTGCACTATATGCAAACGGCTTATCATACTCCGCCTTTGAAGCCTCAAGATCATTCTGGTACTGTTCAATCTTCTTTTCCAGAAAATCAACATTTTCGTGAAGTCCGTTGAACAGGTTCTCCAGCTTTACCATACTTCCCACCGGACTTGTGGAAAGTTCTGCCTTGTATTCCGTCTTTCCACGAAGCATCATATAGTTGATACTGAGGAAATTCTTTTCCACCAGAAGCTCAAAGCCGTGGAACTTACCGACTGGAGTGGTTTCGCCTGTCTTGCATTTGCTGATTGCTTCAAGCATTACGGTTCCACCATCCACTCGCTCTGTATAAGTTGCATTGCCTATGGTAATGGCAAAGTCCGGGTTATCAATCAATTCCTTATCCCTTGCCTTTATATCCTCCCTGACATTGGCAAGTTTCTCTGTCGCAGTTTTGATGAGTTTTGGATATTTGATCATAAAATTATCCTGCAATCCGTATCTCTGATTATCATACGACGCTTTTAAGAGCTTTAATCTCTGGACATCATTGTCAACCTCCATCTTTTCCCTGATTAAAGGGTTCCCTGTCGCAACCGCCTTAATCTCCGCATAAGAAAGTGTTGCCTCATCAATATCCTCACAGCTTCGGCTCACTGCCTTGCTTGTCATAACCTGACTGATGAAACGCTGCTTATTCTCCACAAGCGACCAGTTGTATGCATCAAAGGTTTGTTTTGTAACATATCGGTAGATTGCCACCTCATCATTTTTATTTCCCTGTCGGATACCTCTGCCTTCCCTCTGTTCAATGGAAGAAGGCTTCCACGGGCAATCGACGTGGTGCATTGCAACAAGGTGTGTCTGTACATTAACTCCGGTTCCGCACTTATCTGTCGAACCGATAAGGACTTTTTTCTTACCTGTCCTCATTTCCTTAAAGAGTGCATCCCTCTGTGCGTCTGTTTTTGCATCGTGAATAAATGCTATCTCCTCCGCAGGGATACCATACTTGATAAGTGACTCCTTCAGATAATCATAAATCGTAAAGTCCTTGTCCGGTCCCGGTGTTCCAATATCCGAAAAAATAAGCTGACAGCCTATATGACCATCAGCATTTCCTTTTACATATTCTTTCCAGACATTTTCCGCTACCTTATTGAGCTTTCCATCCGGGTTGTTCGGTGCGTCCTTATCAATCAGTCTTGCGTCTGTTCCAAGAAGCCTTGCTTCGTGTGTAATCTTTAAGAAGTTGTCAACGCTTGGATCAACACCTCCGCCCCTTATCCTTTCTGCCCTTACAACAAATTCTTCCATTACCTGCTTCACATACCAGTCCGGCTCCGACTCCACGATAATAGGCTTGCCACCACGGAGTGCAGGCACATCAAGGTCAAGCATATCCGCTGTCTGCACATCAGCAACCTCACGGAAGATGTTCATAAGTTCCGGCAGATTGGTAAACTTATTGAACCTGCTCTTGAAACGGAAACCACTGCCCTCAACCGTAAGCTCCAGTGCCGTTGTTACTTCTCCAAAGTTAGCCGCCCACGAGTCGAAATGATGAATTCCCATCTCCTCAAGTGCCGATTTCTGCAAATAAAGCTGCATAACATACATCTCACACATCGTGTTGCTTATCGGTGTTCCGGTAGCAAATACAATGCCCCTGCCATCATTTATCTCTGATAAATACTGGCATTTAAGCTGCATATCCGTTGACTTTTTAGCCCCACTACTGCTGATTCCCGCCACATTATTCATCTTTGAAAATGTGGCGAGGTTCTTAAAATTGTGTGCTTCGTCTACCATAATAGAGTCAACACCCAGTTCCTCAAAGGTAATGAGGTCATCTTTCCTGCTCTCATCGGTCAGGGATTTAAGCTGTTCCTCTAGCTTTTTCTTCTGGCTTTCCATCTGCTTTACGGTCCAGCGTTCCCCGTTCCGCTCCTTCATATCATCAATCGCATAGGTGATCTCATTTATCTGTTCATTAAGCATTCGCTCCTTTCTCTCTGCCGAAATTGGAATTTTTTCAAATTGCGAGTGCGACATAATGATGCAGTCATAATCGCCTGTCGCAATCCTTGATACAAACTGCTTTCTTCGGCTCTTTTCAAAATCACGCTCCGTTGCAACCAAGATGTTTGCTGACGGGTAAAGCCTTAAAAATTCACTTGCTGTCTGCCCGATAAGCGGCTTTGGCACTACCATAATTGTCTTATTGGCAAGTCCGAGCCTTTTCTGTTCCATACACGCAGCCATCATCTCAAACGACTTTCCGGCACCGACACAGTGGGCAAGCAGGGTATTTCCTCCCATAAGGATTCGTGCCACCGCATTTTTCTGGTGCGGTTTTAATTCAATTTCAGGGTTCATTCCCGGAAACTGCAAGTGGCTTCCGTCATACTCACGCAGGCGGATATTATTGAAGGTTTCATTATAATACTCCACATACTTCTGTCTGCGTTCCGGTTCTGCAAACAGCCATTCCTTGAACTTCTCCTTGATCATATTCTGCTTTTCCCTTGCAAGCATTGTCTCATTCTTATTGACTTCATAATGGTACTTGCCATCACCGTCATCAATCCTGTCCCTGACAGTGACCGTTTTTAAATTCAATGTTTCCTCAAAAATAGAATAAGCATCCATCCGGCTTGTACCATAGGTTTTCGTTGCCGCCACGGAATGTTTATCCATACTTTTGTTCTCAATGAACCATTCCATACTCATTTTATTCAAGTGTACCTGAATACCGGAATTATAATACTCCGTTCTGATTGCCCTTGCCCTTTTTGGTGTATTAAGCAGCTCATAGATAAACTGTTCATAATCAAGCGGTTCAATCCAAGTTGTACCAATCTTTACATCTATATCCGAGGCTTCAATCCATTCCGGCTGAACTTTCTCTAAGGCTGCGGCATTGGCGGCAAATCTTTCTGCCTGTGGATCGTCGGTATCAGCCGCCATTGCCTTTGCAACACGCAGCTTATCCCTTACATTGCCTGACAGATATTCATCTGCTGTCTCCCAGCCTGCGTCCGGGTTATTTTCATTGTAACGGTCAGGATTAAGAAAAATAATTCCATCGAGTTCCTTTATGAGAGTATCCCTGTCTGTTTCATAAATGGAGAGCATATAAGGAATATTTACATATCCAAACTCATTGACCGATACATTAAGAGCCTCAACTGCAGTTTCTACCCTGTCCACCACGGACTTTGCTTTAATCGTCTGCTTATAAAACATATCAGCCTTCTTCACCTCCCCGTCCTCATTTACTTCTTCCAGACTGCAAAGAAGCGAATAATCGCTGTCATCCCTGAACGCTGTACGGTTTGCTTTGGAAGTGATTGCTCCATACTTTCCAACGAATTTATCATATTTTACATTCAAAAGCTGCTGTTTGTCTGCAAGCTCCTCATCACTACAGCCCTCCATCTGGATATCAATCAGCTCTCTTGTTATCTGTCTGATTTCATCAAGGCTCTTAATACGCCCCTCCGCTGTCGGTGATACTTTCTGCCTTACCATCTCTGAATTTTCCCTGTAGTAAAGTTTTCCTTCAAAGAATGTGTAAGTATAATTTCTGACATCCGGATCAGCGGGAATGACTTCCTCTGTCTGTTCCTCATTATCTGCCAGTCTCTCAAAATCTGTCATCTGTGCTTTGATGTTACTGATTGCCTTATTGAGTGCTTCATACAGATTGAAGTTCTCATCATTATTCACACAGACGGTATATTTGCTGTCCTGTCCGAACATCCTTGTATCATACTGCATTGTACCAAGCATCATCTCCGGGTGCTCTGCAAAATAGGAATTGACTGCTATGCCATCACCTGTGACACCAAGATGTACCCAGTCAGGCTCTATATCAATTTTTCGCTCTCTTTTCTGTAAAAAAAGAATGTCCGCAGTCACCTCAGTTCCTGCATTATCCTTAAATGCAGTATTCGGAAGTCGGATTGCTCCCACAAGTTCTGCCCTCTCAGCCAGATACTTTCGTATAGTCGGATTGCTCTTATCCAGTGTTCCCTTTGTGGTAATCACTGCAACCATACCTCCCGGTCTTGCCTGATCGAGTGCTTTTGCCAGAAAATAATCGTGAATACGGAAGTTATACTTGTTGTACTTTGGATCGAATATCTTATAATCTCCAAATGGCACATTTCCCATAACAACATCAAAGAAGTTATCCGGATATGTGGTGTTTTCAAATCCTGTAATACTGATATTGGCATTCTGGTAAAGCTGTTTTGCTATTCTTCCCGATATGCTGTCCAGCTCCACTCCGTACAGCCTGCTTTGCTGCATTGGTGCTGGCATACTTCCGAAGAAATTACCGATACCCATAGACGGCTCCAAGACATTTCCGCCTTTAAACCCAAACTGCACAAGGGCTGAATTGATACACGTTGCAATCTCCGGCGAAGTGTAAAAGGCATTATTTACAGTTGCTCTTGCCGCACTGTATTCCTCATCGGAAAGAAGCTCTTTCAGTTCTGCATACTCTTTGCTCCACGCAGCATTATTCTCATCAAATGCCTGTGACAAGCCTCCCCAGCTGACAAACTTTGATAAAACAGTCTGCTCCTCCTGTGTTGCAAGTCTGTTTTCTGCTTCAATCTGCTTTAGTGTACAGATTGCATCAATGTTCCACTGGTATCTGGTCTTTGCACCACCCTTTTCTGTTTCCCACAGGTTATAATGGAAATTGAGTTTTGTCTGGTCTTGTGTTTTTTCTTTTCCACGCAGACCTTCCACTGGCGGTAATACTTCCTGTGCAGGTGTTTCAGGGGCAGCCTCCTGTGGTTCGGTATCCTTCTGTGGAATATCTGCCGATACATTCTTATCCTCATCAGAAATTATACGACCATCCGTGTCAATCTTGGTATTCAAGCCATATGCAATCGCCCGTTCTCTGGTTTTAAGACGGCTTTCTCTCACACTGTCCTCAATATCAAAGAACTTGCGGTAAACAGGATTCATCTTTTCCCTGTCAATCTTATTTTTTATGGTCTGATAGATTGCCTTCTGGTCCTCTCCACAGTAAAATGGCTGTTTTACCATATAGGATAAGATTTCATATACCTCACGCCATGATACGGTATCCCCTGCCCTCTCTCCATTTCTGTTTTTGTAGCTTACTTTCACATCTGCACTGCTTAAAGTGTATTCTGTGAGTCCATACTGATTATTGCAATATGCCTTTCTCTCACCCTGAACATTTCCCATCGCTATCTCACAGATCAGTTCCAGCTTATTTGGCATAAATGCAAAATCCGATTGCACCACATCCATAAGGAAAGCACGGAATGGTGTGTAACAGCTACATTCTGACACAAGTATCTCAATGGCATCTCTTAAATCTTTATCCATTGCAGCTACACGGTCAGCATAATCAATCGGCTTGATATACCGTAACTCAGCCGCCTTTCTGTTTACAGCATAACTGTCAGGCTCATCAGGAATAGCATAATCATCAATTTCTGATTTCTCCTCCTGCGTATCAACTTCACGGTACTCTGCGTCAATGACTTCATCATCTTCACGAAGTCCGTCCATTGCAAGCTCATCAATACGAGGTGTCTCCGACTGGTATTCTCCGGTAAGGATAAGTACACCGATTTCCTTTTCGACATTCTTCCACGAAACGTATCCTTCTACTTCTCCATCTTCATCTTTCCATTGGATACGAAGTCCCGAACCGTGAAATGTGTCATACCCGTGCAAGCCTAGACCGTCAAGCGGCCAGCTTGCACCCCCCTGACCATATTCTGCCTTGATACGCTTTGCTCTGGTTCCTGCGTCTATCTCTGTCTGATAGATTTCACACACCCTGCCTTTTCCACCGACAAAGCCAGTTCCTTTCATAAGTATCTCTTTTACATACTCACTTGGTACACTCTCTGCTTTCTTTGGATTAAGGTAATTATATTTTCTGGCAAGGGCAGCCTTTTTATCCTCCTCGAACTGACGCATAAATTCATTGTGTCTGGTTTTCTCCGGCTGCTTCACACCAAAACTTGCCTGCCCGTTTTGGTCGAAAAAAAAGGAAGCCTGTGTATATTCGGCTTCCTTACTGACACCCAATGAATTGATTTCATCAAGTTCCCTATTCAGTTCTGTATCATCTGATTCTAGTGGAATCGCATCACTATCTGATGGAGTACCACTTCCTCTGCCTGCATCTTCGCCTGCTCTCTTATCTTCCACATCTCCATTGTCGATGACGGATTCTGTGGCTTGTGCTTCATTAGATACTGTTCCTCCAACTGATCGTAAAGCTGGTTTGCTTCCTCCTCTACTGCCGACATCTTCTCGTACATCTTCCCGAATCTCATCAGTGTCTTGTACCTTGCCGGTTCGTTCTCCAGAAGATACTTCATTGCCATTCTCCCGTATCTGCCCAGCTTCGTTAAATCCTCTGTCTCGTCCGGCATTGTCAGCTCCGGATACAGCAGTCCGTCCACTTCCTTGTAAGTCATTGCTTCTAACATATGATATTCTCCTTTCGCTCTCAATCGTTTGTAAATTCCTACTAAATTCTCTAAGAACACTACAGGAGACATCGCATACAAGGGAACCAAGACGGTAAACTATCTCCTCATCTTTGATATTTACAATCTGACTGAAATCCTGTTCTTGCACAGATAAGTCAAATCCACATCTCGTCCCTACAGCATACATAACACTGGAATATACTAACTGCTCCATATCGCTATCCTGCTGTAAGCCCTTGCGTTTTTCGTTGAATTCCTTTATCACACTACCTGATAGCTGCATTAGTTCGGACATTCTATCCCCGAACTCCTCTTTTATTATATTCCAAACATTTGTTCCTGTAAACTGTTTTAGCGTATTTTTTAGTGATTCCCTGTCATCGCTTTTATACCGCTCCATCTGTCCTTCCGATACCAGAAAGTCTGCATAACTTTTCAGGTTTTCCCCCTCCAGATCCCAAGTCAGCTTCACATTCTTTCCGCCTGTATCACTGATATCGAAAATATATCTCATACGGGGATTAAGTGCCCTTGAGGGGAAGATAGCACAGCCCTTTGCTCCACGCTTTACATATCTTCCCACTTTCTTCCAAGTGTCATAATCTGCCATAAGGGTACTTTTCTCCGGTGATCTCTGAGCTGTTACCATAACGATATTATCAAATTCATAGCGATATAACTGACCAGCAACTTTTAATACATCTTTCCAGTTCTTTTCAGAACGGGTGATGTTGCTGATTTCTGAATCATATATCGCTTTGACCTTCATATCAACACTCATGTGTCACCCTCCTTTTACTTCAGTAATTCTGCAAACATTTCCTTAAAGAGCTTTGACTCCTCCCCGTCAAGCTCAATCACAAATTCTGCATCAACCGCCTGTCTATCACATTTGCCCTTTCCTTTTACAATCTTTCGCATAATCCTGAGAAGCACATAACACTGCTTTGACTTGGCTATGCTCTGCTTAAAGGCAAGTCCGTCGCTGTCAGCCGACTGCTGTGTCTCATAGACAATCACATTCAGCTTTCTGCTGATTTCCTCAACTTTCTCATATGGAATACTGACAGACGATTTTACCTCTCCCGGTCTTTCCCATTCCTTATGAAGTTCGTTTAATAAAAATTCCATATCCTTAATAACTGCTGTCTGCTCATTTTTCATCGTGTCTTTCCTCCATTTTCCTTTAATGAAGAAGGGAGCTGTTCTTCGCTGTATGGCGAAAAATCAACTCCCTTCATATCCTCCGCATCAAGGACTATCTGTTCTGAATAATACATATCCATTGCCTTGTTTATGGCATCGTCAAGTGACTCTGCCTTTACTGTCTCTACCCTTGAGAGAACTTCTTTTATCTCAATATCAAATTCTTTTTCCATTCGATATCAGCCTCCAATTCCATTTTTCCTCATCGGCTCTTTTTTTCTTTTACCTGTCTTTCCTTAAAACCTTCATCATACTTTCCATCTTCAAGCCTGTCATAAAAATATTCCTCCTCTATCGTTCCAAATTCCTTATACATCTGGTGCAGGAAATCATTCTGCATATTTTTTGGAATATCATCATCCTTTGACAAATCCTGATAAAAATAAAACTTCTGCTTGAGTTTCGCCCTGTAATCATAAACATCTTTTATCTTTTCAGGTGTCCCGTATTCTCTTTTATATGCCTTAAAGTTGGTCTGCGAAAGTGTGGACCCAAGATAAATCCCGTGCTCCCACGATACCCCAATCGTTGTGTTATCCTTTGTTGGCTCCTCGTCTTTCGGATATCGCTTATACTCTGTTGCTCCGAGAGCAATCGTGAGAGAGCCGCTTTTCATATCCATTACCACAAGATTGCGTGGAGATAATGCTTCAAGTACCATATAATCGTGGTCATTAAAATTATGAAATGTCTGCCCTCTTTCAAATGTCCTGTCGCATTTTTCATAATGCAGGATAAAGTCATCTATCCAGCCTCTATCCGTCATTCCAATCTCATCCATCTTTGTAATACACTCTGGGGAACTTGTTGCCTTATCAAAGTAAAATTTCTTTGAATCATTATAATATCCTTGCAAAAAGCGTCCCAGTTCCACATCATCTCTACAGAATTTTGCAAAAACTGTAACATTTGCTGCCCTGTAATACTCTGTAAAACCTTCCGCAAGCGTTCTTCCAAGAAGCAGCATCTGATCTGCAAGCTCTGACATATCATCAATGGCAACGAACTTCTTATAATCTTCCAAAGTCATAAGCATATTTCTTTCTGTTCCCTTATAATTCTCCATTACAAGAATCATATCTTTTAAATCCATTCTTACCTCCTGTTCCAGAGAGGACTTTCGCCCTCTCTGCCAATTTTCTATGGTCTGCCAATTACTACAATTTTTCCGACACTTGCCACATCACGGTAAACTACGCCAACTCTTTCATTCAGGGCTTCTACCACCTTGCCATTGCCGACATATACTGCCACATGGCTGATATTCTTATATCTTCCGTTGTTTGTGAAACTGTAAAAGATAAGATCACCAGGCTGCATTTCATCATAAGATACGGTCTTTCCTGCTTCATCAAGTCCCTGTGCTTCTGCCGCTGCTGTAGTTGCTCCTCCATGACTGATATTCACACCTGCATCCTTCCATGAATAATACGCAAGTGAACTGCAATCATAATAATTGCCACTATCTCTTAATTCCTGACTGTAAGGATAACCCACTCTGTGAAGGGCATAAGAGCAGACTGCTTTCTGCCTGCTATCTGTAATACCACTGAGGATTGCATTTATTTCATCCTCTGTCATGGAACTTACTCCGGGGCTTCCACCGCCTCCACCGCTTCCACTTCCAGCATATCCAAGCTGTCCCATAAACTCAGGACTCATGATCTGCTCAAGCATTTCTACCTGATCAGAATTAAATCCATAAACGGAAATCATATCTCTGTATGATTTGAGCGTAACATTTACATACAGTACCGACTTCGTAACAGTTGTTACATTGCCATCTGCGTCTGTTTCCTCCACATCTTTTGTTCCACTACTTGTAGTATAAGAACACATATCATTTACTACATTCTGCAACCACCCCTTTGATATATCATTCATAATTGTTGCAGTATCGCCTACACCATACTTAACCATGTAGACCGCCATAATGTCGTAGTAGTTACTTGGATTTTCATCCATTCCCTCATAATCTACATACACCAGTTCGCCAAAGTCATATCCGGTATGTTCATTCACTTTGGTATTCACATCACGGTTAAATTCAGACACATAAGCACTTGTAACTGTCTGCACTGTATCTCCTGACTCCAGCGGCGGTAAAAATAAGGCAAATGGTGAATTATAAAGAATCGCTATCACAGCAATAACCGGAACTGCAACGATTACCACTAAAAGAACCAACAGCAAAAGTACAAGTCCGATAATCGGAGCTGCCGCCTTTATCCAAAGAACTGCCTTTTTTACAATCAGATCTTTTACCAGTTTTATAACACTGTCCGTCTGATTTTCCTGTTCTTTCATCTTATCCAGAAAAAATTTAATCTTTCTGCTACGGTTCGCTACTTTCACATCCTTCGCCTCAATAGATACACCTGTGGCATAGCCTGCCGCCATGCCGACTGCTGTACCTGCTCCCGGTGCAACCGCTGTACCTGCCGCTGTGGTTGCCGCTTTTGCCGTAGTTTTGGCAGTTTCTTTTGCAGTGTTCTTAGCAGTTTCTTTCGCTGCTGTCTTTGTCGTGTCACCGGCAACCTTTTTTGCCGTATCACTGGCAGCTTTCTTTCCAATCTTTTTTGCCAGTTTCTTTCCTGTTTCTACCTTCTTGATACGCCTCTTTGCTTCGGCTGCCGCTTTCTTTCTGAAAAGTGACGCTCCCCTTGAAGCAGTTCCCGTAACCGGACGGCTTACTTCATATGCAAGATAAGCTGCCTGTGACACTTCCTGCCCGCCTTCCACCTGCTCTGTAACTGCTCCAGCCGCAAGTGCTCCCGTTCTTCCTGCTATATGAAGATTGGTATTCTTCGTCTTGATAGAAGTATTGGACTCCCGTATATTTCTCTTAAATTTTGAAGGTTCCTTTTCTTTCTTCTCTGCCTGATGAATGGTACTCTTACGATAAGACTTCTTTTTACCTGTATCATTTATCTTTGCACTGGCAATTTTCGGACCACGCTGTACGGTGTAAATGTTACTGCCCTTAATTTTAGCCTTCTTCGGTTCATGCATATGAATCTTAGCTTTTTTCTTAGTGTGAATGACCATAGGCTTGTCATCCACTTTTTTTATCTTCAATGTTCCCACCTTCTTTCTGTATCCTTAAAAAAGGTAAAAAAGTAGCCATCCGGAACTTAGTCCAAATGGCTGATACATTGCAATTCTAATCAGCAAATTTTGCCTCCCTTTTCTTCTGCTCCGCAATCTTTTCGTGGATATTGGTGTTATACAGTCTGTAAAGGTCAGTGTCCTTGCTGATCTGGTTATCAAACGGAATTACCACGGAACCACACTTGATAAGTCCCATTCCCGATGCAGTATTGGTTACGAAACGAAGCTGTGCCTCTGATACACCGATAACCTCTGCCATCTTGGAACTGTCTGTATTCGCCTGCTTTAAGAGTGCAACAAACTCAGAGTTTGCAAGCATTGTAGTGGCGGTGTAGTTCTGTAAAAGGTCCACGACGTTCTGGGTGATACCCGTGCACAGTCCACCTTGTTTCCTCACCTTCTTCCAGAGCTGCTGTAAATATTTTGCAGAATACTCCGAATTAAGCAGGACATGGAACTCATCAATATAGAGCCAGGTTGCCTTGCCCTTCTGCCCGTTTTCTACAATTCTGTTCTGAATGGACTCCATCATAACAAGCATTGTGATAGGACTAAGTTCCGTGCCTAAGTCCCTGATACCATATACCGTGAATCGGTTATCTACATCAACATTTGTCTGATGGTTAAAGATATTGAGGGAACCATTTACAAAAAGTTCCAAAGACAATGCGATATCCTTTGCTTCGTCCTCCGGCTGTTCCATAAGGATATCGTAGAAGTCACTCATTACCGGAATATACTTTTCCCTGCCCCTTGCGATGTCGATATACATCTTTCTCACGCAGCGGTCAATGATTGATTTCTGTCTGGAATTTAAGCTGTCCCCGATACACTGCTCACAAAGACCAAGCATAAATTCCCCTTTTTCCCTTATCATTCCCTTTGAATCATTCGGATCAAGACTCCACACATCCATCTCAAGCGGATTTACATAATTGTCCGTGTATGTGGACATATTTACCACGGTTCCACCATAAGTCTGTGCAATATCAAAATATTCGTTCATCGGATCAATGACGATAATCTCATCATCTCCCGACAAGAATACGCTGCCCATTTCCATCTTACAGAAGAATGATTTGCCGGAACCCGGCACTCCGAATACAAAGCCATTTCCGTTGATGAGCTTCTTTCTGTTACCGATATTTACATTCTTACTGATCTGGTTGATACCGTAATAATTACCTGTGCTGTCATTCAGTTCCTGCACATTAAACGGCATAAGCACCGCAAGCGACTGGGTAAGAAGGGTACGCATTGTTTCCACCTGTCTTACACCAATCGGAAGTGCCGTGTTGAGTGCTTCCCTCTGCTTTAAGTAGTGTGTATCAATCGTACAACTGTTACGCTTTCCGATTGTTTCTACTGTTTCGCAGACACTCTCAAGCTCCTTCTTACTTTCTGCCATAAGGATAATGGTAACTCCTACAAAGAAAAGACACTGGTCATTCTCACGGACATCATCCATAATTGCCTCAATCTCTTTTTTCTCCGTTCTCTTTGCATAAGAGATTTCTGTGGAGAAGTCATTGTTCTTATTACGGACTCTCTGCTGCTTGATAATATCCGACTCAATACCAAGATATTTCTTCTGAAGCACCTTTGTGGTCAAATCCTTTGGCACAGGCACTACATCAATACTGGTAATGGAGTGGACAGGAAGGGAAGTAATCTCATTGATAAATCTGTCAGATAAACTGCTGGGATACTTCTTAATGAAAAGTGCCTTGCAGTATTTACTCTCGTCCTCAAAATGGTCTGGGAAATATTTCACCATACCATTACATAAATCATTCTTAAAATCTGCTCCGACCTTCTTTGCCTTTTTGATATCAAAATCAAAACTGCCCTCATCGCCAAGATGGTAATAGTCATAGAGCACTTTCAGCCTTTCATTGCCGTTAAGCGGCACAATCTCCGCCCCCAGTTCAATGAAAGCCTTGTGTATTGTTGCCTCAAGTGTGGCAAACTGTGCCTTTGCCTCCTCAAAGTTCTTTCTCTCAATCGTGATCGTCAGGTATCTTTCCTGTTCAATCCCCTGTCTGCCCTCAATAATCTTCTCCTCAATAATGTCATTGTAAATTCTTCGGTAATTATTGAAGCCATCGTTTTTTTCTGTAATAAGAACCTTATCACGGAGATCCTCCATATTTTTGTTCTTATTGTTAATCGTAATCTTATAATTACAGTCCAGCGAATTTAAGAATTTGCAGTATCTTTCAAAAATGCCGATCTGCTCATCCTCCGTTGCCGTTGTGTAATTGATGTCCTGAAAGCGGTAACACTTGGAATACTTATTCCTGCTTACTTCAAAAATACCGTTTTCAGCCACCGCCATAATCTCTATGGTTTCCTGAATGGATTTCGGTGTCTTATACAAAGGCTCACTTGCCTTTTTCAAGAGCTTAAATCCGTCCGTAAATAAACCCATTGTCTCTAACCTCGCTTTCTTATCTGTGAAAGCCCGCCGGGAACATCACCCAACGGGCTTGTTCCCGACCTCACGGTCAGATACATATGAATAGTTGTGTTTATCCTGCTAACACTAATGGTATATCC
>ERZ1673698.1336-NODE-1336-length-24486-cov-28.444722_pt1 | contig 24486 bp, 19 predicted proteins | sample MGYA00580228_ERZ1673698 | MGnify/ENA primary metagenome ERZ1673698 (study PRJEB41218, sample SAMN15661768) | gut metagenome | host: Homo sapiens | place: Canada: London | collected 2015-08-20/2019-03-30 | study: EMG produced TPA metagenomics assembly of... | reverse complement strand
TTAAACAAATTATTAATCAGAATTCTGTTGCATTTGCAAGTTGAATTCAGCAAAGATAAATATTCAAATGAAACTATACCGGGAAGTATCGTCTACCACAAAACAGATTTCCATTCAAAACGAAAAGATCATGCACTTGCCTTGAGTATTTCATGGAACTTCAGCTCTGGCAAGAAAAAGGCTTCTATCCGAAAGAAAATGGATAATTATGATTCGGATAGCGGATTGTTTAAGATTAAATAATTGGTCATCAGCTATTCGTTCAATAATAAGAATAAACTTAAAAGGGAATTAAGTCATAATATATTCATATGAACTATCCGGTTTTTCCGGATAGTTCTGTATATTCACCTTCATTTAATGATTCAAAATGTTTAAGTTCCTCATTCATCTCATCTTGATTTACTAAGAAACGAGGACAATCTTTAGCTCTTGCTGTATCGTGTTGCTCAAACCGTTTTAGTCCTAAATATTTATATAAACGACATAGCTTTCCAGAACCATCATAGCTATCCACATAATTTTTACAATAAAGGCAATTCTTAATGCCAAACCTTTTATAGCCTTGATATTTAAGCATTTCATATACCCCAAAAGTGACATGTTTATGAATGCATATTTCTAAAAGAGATTGTTTTCTAGCTTTAGCTATATTCTTACATAAAGATCTGTCTTGATAACATACTGACTTACCAGATGCATATAGAATATAGCGAGAGAATTCTACCTCCTGATTTATATTTATAGCATTATAGTCCTCTGACCTGAATCCCCAAAACGTTGTTTCATTTATATTTTCAGATCCTATTACTTCTAAAGTTCCTCTATCATGTTTTCCAGATTCAATAAAACCATTATCCACAATTCTTTGAATATCATTTTCAGATTCTATCTTTACTTCAATAATTTTACCACCATTATGCAATTTAGATACATCACTTGCATGAGTAACAAAGAATTCAATATATATAGGCGTCAATTGAGGATTCTTAGACGAAAATATTTTCAAATCAGAGCGTCTGTTAATTGAATCATATTGTACTTCTTGTTCACATGAGTCATAGATTTTTTTTAAATTGAATCTTTTATGAGTTGATATATAACAATTTCCATATCTAACGAATGTACACGTCTTCACATGTGGACAATATGAGCGATACTCAAAATCAATATAAAATACTTCTTTAGATAGAAATGCCTCTTGAACTCTTAATTTTGCCAATTGATGCAACATCGTCTCATATCCTCTTTCACAGTCTACTCCAGAAGCATGAGCAGAACTGAATATGGTACCATTTACAGCGTCATGACGGACCGATTCGATCGATACGATGGTACGATTACAGTGCTACGCATGGTACCGATTCAGCGCTATCATCAATAAAACTTATTTTCTAAAACTTCTAACCAGTTAAATTTTCTTACACTTTTATTATCTGCTAGTTTACAAAAATACAGTAACCTACTAGAATTATAAGCTAAAACATTTATCCTTATAATTGCTTTTATTAGATTAAAGAAATCTGACAAAATGAGTTGATCTCACAAATGAAGTCAACCCTAATTTTATACTATACTGAAATTCTCATCAAACAGCAATTTAAAATATCTACTATAAATCTTTTTATTTCAGCCCGCGCACTCTTGTATCGTAAAGTTCATTGAACCACAAAGTTTTAAACATTGTATTAGCCTTATCCTCAGAAAGCTTATTATATAGTTCAAGTTTACTATTAATAAAATCCAGTAATTCAGCATCTACTTCTTCCGAAAACTTATCCTTAATATTATCCCGTGTATTTTTATCGTTAAAGAAAGCCATAAGTTCATCGTTTGCAATGATCTTATCCTTCAACTTATGTAGTTCCACCTTATCATCATCAGTAAGATCAAGTCCAAAAGTATCGTTAAGTTGTTTGATGATATTACTAAGGTAATCCATATCTTCTTTTGGCTTAGGGAGAATCGTCCCCGGCTTTTGCCCTTCTCCACTATTATCCCCGGATTCTAAACTAAGTTTAGCAGTATATTGATATTGAATCTTATAACTATCTAATTCACTTTCGTTTAGTACATCGTATGGCAATTTATTTTCTGCATAAGGAAGCTTTTTAAGCAACGCAGTCAAAAATACGTACCATTTTTCCAACTCTACATCAGTAAATGTTATAATTTGGCACATAAACTTATATATATTGCAATATGACTTACATGTTTTACGAAACATGTCTTTAGTAGCATCATCCATATTACTCACTTTATCGCAGATACCATCAAGAATGATATTAAGCTTTTCCTTCTTAGCAAACTCATCAAAAAAAATATTAGCAAAAGCTTGAACATCATCATTCGTAAAGATTCTAAAATCTCGTACCTTGCTTTGGACATCATAAAGTGAGTTTGGATCTGTCTCATTACTTTGTTCCATATAATTTTTACCATAGAACTTCTGGAAATCTTCACGAACTTTTTCCGGATCATTGACAAAGTCTAACACCATAGTAGAATCTTTTCCACGTTTAGTACGGTTCAAACGAGACAAAGTTTGAACAGTACTAGTTCCTCCAAGTTTTTTATCAACAAACATTGTATGCAATAAAGGTTCGTCAAAACCTGTCTGATATTTATTTGCAACAATCAGTATTCTATAATTTGGCAACTTCAAAGCTTCCGGTATTGACGTTTTGCCTAAACCACGCTCGGCTAGCTGATTCATGCTTGTTTCTGTATATTCGCCACCAGTCTCCGCATCCTTAACAGTGCCGGAAAATGCAACCAACGCACGATATGGCAAACGCATTTCTTGCATAATCTCATCAAACTTCAGCTTGTAACGTACCGCATGAAGGCGACTTCGGGTAACAAGCATAGCACGAGCTTTCCCTTGAATTTCATTTTGAGTCTGACTAACAAAATGTTCAATCATAATACGACTTTTACGTTCTATTGCCGTATCTTGCAAATCGACATAACTATTTAGTAAACGTACAGCTTTCTTCACATCATATTCCTTATCCTCCGTTTTGCTATCACGAACCAGCTTATAATAGCGTTTGAATGACATGTAATTTTCCAATACATCACGAATAAAACCCTCTTTTATGGCTTCCTCCATTGTATATAGGTCAAACGGTTCTTTAGTTCCATGTTCACGCTCACAAAATAATTCTATAGTCTTATCCTTAGGTGTGGCAGTAAAAGCAAAAAAGGAGACATTCGTTTTCATGCCTTTACGCTTAACCTCTTGCTCTATCTTATTATTTATGATATCTTCACGAGTCAACCGGTTCTCAAAATTTGCTGCCTCATTTAGCATATCATCAACATCCTCTTCCTTTTCAACTTCTGCATCAAATCGTTCAGCCTCTTCCAGTGATAGGGCTTTTCGCATTTGACGGGCATCCTCACCACTTTGACTCGAATGGGCTTCGTCAATAATTACTGCATATCTGCGATTGGGAAACGTCTGAATGCTATCAGCAATCACCGGAAACTTTTGTAATGTAGTAACAATAATTTTACGCTTATCCTCAATAGCCTTTTTCAAATCTTGTGAAGTCCCTTTCTCACCAATAGGTTTCACCTCACCCTCTACCTGTTCAAATTGAGAGATGTTATTACCTAATTGCTTATCGAGTACTCTACGATCAGTTACTACAATAACACTATCAAATACAGCCTCTTCCTTTGTGTATGTTTTGGTATATAAATTCGAGAGACGGAATGCAAGCCAAGCAATTGTGTTTGACTTTCCTGAGCCAGCAGAATGCTGTATCAAGTAACGATGTCCAGCACCATTTATTTTTGCATGAGCTACAAGTTTTTTTACGGCACGGCGCTGATGGTAACGAGGAAAAATCAGAGCCTCATTCTTTTTCGTTACAAGTTTCCGAGTTTTTTCATCATACTCTTTTTCTTCAGTAATCTGAATATTTATGTAGTTTTGAATGAGGTCAAGCAATGAATCTTTGCTAAGAACGTCTTCCCATAAATATGAAGTACGATAACCGCTTACAGACTCTATTCCTCTATTCTCAAAACACTGATTGAATGGGAAAAAATGTGTTTTATCACCTGCAAGATGTGTCGTCATAAATACTTGTTCAGTACCCACAGCAAAATGAACAAGACAACGCTTGAACTCAAGTAGTTTTTCTCCTTCTACAGGACGAGATGTCATATACTGCTTTATTGCCTCATGATGTGTTTGTCCGGTTAAGGTATTTTTCAGTTCTACAGTAACTACCGGCAAACCATTTACAAATATAGCAAGGTCTATCTCGTTAGTATTCTTCTTTGAATATTGCAACTGACGGACTACTGCAAGACGATTCAAATTATAAAGGCAGCGATGTTCGGGATTCAGACCACTTAACGGCATAAAATATACCAGTTTGAATTCTGCACCATAGCCAGCTTTAAAAACATTGTCACGCAGCACACTGAGTGTACCACGCTTCAATTCATTATCTAGTCTTGCAAAAATACTTTTTTGAGCCGCGTCCTCACTACCACAGTCAGATACCATCTTATTGTAAACCTTTGGCTGAGTATCTTTAAGAAAAGTTATCAGTTCCGATGGTATGATGCAAAGGTCTTTATCATACTCATGTGTATCCACTTGGTGGTAATCTGGCATCGTAGTACCATTATGTGATGATAAAAAATTAACCGTATCTTCACGAACTGTTGTCATATAATTTACAACAGATTCTTCGAGGTAGGTCTCATCAGGAAAACCATATTTGTTTATTCCCATATATCTAGTATATATTTAGTCTATTATTTTTATCTTCCCAGTTACAGCTTCACTGATAAGGCTTTGCTTATACAATTTAAGATCAGATATTTGGGCCAAAAATAAAGATATAATTTCATCTATCATTAAACGATAGGAATCCAAATAATTTGCTATCTTAACTTGTTCATATATTGATGGCATAGGAATCTTAAAAGATTTTAACGCTTCTACTGTAAGTCCTTCTCTATTTCCTCCAGTTTGTAAAACCTTAATTTGCGTTTGACAACACTCTGAAGATAGAGCATAATATAAATATCGTGTATCAAAACCTTTAGGCCTTATTATACATACATGTTGATTCACATTTGCAGGCCCAAATACCTCATTAATATAATAACACCTTCCTATGGATGCCCCTGTAATATTTAACAATACATCTCCAGGCAATACACGGCTTCCTTTCATTAATTCATCAACTTCCTCTGTAATATATGCCACATCTGAAACATCAATTCTATCAAAAAGAATATTTTGACTACGTAATAAAGGTATACCATTTTCTACATATGTCTCACTTCCTCCACGTGGAGTAATACCACTACCAATTTTAGATGTATATTGTCCTAAACGAACTAACTGCCAACTTGTAGGAATATCTCCAACCCACTCAATGCCAGTTTTTTTTAAAGGAACATCAGGATTTAGTCCTTTGGTAACTATACGAGAAATTTCTGATTTCTTCAATACCTCAAGATCTGCCACTTGACTCTCAAGGTCAGCTACTAATGAATCAATCTTACCGCACTTATTGTCAAGAAATTCGGCAATAGCCTTTTGCTCCACAAGAGGAGGACACGGATAATAGTAATCTGTAAGTACTTTACTGTCAAAATGCGGGATTGTAGTTCCATTAGCATAGTCCTTACTTACTTTTTCTATAGTTTTCAATAAAAAGTAGAAATACTGCTTATCATATTTCAATGGACTGACTGTTATTTTTGCCATAGTTGACCCTAAATATCCTTTTTTTGAAAGCAGAAATTCTCCAGCATTAGCACCATCCCAAAGAACCAATATCTCATTTTCTTCTATTAGTTCAAGTCCATCTATTGAAGATGGATACATTGTCGTTTTTCCATCTCTTCCACGCAAATAGTCCATAGTAAGATATGGAAAACCGGTATTTATATCTGTTAATTCTTTAGGCTTTGTTCCTTTAACTAATGTTACATAGTACCTGACAGGAAGCAACTCCCAATAACTTGGAACATCACCAATCCATTCAATTTCCGAATCTTTATATGTTTCGTATGCTTTCTTCATCAATCAAAAAGTGATTTGTAAAGTTCTACAATGCTTTTTTTCTCCGGATGTTCAGGGTCTCCAAACATTCGTTTATTCAAACGATCTGCAATAACATCAGCTGATTCCAAAGCTTCAAACTTATAGAAACAGCGAGTGAAGTTTATCTCATAGCCTATTTTTGTTTTCGACAAATCTGTCCACGATTCAGAGTCGATGTGAGGCAATACTTCTTTGGTAAAATATTCACTCCAATTGGTATCAACAGAAACATTTTCTGTATCACGCTTGGAAGCGTCAGGTATAGGCTTACCTGCACGTTTCTTTACCTTACCATTTTCATCACGCAATGGCTGCTCAATAGTAAACTGATAGAAACCAAAATCTTCATTCTTGAATATTTTGCAATATTCACCCACTTTGAATGACATATATATATCACAAATCTGCTCTATATGTTCTGGCAGAATATCATTGCGTTTGCTTCCCAAACTCTTTTTGGCAGGTCGACAGAAGTCAACAGCATTAATAAGCTGTATTTTACCCTGACGTTCGGGAGTTTTCTTATTTGTCAGAATCCATATATAGGTGTAAATACCTGTATTGTAGAACATATCTTTAGGAAGTGCAACAAGCGCCTCAAGCCAGTCGTTCTCAATAATCCATTTACGTATATTGCTTTCGCCAGATCCGGCACCACCTGAAAATAATGGAGAACCATTAGTTACTATGCCAATGCGACTGCCATCATCCTCCATCTTTGAAAGCATGTGCTGAATAAAAAGCAGTTGTCCGTCAGAACTACGAGGAGTCCCCGCAGAAAATCTGCCATCAGGATTGAGAGATTCGTTAATAACATACTCTGACATAGATTTCCATGTCACCCCATACGGAGGATTTGCCATAATGTAGTGGAAACGTTTCGAGGGAAAACGATCATCTGTAATAGTATTTCCCAAGGCTATGTTATCTGCGTTCTCACCCGTAATCAGCGCCTCAGATTTGGCTATCGCATATGACTGCTCATTAAGTTCCTGACCATAAGTTATTATGGTAGGTTTAGGTCCGTCTGCATCACAAATTTTATTTAGAATATATTTCTTACCAAGGTTTACCATTCCACCCGTACCACACGTTGGATCATAGATAGTACGAATAATACCACTTTGTTTCAATTCTTCAGAATCCGGTGTAAAAAGCAAAGCTGACATAAGTTCTATCATATCACGCGGAGTGAAGTGTTCACCAGCTGTCTGATTATTTTCTTCATTGGCGATACGTATAATTTCCTCAAAAACATATCCCATCATATGATTGTCGTACTTCTCCTCCGATAAGTCAAGTGAAGCCATTTCTTGAATCATTGCAAAAAGAAGCTTATTACGAATGAGTCTGGCAATTACTTTATCAAACTGGTAGTTTTCGAGAATATCACGAACTTCCGCATTAAAGCCATTGAGATAGTTACGGAAATTGATATCAATATTTTTCGAGTCGTTGAGCAATTCTTCCATAGTGTAATTAGACACATTATAAAAAGCTCTACCTCCAGCAGCCTTTCGCAATATAGGGTCAAGTTTGTCCGGATTCACCTTATCCTTGAATTGATTGAAAGTATCGCGCACTTTTTGCGCTCCCGGAGCAAGGATACAGTCCATACGACGAATAACCACAAAAGGTAGCATTACATCGCCTAACTCATTTTTCATGAACGTGAGGTGAAGAACATTGTCAAGAATGTTCCAAACAAAACTTACATCTACTTTTGGTTGCTGTTGTTTATTATTCATTGTCAATATTTTCGTTTTCTAGATACAAAGATAAATAGTAATTGTGCAATCTATTCGCACAGGTTTATTAAAATTTAAGATAATTTGATTCCTTATCTCCTTTTATCAAATCAGGATTGTTCTTTTGTTTTATATTATCCACCAATTGTTGCATATCAGTATAAAACTTCTGAAATATCTTATAATTATTTGTATATACATGGCTACTTACATGCAAATAACGCCCATTTGTAATTCGTTCTCCTTGAGAATCCAAATAATTAAAAGAATCTCCACTTACAAATGTCTTGTAATTTGTAAACAATGTTCTATCATGTTCATTTAATTCTCTTGATAAAACAATCGTAACAGCTGGAGTACAGCCAGTGATACTTTTTACATTATCTTTTATTCCTTGACGAATTTTATCAAAATCAGGTGTGATTTCTATTTTTTTTATTTTGTTATAATTAGTGGGTAGGGTAAAAATGACAATATTTACTTTTGCTCTAAGATTGTGACACACTTTTTTTAATAAAGTATATAAATTAGAGGCATAAAGAGTATCGTCTGATAAAATAAAAGAATCTATTAATATTATATCAGTTACAGGAGATGTATAAGGTACTATTTCATCCCATGATTTAAATTGAGTAACATCTATGATATCATTATATTGACCATCCTCAAATATCAGATTAGAAAGAGTCTCGACTTCTTGCCCAACTGGACCAATCAATAAAGTTCCGATATTCTTTATTTTTTGAACATCATCACCGTCAAGCAAATATAGAGATGATAAATTCTCAGGATTGGTATTAATGAGTTTGTGCACATTACTTTTAAGAGGACGAGGCAAGATGGATGGCTTATCAAAGTGAAAACTATTTTGTCCAACTCCATCTGTAAAAAAAGTAGTGAACCATTTCATTAATTCTGAAGATTCTTTCAAATCATTTTTAGGAAAAATAAAATCAATTGAACAATGTTTCTTTAACATACGCATACAATCCATATACATCGTCTTTGATGAAGATGCTGCTAACGATTCTGCGTTTGCTTTTTCTATATACGCTTTCATTATTATAATATATTAAATGCCAGTTTGCCTGACTCATCAAAAAAACCAGATTCAAACTCATTAGCAAATTTTCCATCTTTCCTATATTGCATTTGGTACGGTTCATTATTATTGGGAAAGTAATATGTTATGATGGAGCAGTTTTCATTTAATTCTGCTTGATCAATAAATCCCATTTTAGCAACCTGTAATTGAGAATAACGAACAATATATTCCGAATGTGTTTCTATAATAAAATGTATACGATATTCTTTTGATGATGAAAGTTCATAAAAGAATTCCGCAAGTTTACTCTGCAAATTAGGATGTAAATTTTGTTCAGGTTCTTCTATTAAGATAATTGGGCATGCAAAAGAATTGTCTGTAATATGAACAAAACGATTACGGGCAGTTTGAGCTGTATGTAATTTATTTGCTACATGTAGTAAGAGTATCATTATTTGATTAGTACCCATACCCATATCTGCTACATTTACCCGACAACCGTCATAAGTATCTATCTCCAGGCTATAATAGCCGGGGAGAGGTTCTTCAATATAAAAATCAGTACCAATCCCAAAATGTTCTTTATCCATCCAACGTAAAAGAAAACGTTTAATTTCATTATCTCTATCAAAAATTTTAGTATTATGCTCATAAATATCAACAACACGAGCAAAAATATCTTTTGAATGTGAATTCAATACCATTTCCTGCGATGCCAGATGTGCTGGGATATACATCATGTCAAGCGATGATAACAAAACATTCAGACGTTCTACCATCTTACCGAGTAGTTCAGAATACGCACGAAGTTTTGTTAAATACTGACCTTGTTGTCTCTTCTCACTATCACTCATACTCAAAGACAAACTTGCCAAACGAGATTGTTTCATGGCATCATCATTGCTTGCCATATATTCCAATGCATCTATTTCGCGAGCTATAGAATACATAGCCTCCGAGCCTTGACGGTATGTCAGATGCAATGAATTGAAAATCAATTTTGCACTAACATTATTCCTAACTGATTTAAGGAGAAGAATTTTTCTCTTAACTATAGCTTCCATCTCGGCATTTAATTCACTAATACGCTTAGGTGCATAACCTTCGCCTTGTTCTTCATAGGAAATAGCTTGCTTAATATCAACTATACGCCTATCTAATTCTTCAATTATTTTATTAGTATCTTGATCATCTGTTGAATCCACTTCAAGTATATAACGTGATGTAAATGGTTCTATCAGCAAACTTAATCCAATCTTATTATCCTTGATTTTTATTGAACTTATAGGAGCATTTCTATCTGTACTCTTTTGTATGTGAGAATATAAAACTTCATTATCCGCAGGTACTACTGATACTTCAAAATCAAAGTCTTCTATAGACAGATAAAAAGAAATCTCTTTTCTTTTACTATTTTTATTCAATGCACGTTCGTAGGTATCGACATGCAAATCATGTACTTGACTCGTAAATGAGAAGTATGCCTCATTTGCAAAAGGTACATTACTCTTCTGTATAAGATTCTCAACCATAAGAATTAATGCTTTAACCATTGTAGATTTTCCAGCATTATTCTTACCTACAAGATATGTTACATCTCCCAATTTAATACTTGGGAAATTTTCAAACTTTCTGAAGTTCTTGAAGCCGATTTTTTTCATTGTCTATACTTTTTTCTATTGCAAAATTATTTCATATCAATGCAATTTACCTGCACAGATAAATATTTAACCATTAAATCTTCTATTTTTTCTTTAATTTGCTTACGAAGCCACTGTAGTTCTAATACTTCTACTTGGTTCCCGAATGAAAAAATCAACGCTTCCAATTCCTTGTTAGGTTTTAGATTCAGCTCTATAATACAATTTTTCTTATCTACAATTTTCATTGAACCATGTATTGGCTTAGACAATATATACGGGAATCGTTCCGCATCAAATTTTAACAGAACTTTACACTCGCTCTGCTCAGGATATTTAGTGACTCCTAGTTATATCATTAAAATAATCTTCGAAATCAACTAAATCATTTTTTATATAAGTTATATTAGTTGTAATACAATCAACAATACGATCAAGCGGTACATTCAGAATTGAACTTTTATTATCATTATCACGTCCAAATAGGAACCAACGACTATTGTATTGTTTTATATAATAAGGATGCAAAGTCCAATTATGATCAATCCCCCTAAAAGTGCGATAATGGATTTTCAATACCTGTTTATTAATGATCGCACCAAATAATTCAGAGAGGTAACTTACTGCTGTATAATCAACATTCTGCCCAAAACCTATAACACAATTATCATTTCCATGAGTAGTAAATTTATCTTCAAGCCCAGTAAGCAACTCTTCAATCCATTCGAACTGAGGAAGCCTTCAAAACGGCCAAGGATCTGAATTGTAGCTTTTAATTTATCAATTTCATCTTGATTCAGTTCTGTTTTAAACACAGAAAAATGAGGATCAGAATAAAAATGGATACATTTTTTCCATTCCATTCTTTAGCAACAATTGGAGCATTATAGCCTTGACTATCACGCATGAACTTAATATCATCTCTGATTGTTCGAACAGAGATACTACCGCCATAGGTATCACCAATAGCATCATTACATGCATCTACTAAATCATCTATAGTATACTGTCTGTTACGATTGCGAAAGCACTGATCCAAAACCCGTATTCTTACAGTCTGATGTTTATTTCTAGCCATACTTATTCCTCCATTGATTTTACAAAGCCTTTACCTTTCTCTGTTAATACATAGCCGCCTGTCTTTAACGATCCTTGATATTCTACCAAACCTAAAGGCTCTGATGAGAGTTGCTTGAGAATTCTCTCCAAAGTTGCCTTGGAAATATCAATGTTGTCCAATAATAATTTACGCTTTATTAAAGGAGTCCTTGATATTGCCAATAACACCAATCGTGCATTATTATTTATAGCATCATTTATAGCATCATTTATAGCATCATTTATAGCATCATTTAATGGCTCAATAAAATCATCACCGATCAAGACTCTATCACCAAAACCTTCTCTACAAGGTATTTCAATTAAGAAATAACTCCTTTCTTCATTAGTCTCAATTACAGCAGGACCAGAACCATTTCTTCTTAACTCGTCTTGTATGGTTGGGATACCGGTTCCTCTACCTTCGGACAACTGAAGTTCTTTGAGATAATCACCCAGACGACGATTACGATAGCGACGTGACTTCAGACGTTCTGCCTTTTGAATAGCATCAATGCTAATGGAACGGTCCGGACCGGCATAGCTAAGAATTGAAATCTTATCTGGTTCAATCGTAATCTCAACCGGTTCTCGTTCTTGATAATCTCTATGATACAAAGCATTAACGACAGCCTCTTCAATTGCTTGATAAGGATAATTGAAGAAAGTTATAGATTCAGCTTTGTCTTTCTGCTTGATGATACGTTTCTTGATCACATTGGTCTTGATATAGTCCAATGCTTGTTTGATCATATCAGGAACTGGCCCAACAATCTTTGGAACCTCAATCATATTGTTGGGATTCTTGATGCAGCCCTCAGGAAAGATAACAATATCTACTTGTGTTGTCGGGAAAAATTTGGCAGGATTCTTACAGAACATCATAGCAGCCACATTCTTGACCAGTTGACGTTCTACGGGCCCTGCCAGTAGGTCCATTTGCAACAACAACTCGGACAGGGACAGCTTTTCGAAATCAGCAACCAAACGACTATTGACAGTTTGCAGGTAATCCAAAACCAAGGCTCTCGATATTTCTGTCATCTCTATATTCTCATTACCTCTTTCATCAAAAGGAGTACGATTGGCCATTTCACGCAATTCATCCAAGACTTCACCTTTCGCTTCAATGGTATTGGTTCCATTACGAACATACCATTTACATGGTGATTGATTACTTGCTGTAACTCGTTCACGCACATTATACGGACGATTCACTCCCGCCGGCACCCAGATAAGCAATACGTATTTTCCATCAATCTCCTGCACGTCAATTCGTGGCAAATAGAATGGCTCAATCTTGTGATTGAAACCAATCATGTCACGCTGTATCTTATCGAGTTCTTCGATAGAAATACCCGTCACTGGCCGTTTTGCAATACCTGTGTTTTTTTCTTCTTCAACACCTACTACGATATATCCTCCACCAATGTTATCAAAGTCATTGGCGAAAGCACAGATAGTGTGATAAATCTTATCTGGATTCCACCCTGTCTTAAACTCAATACGGGTGGATTCTATTTTACGCTTATGAAGCAGGTCTTCTATGTTTACCGGAATAGCCATTGATATACTTATTTAGATTTATCCTTTTCTACATGAAGCAATTCTCTTATATCAACATCCAAAAGTTCCGCTATGCGAGACGATGTTTCCAAATCTAACTGCGAAGCATTTGTACATCAACGGAAAACAGATGTCACATTTCTACCGACCTGCTCGGAGAGCCATTTAGCTGTTTTATTCTTTTCAACAAGAACTATTTTAATCCTCTTCAATTGCTTCATAATTGGAATAATCGTATTTAATGCAAATATATTAAATATCAATATAACGAGCTAAACTTCTTCCAATTTATTTTAACCTCTTCACCACCTCCACATCTGCCGGCAGCCAGTCCACAGAACCCAGCTCCTCCCAGCTCAGCCAAGCAGCATTTTCGTGCTCTTTCAGTACTAGATGGCCGGAACGGACGGAACACAGAAAGCAGTGCATCGTGAGATGGAAGGCAGGGTAATCACATTCTACTGTGGTGAGGAACGAATCGACATTGATTTCCGTGTCCAGCTCTTCCCGTATCTCGCGTTTCAAGGCTTCCTCCCGGCTCTCGCCTGCTTCGATCTTTCCGCCGGGAAATTCCCAGTAGTCCTTAAACTCGCCATAGCCTCGCTGGGTGGCAAAATACTTTCCTTCGCGACAAATTACTGCCGCTACAACTTCTATCCGCTTCATCTTGTTCTGTAAACTATTTTTCCTTTAAAATTCGATACTTTCTCCTTCACGACCGATGCACCAGAAAGGGATATTCTTGGCATCTGTAAACTCTTTCATGCGCCAGGCCGACTCGAATCCGCTTGCTACAAAGTGCATGGGGACGAGCAATCCTACCCGAAACATGTCGATAAACTGACGGGCGCCACGGGTATAGCCGTTGCCGATACGACCGTCTACCGGAAACATGGCTACGCTGAAACTGTCCGTTATTTTCCGGATGTCTTTCAATTCTCCTAAAAAGCGCTTCTCTTCCTTTTCGGGATTCACGTCAGTTCCCGTTTCGGCACTATACACCAGTCCGCCGTGATAGTCATCGGTCAGGAAACGGGCGTACCAGTTATTCAGATCGCCTGCATGGAAGATCCGCTTACCGTCGGTTTCCACGATCCACGACACACCGCTGTCGGTACTTCCGGTTGCCGTAACATGAACCAGTCCGTCGCCCCATGTGGCACCTTTGGCGAGCCAGACATCGGCCTCTTCCTTCTGTGCGCGGCGGTGCTTCAGGATGTCTTTCGAGAGAATGTAAACGATGTCGGGTTTCGTCTGCCGCCACGCAAAGATTTGCCGGTTGAAATGATCTTCGTGGAAGTGGCTGGAGAATACGTACATCGGTTTCGGGGTATTCAGCAGTTGCGGCATAACGCCGGACGGATCCATCCAGTAATCGAATACCAGCATGCACCGCTCTGTTTCGAAGGCAAAGCCGCTGTGAAAGATATAAGTCAGTTTCATGTCATCGAAGTCTGTTAAAATTATTTTTTCCTATAAAATTGATACGAAGATAGCAATTATTGCTATCAGAAAATAGCCCAACAGCCAACAAAAGTGAACGCTCTTAAAAAAACGCTTAAAAAGTGTTCCATAAGTACTGATATGTTACAACGAACGGATATTATTTTTAATTTTAAAATCGATTAGCAAAAGAAACATAGGCAAAAACAAATTAGATGGGATATGAAAAAGGGTTTGATTGTGCTTGCAGTGCTCGTAGCTGCATGCTTTACACGTGGCATAGATGCCCAAAACTCGGCACCTTACAAAAACTATTTCGAACTTGTTACGATGAACGATCCATCGAACTTGCTGGATAAAATTACAATTTATCCGCCTGTATTCGGAATACTTCAGGGAGGGGATACGAGGTTGAAGATTAAAATCTGCAATAATGGTAATACGCTACTCAAGAAATCGTTCTTTTATGTGTATTACAAGGATAAAAAGGTAGGTAAGACATTGCTCCCCAGCCTAAAAGCTAACGGAAGTTATGAGTTTTGTGTAAATGTCCACGACAAGATAGGTCGCCGCGACAAGCGGAATATTTCGTTCAAGATTAAACGGAAAAAGGCTTTCAGAACTTACCGGATTGCCTATCCTTATTGAATAGAATAAAAATATCTTTTTGTCATTTTGACAAATCCGTTGCATGAGAATCGCTTGTTTCGCACAGAGGGAAAGTATGCTGGTTCTCGAGAGATTCTGATGCGACGGACTGATGGCAAAAAGTTGACAAACCGAACGTGATGCTGACAGATGTTTCGGCGATACGGAAGTAGTGTTTCGTACAGATGGAAATAGAAAGAACTGTCCGACTTTCTGCCGGCATTCAGGAAGCAGCGACGGGAGGTATTCTGGAAGTAAAAGGGAGAATACTAGCCTTTTTAATGAAAAAATCTTAACAAAAGACTAGCTTCATTCAAAAACGTCGTGACGTTTTTATTTTTTCCCGGCATCTTTTTCCCAATTTTCCTGCGGAAATTCACCGACTTTCCTGCATCTTTTTTGTCCTTTTCCAGATATTGAAAGCTGTCTTTCCCTTATTCGGACATAAATAACGCATGAAAAAGAAGCCTCATCGGAGAATTTTTCAGTTAGATGAGGCGTTTTCTTTCTGGCCTCTGCAAGTGATTTGCGCTAAATCTTATCAAAAGGAAAGAAAAAGGTGAAATCAACTGACAAAGGGCATTTGCAATAAGAGAACTGAACCAGCTGTCAGACGCATAGATAGATCAGCCAGACTGCCAGTAAAACAATTGCTACGATAAGGATAAACATTAATTTTCCATGAAAGAAACTTTGCTGTTCCCATTTCCTTCTCGCTTTGGTTTCGGCATGAATCTGTTCCAGTTGTTCAAGAGAAACACCCGATGACGGACGGTGTCTTTCGGTCAGTTTCAGCAAGCTGTCGCGTGTTTCGTTCATGCGCTTCTTGCCTGCTTTCCGCAGCTCGCGATTTTCTTTGTCGCGCTGCATCATGTCGTATATACATCCTAAGGTTCCCATGGCAACTCACTTTTAGCGCGTTGCCTAAAGTTAGTGATTTTCTGCATTTTTCAAAAGGAAACGGCAGACAATTCATATACATTAACGTGTAAGATAGGGGTCAGCGCATTTTCTGGAGGATGTTTCTTCTGGCAACTTTCAGGGCGGGACTTAACGGGGATGCTTCCTCCAGCATCTCAAGTGCAGAACGAAATTCTGCCAGAAGCTCGGGATATAGTTTGCACTGAAGGTAGGAAAGTTTCATGCACAGGGCTCTGATTCCTGCCGGACTGCCGGATGAAATCATCCGGTTCATACAGAAATCCAGAAAGTCGGTACGGAGGTTTTCTTCACGGAACGGCTGCGCAGCAAGCAGGGTAAGCAGCAGCCGGCATTTGGTTTCGCTGGATGTATGCATGGCTTCCTGCATCAGTTCGTCACATTTCGGGTACAGCCATTGTCGACGGGCTGTGTCGAGATGGGTAAACAGCCATGCGGCATTGTCCGAAACGCGTTTATCGGCATCGAACATGAGCCGATAGAGCTGTTCCGTCAACGAATGGTTTTCACAGCATTGAATCATGTGACACAGCTCACGGATGTCGTTTTCGTGTATTCTGCCGAGTAGTCTGCTACGCAAATCGCAGGAATTATCTGATAGGGCCATTGCTTACATGCACTTCTTTATCGCCTTGCGGCAACGATTCAGTATTTTTTCGCTTGCAGAATGCTGGCGGGTTCCACCCAGTTCGATGGCGGACACGACCTTGAAGCCGGTCCATTTCAGAATGGCACGGAGGGACTTGATGGTCCCCCGACTCTGGCCGAAAAGGATATTGAACGGGAAAGCGGTGGTGCACGTGCTTACTAATATGGCTTTCTTCCCTTTGTGCAGGGGAATGGGCAGCCCGCGGGAGCTCTCTCCTATCAGGCCATAGACGATACGGTCGAATACGATTTTCAACTGCCCGGGCATGTTACCCCAGTAACAAGGGGCTCCTACTACCAGCACATCGCAGCGGTCGATGGCGGAGAGTACCTGCTGGGCTCCGTCGTCGGGCAGTACGCACCGACGGGTTTTGCGGCAGGTCATACAGCCGGTACAGGGTTTTACCTGAAGTTCGGGAACAAAGACGGTGGTTACGCTGGCTCCGTTGCGTTCGGCTTCCTCGCGAATGGCATCCAGCATGGCAGAAACATTGCCGTGCCTGCGCGGGCTTCCGTTGAGAATCAGTACGTTCATAGGGGTAAGTTTTTACTTCGGATTGTGGAATATCAGGCTTTCATGGCACGCAAGGCCTTGCACAACTGGTCGGGACAGGAGGTTGCCTTGCTTCCGCAGTGAATACCTTCCAGCCGGCTGATGACATCGTCTACTTTCATTCCCTTGACCAGCGAGCTGATTCCTTTCAAGTTTCCGTTGCAGCCTCCGGTGAAATGTACGTCAGTGATGATGTCGTTTTCTACTTCTACTTCGATATTGCTGCTGCATGTGCCTTGTGTTCTGTAATTGATTTTCATATAGCTAAACCAAAATGTGATAAAAAAGACATTCCGGACAAAGCCGGGCACTTGTATCGTAACAGCTCATGACCGTCACACTGCCGCTTTATCCGGAATGAAATGATAATGAATATTATTCTTCTCCCTCTTCAGGTTTCATGTTTGTATATACAGTCTGAACATCGTCAAACTCTTCCAGACGTTCAACCATCTTGTCGATTGTTTCGCGCTGTTCGGGAGTTACATCCTTCAAGTCGTTTGGAATATAAGTAAAGTCACCACCTACATCTTCGAAACCGCACTCTTCCAAGTGTTTCTGAATAGCTGCGTAACTCTTCGGGTCACCGTAAATTGTGATAGTTCCTTCTTCCGGATCTTCATCGTATTCGTCTTCTACGTTGTAATCAATCAGATCGAGAATCAGTTCTTCCATGTCCATTCCGTCTTTCTTCTTGAAAGTGAACACACACTTGTGGTCGAACAGGAAAGCCAGTGAACCGGTTGTACCGAGGTTACCGCCGAATTTGTTGAATACTGAACGAACGTCGGCAACGGTACGGGTAGTATTGTCAGTCAAAGTATCAACGAATACGGCTACTCCGTGAGGACCGTATCCTTCGTATGTCATTCCTTTGTATTCGCTCTGGTCTTTACCCATCGCGTTTTTGATAGCGCGTTCAATGTTATCCTTCGGCATGTTTTCACGCTTGCAGGTAGCGATAATAGAACGCAGTGCAGGGTTGTTTTCAGGTTCCGGACCGCCGGCTTTTACAGCAATAGCAATTTGTTTACCCAGTCTTGTAAATGTCTTAGCCATGTGGCCCCATCTTTTCAGCTTAGTAGCTTTTCTATATTCAAACGCTCTTCCCATTGGATTTTATGTTTTAATATGTTTTTATTATGTATAATGTTCTTTTTATCTCAGTTTGGCATCCAGCTTGTTCTGCAAGTTGGTGATGAGTTTCTGCATTACCTTGTCAATCTGCTTGTCGTTCAAGGTTGCGTTTTCGTCCTGAAGCATGAAGCTTACAGCGTAGCTCTTCTTGCCTGCTTCCAGATTCTTGCCTTCGTATACATCGAACAGCTCGACGCTCTTCAAGAGTTTCTTTTCGGTTTCGTAGGCGATCTTCTCGATTTCAGCAAACTGTACTTTCTTGTCGATCAGAAGTGCCAGGTCGCGTTTCACAGCCGGGAACTTGGAAATTTCCTTGTAGTAAACGGCGTTGTTCTTGATGGCCTTCATCAGTTCCTTCCAGTTCAGGTCGGCATAGTAAACTTCATTGTCGATATCGAATGCTTTTTGTATCTTCTTGTGGATAATACCGAAGGTAGCCAGCAGTTTGCCGCCACGGGTATGTACTGAAATGGCTACAGAGTAGATATCGTCGGTCAGGTTTCCGAATACCAGTCCGCCGAAGTTTACTCCCAGACGACGGAAGATGTTCAGCACGTAAGCCTTCAGTTCGTATACCGAGCTGTCTTCATCGGGATGTGCCCATGAGTTGCTAACGCGTTTACCGGTCAGCCACAAGCCCAAGTGCAGTTCTTCAGAATAAGCAGCAAGCACTTTCTCCGGATTCTTCTTCTCGGCATTGAAGTGATAGCAGTTTCCGAACTCGAAGAACTTCAGGTCGGCATTCTTGCGGTTGGCATTGTGCTGGATACTTTCCAGACCGCCGAACAGCAAGGTTGCACGCATTACGTTCAGGTCGTTGCTCAACGGATTCATCAGGTGGACAAGATTTTCCGGCTTGTAGGTTTCCAGTCCGTCGTAATAGGCAGCGGCTGTCAGCGAATTGTTCAGTATCTCATTGAAACCGCAGCCAACGAGCTGTTCGGATACGAGGTTCTGAAGTTTAACCGACTTGTCTACGTCGCCTTTTACGCTCAGGCTTGACTTGACGGAAGTAGGTATTTCTACATTATTATATCCATAGATACGGAGAATGTCTTCTACTACGTCGCACGGACGCTGTACGTCTACACGATATGCCGGAACCAGCAGTGACAGACCTTCGGCAGTTTCGCCGGTAATCTTCATTTCGAGGCTGGTTACAATGCTCTTGATAGTTTCTACCGGAATAACCTTTCCAATCAAAGCATTGGCGTAGTTGTAAGAAAGTTCCACTGGAAAATCGGCAATCGGCGACGGATAGTTATCTTTAATTTCGGAAGCGATTTCACCGCCGGCAAGTTCTTTTACCAGCAGGGCAGCTTCTTTCAGCGCATAAATCGTATTGTTCGGGTCGATACCACGTTCGAAACGGAAAGAAGAGTCGGTGCTCAGTCCGTGACGGCGAGCAGTCTTACGTACCCATGTTGGATGGAAATAAGCGCTTTCCAGGAATACGTCTTTTGTCGTTTCGGTTGTTCCTGAATCGAGTCCTCCGAATACACCGGCAATACACATCGGTTCTTCTGTATTGCAAATCATCAGGTCACGGTCGGACAACTTGCGTTCTACGCCATCCAGCGTAACGAACTTGGTTCCTTCGGCACAAGTCTTCACAACGATCTTGCCGCCTTTAATCTTGTCGGCATCGAAGCAGTGCATCGGCTGACCGTAAGCATGAAGAATGTAATTGGTAATATCGACAATGTTGTTGATAGGACGTACACCAATCAGACGCAGCTTGTTCTGCAACCATTCGGGACTTTCCTTTACGGTCACGTTCTTGATGGCAACGCCTGCGTAGCGGGGACATGCTTCTGTGTTCTCAACAACGATATCGATATTCATATCGTGGTTATCTACCTTGAAAGCATCTACCGAAGGACGATTCAATGTAGCCTGACGACCGTTCTGAATAAGCCATGCATACAAGTCGCGCGCTACACCGTAGTGTGAGCAGGCATCCGAACGGTTCGGAGTGATATCCACTTCGAGTACGTAGTCGCTCTTTATATTATAGTAATCTTTGGCAAGTGTGCCCGGTACGACATCGGCAGGAAGCACGATGATACCTTCGTGACTTGTACCGATACCGATTTCGTCTTCGGCACAAATCATACCGTTTGATTCAACACCGCGAAGTTTTGATTTCTTGATGGTAAAACATTCATCACCGTCGTACAACTTGGTTCCGATCGTTGCCACTACCACTTTCTGTCCGGCAGCTACGTTTGCAGCTCCACAAACAATCTGAACAGGCTCGCCCTGTCCTAAGTTTACGGTAGTGATATGCATGTGATCTGAATTGGGATGCGGTTCGCAAGTCAGTACTTCGCCGATAACAAGCCCTTCCAGTCCTCCTTTTATAGATTGAACTTCTTCTACCTCGCCTGTTTCCAAGCCAATGGAGGTAAGTGCGGCTGCCACTTCATCGGGTGTCAAATCGAAATTGACATATTCTTTCAGCCAATTATACGAGATATTCATATATGTATAGTTTTATGTATTTCTTAAATTGTCGTGCAAATTTAATATAAATATTTGGGATAGAATATGAGTACAGAGAGTTTTTTACGTTCACTCAAAGACAGATACCCCACTTCTTTACCCCCTTTCCGGTCTTTCCGGCATGCGGAGGTGCACATCAGAACGGCACATCGGGAACCGGACCGCCAAACGGATTTTCGGGTTGCGGAGCCATGTCTACGGGAGGAGGAACGAACGATTGTCCTCCGCCGCCGTTGTTCATTTTCGAACGGAGAACCGGAGCCGTATTTTCCTCGCCGGGCATCGGTACAATCATTTCGTCGTCCGGATTTTGGAAGCGGGCAAATTCGGCGCGGAAACGCAGCAGCACGTCGCCTACCGCACCGTTACGATGCTTGGCGATGATGATTTCTGCCATGCCGTGCAGGTCGTTTCCCTTTTCGTCGGTATAGATTTTATAGTATTCCGGACGGTGGATAAAGCATACCATATCGGCATCCTGCTCGATGGCTCCCGATTCACGCAAGTCGCTCAACTGAGGGCGCTTTCCGTCGATACCTTCACGGCTTTCCACTCCACGGTTCAACTGACTCAGGGCGATGATCGGAATGTTCAGCTCCTTGGCAAGTCCTTTCAACGAACGCGAGATGGTACTTACTTCTTCCTGACGGCTGCCGAACGACATACCGCTGGCATTCATCAGCTGGAGGTAGTCGATGATGATAATCTTCACATCGTGTTCGCGTACCAGTCGGCGTGCCTTGGTTCGCAACTCGAAGACGGACAGTGAAGGGGTATCGTCGACATAGAGCGGAGCATCGTACAGTTCCTTGATCTTGTAGTCGAGCTGTCCCCATTCGTAAGGAGCAAGCTGTCCGCTCTTGATTTTCTCACCGGGGATTTCGCAGACATTGACGATCAGACGGTTCACCAGCTGCACGTTACTCATTTCAAGAGAGAACAGCGCAACGGGTACTTTGTTGTTTACCGCCATGTTCTTTGCCATGGAGAGCACGAAAGCCGTCTTACCCATCGCCGGACGGGCAGCTATGATAATAAGGTCGGAATTCTGCCAGCCGGAAGTCATCTTGTCAAGCTGGTGGAAACCGCTCGACAAACCGCTCAGACCGTCAGTACGTGCCGCCGCTTTCTGAAGCATCTCATACGCTTCCTGGATGACAGGATTGATCTGCGTATAGTCCTTCTTCATGTTCTGCTGCGAGATTTCGAAAAGCTTTCCTTCGGCTTCCTGCATCAGGTCGTCCACGTCCTGCGTTTCGTCGAACGCTTTTGTCTGGATATTGCTGGTAAAAGAGATCAGCTCGCGTGCCAGAAACTTCTGGGCGATGATACGGGCATGGTATTCGATGTGGGCAGAAGACGCCACCTTACCACTGAGCTGGGTGATGTAAAAAGGTCCGCCCACCTCGTCCAGATCGCCGCGTGAACGCAACTGTTCTGTCACCGTCAGGATATCAATCGGTTTCTGCTGTATCGCCAGGTCGGTGATAGCTGCATATATCAACTGATTGCGGTGTTCGTAAAAAGATTCGGGACGGAGGATTTCGCTCACAAGCGAATATGCATCCTTTTCAATCATCAATGCTCCCAGCACAGCCTCCTCCAGTTCGGGAGCCTGCGGCTGCAAATGTCCGTATTCATCAACAGGCTTTGTCTTGGTTGCCTTCGGGACACGGGTAGTTCTTCTCGTTTCTGCCATTTCTCTCTTTTGAATTTTTAATTCCGCAAAGATACGAAAAAGCTTCATTTGTCACGAATCGTAATCTTATGAAGAATGAAAAAAAGCATAAAGTTTCACTATTGGGTATCGCTCCTGCCTAAATAAATCTGGCCGATGAATGAAAGGAATTCATTCACCGGCCAGCCTGCTACATCGTTCGGTCACGATGATATTTACATTACCAAGCACATATTTTATTATAAGCCTAAATCCTTGAACGTACGGGGAGCTGGTGTCTTAGGCAATGGCTTACGGTCTTTCAGTTGTTCCAAAGCTACCTCAATAGCCTTTTCCAGTTGCTGATCCTCGCCCATCTGTTCCTTCACCGGATCGTTATCGATCAGGATATCCGGATCTACGCCATGATTCTCGACAATCCACTGGCCGGTCTTCGCATCGTAATTGGTGAAGAAAGGAACGCGGATGTCTGTACCGTCCATATAAGGCAGAGAACCGCTGATACCGATGATACCGCCCCATGTACGGGTACCAATGACTGTACCAAGGTTATTGGCCTTGAAGCTCCACGGGAACAGGTCACCGTCGGATGCAGAATATTTATTAATCAACAAAACCTTCGGACCATACTGGGTACCATCGGGGATTGTTCCGTTCTTGCTCGAAGTACGATACATGGTCATACGGTATGGTTTACGGAGCAGACGCTCGATGATCATCGGTGAAACATTACCACCACCGTTGGCACGGTCGTCGATAATCAACGCTTCCTTATCGAGTTGAGGATAGAAGTAACGGGCAAACTCATTCAGTCCTTCAGGACCCATATCGGGAATATAGATATATCCCACACGACCTTGTGTTGCTTCTTCTACCCGTTTCAGGTTCTTCTGTACCCAGTTGTAATGATATAACGGGTATTCATTATCGGTAGGTGTAACGACCACCTTTCGTCCTCCTTTGGCTGCCTGCGTATTGATAGTCAGTTCTGTCAAGACATTGGCTTTACCAACCAGCAGCTTGTAGATATTATCGACTGTAGTGGTCGATACTCCGTCGATAGCGGTAATATAATCTCCTTCATGGATATTCAAGCCTACCTCCGCCAACGGTGAGCGCAGGCTCTTGCTATAAGGTGCTCCCGGGATAATCTTGTCAATGCGGTAATATCCGCTTCCGTCACGACTCAATTCGGCTCCCAGCAATCCCATTGGAATGCGTTCGGCACGCTTACATTCGCCCGGATTGACATAAGCATGTCCGCAAGCCAGCTCACCGATCATCTCATTGATAATATAGTTCAGATCGAAACGTGTTTTGGCATACGGTACCAGCACCTGATACTTGGCCTTGATGGCTTTCCAGTCTACTCCGTGCATATTCTCCAGATAGAATCCGTCACGATAGGCTCTCCAAGCCTCATCGAAAATCTGTGCCCATTCCTGATTGTAATCGATGGTTGCCACCATATCCGACAAGTTGACCGGATCTTTCAACGCAACCTTTCCGGTAGAGAGCTTAGACACGTACCACTTGTTCTTCTGTAAATAGATGATTGACTTGTCCGAAGTGGGATTTCCTGCCAGTCGGGCGTTTTCTGCAACCACCTCATCCTTTTGAGTATCCAGATTAAATGCGTGAACATCTCCTTTGCTTTGATACCAGATAGCCTTTCCGTCTGAATAAAAATTATAATAGTTGCTGAATTCAACTTGCAAATGCAACAGAATTCTGATTAATAATTTGTTTAAAT
>ERZ1673698.1316-NODE-1316-length-24822-cov-63.756329_pt1 | contig 24822 bp, 24 predicted proteins | sample MGYA00580228_ERZ1673698 | MGnify/ENA primary metagenome ERZ1673698 (study PRJEB41218, sample SAMN15661768) | gut metagenome | host: Homo sapiens | place: Canada: London | collected 2015-08-20/2019-03-30 | study: EMG produced TPA metagenomics assembly of... | reverse complement strand
AATTATTATTACAATTATTATTACAATTATTATTACAATTATTATTGAAAATGATAATATAGTTACTATTGAAAAATAATTAATAACAATTATAGAAAGAAATATTGAAAATCAAATTGAAATTGTTAATGATAAAATGAATAAAAATATTAAAGGGATTAATAATAAGAAATTGATAAGAACAATTATAGGAAATCAAATTGGGAATGTTAATGATAAAATGAATAGAGAATGTTAATGAAAATAATAATGATAAAAATATTATAAATGAAAATAGAAAAATTAATATAAATGATATTGTAAGATTGTTAAGAACAATTATAAAGAGATTATTTGCCTAAAATTAGAGATTCTGATAGTGAGAATAATAAAGATAAAAGTGGAGATAATACCTCCGCAACTAATTATCCTTTTCGTTTCAATTCTTTCATTACATTTGTATATACTTTTTCTATATCATTTCTTACTTCATTTCGTATTAAATTTTCTAATAAAATTACTCGTGTTTCAAATGTTCCTACTACTTCTTTAATTTCTCTTAATTCTCGTATTAAAATTCGAAATTCATTTTCTCTTTCTTTTTGTAGATTTACAAAATACGTAATAATAAATCCCGTAATTGTGATAATTAATAACACAACATAGCACGAAATTAATATCGCTTGTGGAACAGTAAATCCTATTTGTTCTAATGATAAACCGAATATAGCTAATGATTCAATTAGAACTAATGCTATAAATCCTAACCATTTCATAGTTTTAATAGTGTTGGTCGTAATGAAAGTTAAAGTGTTGGTCGTAATGAAACTTGTAATTTACGAAAAGAATGACGAACATCATTACGACGTTCGCCATTCTTAACGTTACGAGTTTAGTGTGCTACCGGAAGCGAAAGCAACGTATTTCGGTCTTCCTCGTTAGCCATATTCGGAACACGTCCGAACATCAGACGGAAAGTTTCAACACGATATGCCATATCACCGGCAGCGTTCGCGGCTCCGTTGATACGATTAATCGCGGCGCTCTTGAAATCCGTATCTTTGTACTCTTTTCCGATTGCTTCTACAATCATAGTTCCAGTAGTACGATAGGGAACAAGTTCACCCGCTTTGTACTCTTTACCGTCCACTGTTACGGCCTTTTTTGTCTTGTAACCCCATTCGCCCGGCTCGCCTTTCGGTATTACTCGCAATGTCATTTCGTAATACTTAGGCGGATTCGTTAGCGTGTTTAATTCTTCTACCATGTTTCCGGCATTATCTCGTTCGGCTGTTTCCTCGCTAATACACAAGCAAGAAAAACCGAACATTTTAGCCCTACTTTCGGTAATACTTAACGGTGTGTCGAGTTTCGCACCGCTTTCGGCATCAAACGCGCGCAAGAATACGACATTATCGGTATTCTCTTTGCCATTAATTGCCAGCGGTTTAGTTTTACCACTAATGCGAACAACCTTAACGATTGTTTCGGTTGCTTCTTTGATTTGCTTTGCCATAGTTGAATAATGTTTAATTAGACTATTCAGGAAACGTTTATTTTTTTCTTTCCTGCAATCTCAAGCGGGGGGCTTCGCAAACCCTTGAATGGACGGGGCAGTTTCATTAGGTACTTCCACAATATAAATACTCATATTATTTCCGATACCTACAAAAAGACTTACATTAATATTAAAATTATCTCTATAATTATTATCTCATTTATCATTAAAAAAGTATTAAAAATCTTTACAAAAATAATCATCATAATCAGAACCTATAAAAATACCTTTACAATTATCAGAATTTATATTAGCAATATATTTATTTTCATTATTATTTTTATTAAAATTTTCATTATTATTTCCTTTATTATTTTTATCTTGAAAATAATCATTAAAATCATTTTGAAATTTATAACAAATACTTATATTATTTCCGATACCTACAAAAACACCTACAATCATATCACTAAGATTATTATTAAAATCTATCTTTTTATTTTCAAAAGAATTATTAAAATCTCTAATATTCTTATCTTCATTTTCAATATTTATAAAAACAGTTATATTTATACTTAAATTATCATTAACATAGTCTTTATATATAGCAATTTATTCATTAAAATAATCTTTAATTTTTGAATCTTCATTTTCTTTATTTTTAATTTTACTTAAAATTTCATTAGTTTCTTTATTAAAATCTCTATTATTTTCATTACCATTTTCCTTAATTTTTGAATAAATTTTTAATGTAATTTCAATATTACTTGTAATTTGACCTGTAAAATTACCTGTAAAATGACCTCTATTTTCACTAAAATCTACAATTTTTGCATCATTATTTTCCGTAATTTTTGAATGAATTTTTGAATTAATTGACCATATACCTATATATAGTAATAATATTACAAGTAATATTATTACAAATAATGAATATATAATATATATACAAATTCCAACTCGTAATTCAGAAACTATATCAAATAATCACGAAATTAATAACGAATTTAATAACGAAAAAATTAGTTCAAAAATTAGTGATTTTAGTAGTGCAACTGGTCAAGATACTAATGTCGCCAAAATTGATTCTTTTGGTTGGAAAACTGGTGATGCAAAAAGTGATAAATTTTGAAGAGCTTTTAATAGAGATTTTATTAGTTTTAATTTGTGTACTCCCGGTGGGAGAGTAGGTTGGACGCCCACTCGTGAGGTCTTATAATCGCTAATACTGTAATTACTATTAGACTTATTGATAATTCTGCTTCTGATAGTGATAATTTTATTGATTCAGTTTGAAATTTATTTATATTTACTTGCATGGGATAAAATTATATTATATATTTGTACTTGTAGTTATAATAATGTAAATCCTAAACAAAGTAAAACTATGGAAACAAAAATTGCATTTAGTCCTCGTGGTAACAAAGTTCTTCTTCGTGCAGATTTTGAAGTATCTACTCTTAATATTCTTAATAACGAGGAAATTAATAAGATTCCAGCTAAGGCTTATACTGTTATGGCTGTTGCCGAAAATGTCAAAGGTCTTAAAGTTGGAGATAAAGTAAAACTGGAAAACGGTTGTATTCCTACTCTTATTCAAATGCCGGGCGATACTCAAACGCTTGCAGCTAAACAGAAAATTCACCGTGAAGGTAAATCTATTGTTGGTGTTGGAACTGTTAAGTTTAGTGAGTTTGTTCTTGTAGATGAATATTCTATCGTAGGTGTTTGGATTGAATCTCCTGCCGTTAATAATTAAACTATGCTTAATCCTTTTGTTTATGATAAGTTAGTTCCTTTCGTAGATGAACGTATTGAAAAACATCTTAAACCTTATGTTCTTCGACGACCTGCTTCTTATAAACGAAGTGTTGCAGCTTGGGAAAAGTTAAGACCTGACCAAAAGGCGAAAGTATTAGAGTTACTGGAAAGAACACAAAAGGATAGTGTTGCCAAAGCTATGATGCGAGGAGATGAAGTTGTTAGTGTTCCTCGCGTTGGTAGATTTGAATATAGTCCAGCTAAGTTCTTTAAGAAAACTCATGCTGAGGAACTTGAAGGTTTAAGTCGAGAGGAACGTAAAGCAAAGATTATTGCTTATCATATTGCTAATCGTCGTAGACGTAGAACTGCCGAAGAAGATGGGAAGAAAATGCGTTTCAGAAAAGATTTTGCCAAAGGGTAGAATACTGTACTTTAATGAAGAGGAACATAAGTACACAGATGATTTAGGTAATGGTTACATATCTGTTACTACTCTTATTGGTAAATATACACAAGAATTTAAGAAAGAAGAAATTGCCGCCGCGTGTGAACGTATAGGTAAGAATCCTCGACATCCAAAATATCAAAAATATAAAGGTAAAACTAAGAAACAAATTCTTTGGGAATGGGAACAAGAAACTATTAAGGCTTGTGATAAAGGAACAAAGAAACATAATTACCTTGAAACTGCTATTAAGACTTGTAATGGATATAAGCTGAACGCTAATGGTTTTATCAATGATAGAATCTATACGATAGATGATATTGTTGGTAGTCATAAATACGGTAAGCTGAATCTTGAATATTTTGTTAAGACTGGTATTCGAGAAAAGTATCCTGATATATTTAGTCTGATTGCTGCTCTTGTTACGAAAGGTTATCATATTTACGCTGAGATTGGTGTTTATGATAGTCAAAATCTTGTTTCCGGTCTTATTGATATTCTCTTAATTCGTGATAAAGAATTTATCATTTTAGACTGGAAAACTAATAAGGCTCCAATTAGATTTGAAAGTGGTTATTATGATAAGAAACTTGATGGTACACTTGACCTCAATAATTTTATTTATAAAGAAGAATATTTCGGTGCACCGCTTGACCATCTCGCTGATAGTATAGGTAATCATTATGCAATGCAACTTTCTACTTATGCTAATCTTGTTGAGAGCTGGGGTTATAAAAATGTAGGAATTATTCTTTGTCATATTAGAACTATTCAGAATCAATTTCAAGACGAAAATGAAGAAGATGAGGAAGTCGTAGAAATGTATGATATTCCTTATCTTAAAAATGAAGTCGGAATGATGATTGCTGATTATTCAAGTAAACATATTTATAAAACTGCTAAAACACTTTTTTAAACTATGAAAACTATTAAGATTTATTATATAGATACTCGTGGTAAACTTGCAGTAAATCTTATTAGGATTTTTAATAGTAATTATCGTGGGCAACTATAAAATTTAGTTTGGACGATATAAGTGTTATAAGTGATGATACAAATGGTGTCGCCAGTGGGCGTCCAACCCACTCCCCCACCGGGTGAGGGTGCGGAGCACCCGAAAGGCCGAGCGGAGCGAGGCCCACACAAGTTACAAAAAGTATTACAAATATGAAAGCAACTAAGGAATCAAAATATAACGCATTATTTAATAAACTTATTGGTATAAATGATTTACCAAATAGACTTATTAAAATTGCGAAAGATTTAGAATATCCTATATTTAGGAAAAATGATAAATATCCTATTAATCTTAATATTTGGGGTATTCGTTCTAAAAGTACTTGTACTAAACATTATAACGATGTTATTGTAATGTTTTATGAACGATATTTTAATATATGGGAATATATGGTTTTTGAAGCTACTACTGACCCAAGTAATCTAAATCTTGAAACTCCTGTTAATAATAAAGGTTGTGCAGTTCTTCGAGAAGGTGTACACAAAGCTCTTTGGAAAATAGGTAAACATAAAGGACAATATAAAGCGCTTGTTCAAGCTAATCCTTGTCAAGTAATTCGTGACAATAATCGAGATGACAAAATTGATATTACCGATAATACTGACTTTGGTATGTTTGGTATTAATTTACATAGGGCGTCAAGCTGGAAAGTAAGTGACGAGATTGGTCTTTATTCTGCTGGTTGTCAAGTTATCAAAGATGTGAATCAATGGAATGATATTATTATTCCTTTGTTTGATAAGGCAATTGGTAAAGGAACTCAATCTTATGTTCTTATTAATGAAATGGATTTAGATTTGTAAGTTATGAAAGATACTGTTCGATATATATTTTATATTGTTTTGATTCTTGCGATTGGTATTGGAGCTACTTATTTAGGAAGGTATATTAATCGTAAGTTTTTAGGTATTGAAAGGCATGATGAAACTATTAAATCTTTAAGGGATAGTCTTAATAGTTTCATTAAGAAATATGATAAGATTATTAATGAACAACAATTTGTTATTGATAGTCTTAGAGGAATTGAACAAAAAACTATTACTATTTATGAGAAAGCTGAAAGTGATTTTAATGATAGTAATATCATTAGTGATGATTCCGTTCTCCGCTATATCGCAAAAAAGATACAAGATTGATGGCGATACAGTTATTGTTTTTACTCCGAAAGAAACTCGTAAGTTAGCTATAAAACTTCTTGAAGGTGAAAAATATGAAAAACTTTATCTTACTGCCAGTGAAATTCAAAGGGTACAAGATAGCGTTATATCCTTCCAGTCTTATCATATTGCTATTCGTGATAGTCTTTTGGTTGTTTCTTTTGGTGGTCTTGATTCACTCAATAGTAAGCTAATTGATTATCAAGAAAGATATTTAGCTGAACGAAAAAAGAAACGTAGAAATGGTTGGATTGCAGCTGGTTCTATTGCTTTGAACGCTGTATTAATATTTGTGTCAAGTCGATGAGTAAAATTAAAAATTATATTCCTAAGAGTTGTGTATTAGCTGGTGTTGATATTCTAACTGTTATTACAGAGAATAAACAAAACGCTGGAAATCTCGGTAAATCTTCTATTGCTAATGGTGTAATTCAATTACAATCATTAGATTATGGAATTGAGATTTCTAATACACAAATGCAGAATACATATTTTCATGAACTTGTTCATCAAATGCTTAATAGTATTGGTGAATTAGAATTGAGTGAAAATGAAAAGTTTGTTCAGAATATGGGAAATATGATGTTTGAGTTTCTTCGTACTGCTGATTGGATTAGGTTAGAAGAGTTCAAACATAATAAGTTTTCTGATGCAGATAGTAATACACCTTTTATTCAAGAAGGTATTGCTGAAATAAAATAATGTATGGTACATGGATTTAAGATAGAAAATGATAAACTAATTCTTGATGTAGAAGAGATACTTCAATATCCTTTACTTCAACAGATATATGCTCGTGATGATAGTAAAGATAAATCTTTTGCAGAAAAAGAATTTAGATTTATACTATATTTATCCGATAGAAAAGGTTATGTAACGAAAGCAGGACTTACTAAAAAAGAAGCTTATACTTATGCTAAGTCTAATGCCGGTTTGGATGAATCTTATTTACCGGATAAAGTTGTTTTATCTGCTATTGAATTTGTAAAATCAAATCTTAATATTACAGCTGTTGAAGATTTAATTAATTCCACTATTAAATCTTTGAATCTTTCAAGTAAGTTAGTTCGTACATTAACTGATGGTATAGAAGATTTAATGTCGAAAGAACTTGAAATGAAAGATTTAGCTCTTTGTGAAGATACTCTTAAACAGATTATTAAAATTGCTAATGAAATTCCTGCACGAGTTGAAAGTCTTACTGAGCTTAATGATAAGTGGGATAAGATTGAAAAAGGTGTAACATCAATTCGTGGTGGAGCTGAATATAGAGATAGCTATGACGGAACAAATGATAGAGCATCTAATGCTCCTAACGAAACAGAAACATTATCGTAAAGATAATCGTTATGGTTATGAAACTGGTCGAAGTCCGTTTATAGATTATATACTTGAAGATAAAGAAAGTTACAAGCCTTTATCTTCAAGTATTTGTCGTTTTACTGGTAAACCTTGGATTGACAGAGATAATGATTTTCTTATAGGCGAAAGTGGTGGTGTACTTATGAAAATAGACTTTGTTTTCGTAGGTACTGAAATATTTAGTCGTGTTGCAGACTTTTATGAAAAACATGGATGTTATTGTCTTGAACCTGATGATAGTCCTAATGCCATAAAGTTTTGGCAACGTGAAATGGATAGGCGAGTTAAAGGTGTTCAAGCATATTGTAAATTATACATTAAAGATATTCCTGCTTATTTAGCAGCTAAATCTGATGCTGAACGTAAGGCTTTACTTCATAAAGTTCGTATAACTGGCGACCATTATAATTATCTTAACTATGGTCGTATCGAACGTGCTCCCAATGAAAAAGAACGTAAACAGTTAGATAAAGAGGGAAGATTTAAGGTTAATACTGTTGAAGGCTTTCCTCGATTTTGGGATGGAGATTATTGGAACTTTAAGATTGATGAGCTGATTGCTAACAATAGTTGTAACTTATGTAAAGCAAAAGCTCGTCGTAAAGGTTTTTCATATAAACGTGGTAGTCAAGCAGCTAATACTATTAACGCAAATAAGAATGTAACTGTTACACTTGCTGCCGACCAAATGGATTATTTAACTGAGAAAGGTGCTACATCTTATATGGTTAAAGTTAATCTTGATTGGTATGAAGATAAAACTTATTGGCGAAGAGGTTATTTAAGTGAGAACTTTGATAAAGGTATTGAACTTGGATATAAGAAATCAAAAGAAGGTCAAAAGGCTTTCGGATTTCGTAGTAAACTTTTAAGTGTTGCTATTGGTAAAAATGAAAGTGCCGCAGTAGGTAAGAAAGCTATTGAAACTGATTTTGAGGAAGCAGGTAAATGTTTTGGGGAAAATACTGGTTTTATAATGTCTGATGGACAAATTAAATTTGTTCAAGATATTAAAGTAGGTGATAAACTTATGGGACCTGACGGAAATCCTCGTACAGTATTAGCTACTATAAATGGTGAAGATGATTTATACGAAGTTACTCCTTTAAATGGTGAATCTCATGTTGTAAATAGTAAGCATGACATTTATATGATTTATAGGAAAAGTTATGGTAATATATGTAAACCGATTACTATGACTGCTCCAGATTATATAAATATGATTAAAGAACATCCTCGCTGGAAAGATAATCATGCTCTTATAAAAACATGTATTGATTTTGATAAAAAGAATGTTAAAATTGAACCTTATGTTTTTGGATTATGGATTGGTGATGGAGATAAAGATACATGTAGATTTACCAATGAAGATAGTGAAGTAATTGATTATTTAAAAGAATATTCAAAAAATAATAATCTTGATTATTCGATTGCAGATACTAATTCTAATGCTAAAAGAATTACATTAGTAAAATGTGAAGATGCTTCGGATAATTGGTTTAGACAAGAACTTTTTAATATGGGAGTTCTTCATAATAAATATATTCCAAAAGAGTACATTTATACTGATAAACAAAGTAGATTAGAATTTTTAGCTGGTATTATTGACACTGATGGTTCTTATGATTCTAAAAAACATAATTTTGAAATAGCTCAAAAAGACCCTGCAATTGTTTATGATATTGTTTATATTTGTAGAAGTCTTGGATTGAAAACCACTGTTTCAGAAAAGATTGTAAGAGGTGTTACTTATTATAGAATTTTTATTTTATCTGGTTGTCATTTAATTCCTACTAAAATAAATCGTAAAAAAGCAGAAAATTATATTTCATTACAAAAGAATGTATTGGAAACTCGATTTGATATTAAACCTATTGGTCGAGGTAGATATTATGGATTTGAAGTAGATGGTGATAATCTTGTATTATTAGAAGATTTTACTATTACTCATAACTGTCCTAATCTTCAAAAGGCATTAGATGTTATGATGTCTAATAGTGAATCAGGTGCAATGCGAATTGGTACTATTCGTGTATATGGTACGGGTGGTACAAAAGGTGCTAACTGGGAAGCTTTCAGTAATTGTTTTTATAATCCCGGAAAGAATGATATGCTTCCTATGGAAAATATCTGGGATGCTAATAGTAGACATGCTGTTTGTGGTTTCTTTTTTCCGCAGATATGGGATTATGAACCTTTTATAGAAGATGGTAATTCTTTACTGTTTGCTTCTTGGAAGGATGATTATGATAAGAAACGTGGTGCAGAAAAAGAGAAAGATGCTGGTGAATATAATATTTATGTAGGTCAACGTGCTAACAGTCCTAATGAGGCATTTACGAACACACAAGAGAACATTTTTCACAGTCCGGAACTTACTAATCATATTAACGCTATTAAATATGATAAGTCTAATCATTTTTATGAAGATGGTTGGTATATACTTGATGATGGACGTGTTAGATTTGTTACTAAACAGGAATGTATTGAACGAGCTATATTTTGTTCCGATAGATTCCATGAATATATAACTGATGTACCTCATAATTCAAAGACTGATGTTCATGGTTGTATAAGAGAGTTTTATTCTCCTATTCCAAATGATGGTAGTCTTTATTTTATTTCTTATGACCCATATCGTGTAGATAAAAATAAAGAAGAAGTTAGTACAAAAAATTCACTTGCAAGTTTTCAAGTGTGGATGCGTACTAACAGTAAAACTCCTTACATGGGTAAACGACTTGTTGCTTCTTATTGTGGTCGTCTTGATACTATGGAAGCTGTCGATAAACTTGTTCTTTATGCTTGTTTACGTTGGAATTGTAAAGTTCTTTATGAGGCTGGTACTGGTGAACTTGTTACTAATTTCAAGAAATGGGGTTATAGAGATAAGTTACTAAAAGACCCAAGTAGTTATATTAATCGTAGTGTTGATGGCCCTCGTATTACAGGTTATGGTATTGTCATTGGTGATGGCGATATTAAGTTAGAAGGTATGCGCATGGTGCGGGATTTCTTATACGAAATTGTCGGAAAAACGTCCGACGATACACCAATATATAGATTTAATCAAATTTATGATATAAGTTTCTTATTAGAGTTGGATAGATTTATATTTGGGCGTAATGCAGACCGATTAAGTTCGGCTATCGTTGCAATGTTTGAATTTCGTAAAGATTCCCTTTTACTTGAACGAGAAGCTAATTCGAAAAGTAAAACTAATAACACTGGTCGTAAAGTTAATAGATTATTAAAATGAGTGAACGTGATTTAAGAGCAACTCCACTTGTTATGCCTGACCAGCGTGCAAGTACTGCTACAAAACAAACAAAGGCTTGGTACATTCCTAATTGTAATTATTGGATTAATCTTGCTATTGGTCAGAATGATAAAACTGTTACGCAGAAATTTCTTGATGCTGCTAATGGTTTAGTAGACCCTAAGACTTATGAATATGTTATTCGGAATTATATTGATAAGGTTGGTGAGAAAGCTGTCATGTATGGTGAGATACGTGATGTAGATTTTCTTACTCCTATTAAAGAACGATATATGGGAGAATTTATTAATATGTTCTCTAATTATCAAGTATTTAATAATGACCCTTCTGTAACTCTTGCTCGCAATAAAGTTCTTGCTGATAAAGTAATGGCTTATTGTAATCAAGAAATTATTAATCGTCTTAATGAAGCAGGATTTAATACTGGTCAAAAGACAATTAAGCAGGGTGAACTTAATGATATTATTGAGGAAGTTCTTAATGATTGGATTGATGATGTAACTATTACAACTCAAAAACGTCTTGAACTTATTAATACTATCGTTGAAGCGAAAGATAAGTATCAACAATGTTATTTCTATTGGTGGGCTTGTGAAGAGGTTTATACTTATCGAGAAGTTTATAAAGGTGATGTTTATCTTCAAGTAATATCTCCTCTTGAATATTATCGTATTGAAAGTGGTCAACGATATATTGAAGATGATGATGCAGGACTTCGTGTTTATCGAATGACTATTCCGCAAATCATTGATAGATTCCGTGATGAGCTTACCGATGCAGAAATGAATTATCTTAAAGATATTTATACTGTATCTCCTAAATATGATGCTCCTGATGGCATAGTTCAAATCTTCAATAAAACAGATTTTGCTGAACGTAAAGCTATTTTACATACTAACGCAGAAGCACTTCGTAGTGAAGCTCGATTATATGGTAAAGAAATTGATATTTATCATTACGTTTGGAAAACTGAAATTAAACAAGGTATTCTTAAACATCGAGATTTATTAGGAAATATCGTTGAAAGTGTTGTAGACGAAGATTATGAATTTGATGCTTCTGCTGGTGATATTGAAATTGAATGGGAATGGATAAATCAAGTTTGGGAAGGTTGGCGTATCGGTGGCTGTCATAGTGGTATTTATATTAAGCCGCGGCCTATCGAAGTTCAACGTGAAAGATTTAATAATTATAGTGATTGTAAATTACCTTATAACGGTATTGTAGGTTTACATAAAGATAATCTTCGTAATCCTATTCCTTTCCGTGTTTTACCTTATCTTGCTCTGTATCGTATTTATACTTTACAACAAGAACGTGCAGTAGCTAAGTTTAAGTCTTGGTTATTATTCCCTGAAAGTATTCTCGCTGATAGTAGCGATATGACTACCGAGGAACGTCTTGCTGTTGCGAATAAAGATAGTTTCTTACCGTTTGATGATTCTGATGCACAACCTAATGCTTTACAATCTATTCGAGAAGTAGCTACAAGCGCTATTACAAATTATATTCAAATGCTTGATAATCTTAAACAAGGTTTGAAAGCAGAAGCTTGGGAAGCAGCTAATATGAATAATGCTCGCTTTGGTGATGCCAAAGATTATGCTGGTAAGGCTGTTAATGAATCGAATTATTCTCAAGCAATGACCGGAAGTGTTTGGAGTCTTGAATGTTTTAATCTCTTCCGTGAACGTGATTATGTTGCAAATATTGATTACAGTAAGTTTGCTTGGATTGATGGTAAACGAGGTTCTTATGTAGACCCGACAACTAATAAAGTTGTTGTAGTTGATATTGATGGTTCTTCTGATTTCTCTGGTAATATTGGAATTTATATTCGTAATAATGCCGATGTTCAGAATAAGCTGAACATGATGAAAGAACTTGCATTTAGTGCAGGTCAGAATGACCAACTGGAAGTTGCTATTGAAGCTATTGAAAATAATAATATTACTTCTATTGCTAAGAATATTAAGAAAGCTATTCAAGCTCGTCGAGATTATGAACTTCAAATGCAACAAGTTCAACAACAAGCTCAAGCAGAAGTTGAACAAATTGTTAGTCAGCGTGAAGCAGCTAAACAAGAATTTGAAGCTCAACAAAATGCTCTTGATAGAGAACATGATGTTAATCTTGAGATTCTTAAACAAGAAGGTGAAAAAGAGATTTGGAATATGCGACTTAAAGTTGATACCAATGGAAATGGTAATATAGATAAAGATGAAGCTATGGCTGCTCAATCTGGTTATACTGTTTCTGATGTTAATAGAATAAAGTTACAAAAAGAATTAAAGCAATGATGACCGAGAATTATCGACGGCGAGCAAGAGAACCTGCAAGATAATACTACTATAATTATTGATAATATTATATATATAGTATATCTTTGTTCATGTAATAATATTCAACTATAAATAAATACTAATATGGCTGTTGAAAAAGTTGTTATACCTGATGATGAAACTCAGGAGCAAAAACAAGAACGTCTTCGTAAAGAATTAGAAGAACGTAAAGCTAAGGAAGCTAAAGAAGCTCAAGAAGCTGAAGAACGACGTAAAGCTGAAGAGGAAGCTGCTCGTAAGAAAGCTGAGGAAGAAGGTGATAAGGGTGGTTCTACTGGTAATGGTGAAGAAGAAACTGAACCTGAACAAGTAGAAATTGATGGTACTCTTTACACACTTGATGATAACGGAAACGCCGTAGATGATAACGGTGAAATTAAGTTCACAAAGGAACAGATTGATGCAATGTCTGATGAAGAGCCTAATGAATTAGACGGTGATTATATCGAAGCTATTTCAAAGGCCAGTGGTATTGTTATTAAAGATGAGAAAGGTGAACCTGTTAAGTTTGAACCTACGGTTGAGGGTTTTGCTAAACGTGAAGCTGCTGTAAAAGCTCTTGGTGAACGAGAGGGTTTTGCAAAAGGTTTTAACGAATTTTTAGCTAACAATCCTGATATTGCAGCTCTTGTTGAATATAAGAGTAAGTTCGGTACAATCGAAGGTTATTCGGCAAATGTAGATTATAGCAAAGTTGAAATCAAAGATGATGATAACTTACTTGCTGATTTAATCTATAAAGCTGAAATTCAAAAAGGTACTTCCCCGGAACGTGCCAAACGAATTGTTGAGTTTGCAAAAGCAAATAATACTCTTAAAGATGATGCGACTGAAAGTCTTAATTGGTTGCGTAAAACTCAAGAGAGTGAGATTAAAGCAATTCGTGAACGTGAGGCCAAAGAAATGCAGGCTGAACTTGAAAAGGAAATTAAATACTTTGGTGTTTCTTATGAAGATGACGGTACTGTCAAAGTTCATAATGCACCGGGTAGTCTTTATGATTTAATTGTTGTTAAAGGTCAGATTGGAGAATATGCTCTTCCGAAAGAAGGTCTGAGAATTAAGACAACTGATGGTGAGAAACTTGTTTCTCGTCAAGAGTTATTTGATTATTTCTCTCGTCCTGTTCAAGAGATTAATGGAATGGTTTATAGTCAAGCACAGATTGATGAGATTAATCGTCTTTCTAATCCTGCTGAATTGGCTATGCGATTTATTATGAATCTTGACGGTGGAGTTGACCAACTGATTAAAGCTGAACTTGCTAAAAAAGAAGTTAAACGTCTTCGTTCATTAGCAAGTAAGACTGGTAAAAACAATGGTAATCCCAGAGTCCAAAAAACTGCAAAGGATGATAAAATTGTTTTACCTATTAAATAAAGCAAATGTTCTTGCCTTATAATAATAACTTAACCAAAAATCTAATTTACAATGCGTGAAATTGGAACTGTAAAATTTGACTCGAATCAATATACAGATGCTAATATGCTTCTGAATTTTGATTTGATTGACCCTGTTAAACTTAATCGTAATCTTACTTATCTTTGGGGTAAGGATAGTGACAAGTATCCTCTTCTTACTCTTACTGAGGGTCAAGGTGCTGTTACAACAAAAGTTAAGCTGAATGGTGGTGATACTCAATATACTTGGGAAATTGCTCCTCGTCAGCGTGTTACTTCTCGTCTGAAAAAGCTGGTATCTGATAAAACTGCTATTCAGCCTTACGGAACTGTTGAGGTTGAAATGGAGGATAATTGGTTTATTTATCAGCACACGGCTATTGCTCCGTCTGGTATGCAATGGCGTATTCAGAATGAGGGTATTGCTACTTCGACTGGTGGATACGTTTATCGTTTTACCAATATGTCGGGTGCTCCTATCTCGGCTGATGCTGTTGCAAAAGACTTCATTAGTGGTGCTATTTGGGCATTAGGTGCTTCGACTATTCCGGGTAGCAAGTCTGACGGAAACCGCTCGAATAACCAGTCGTTCAGCAAGGCAACCAACCAGTATGGTTACTACCGTTTCTCGAAAGAGATTGCTGGTAACATGGGTAATAAGGTTGTTAATATTGCCTTTGATACTGCATCCGGTGGTGAGCGTAGTCTTTGGATGCCTTACGAAATGAAGATGTGGGAAATCATGCGACGCGAGATGCTCGAAGAGGACTTGTGGTTCTCGGAGTACAACCGCGATTCGAATGGTATTATCCACTTAAAGGATGAGAAGACTGGTGAGGCAATTCCTCGTGGTGCTGGTGTTCTTGATATTCTCAAGGCCGTTGGTAATTATGAAACGTATTCTGTTCTGACACTTAATCGTTTCGACCGTATCATCACTCGTATCTTTGACAATCGTATTGATTCTACCGTTGAAGAACTTGTTCTTTATTGCGGTAAAGGTTTCGCACGAATGTTCAATGATGCTATCTACTATGATGCTCGTCTTAAGAATTACTTTGTAACTCTTGGTGATAACGAGATTAAGAACGATGGTGAGATGATGTCTTATGGTAAGTATTTTAACCGTTATAAGATGTTTAATGGTAAGATTCTTACTGTCAAGATTGTTGATATGTTCGACCACGGTATTCGTGCTCGTCGTGACCGTGAAGCCGGTAATATGTATCAAGGTTTGCCTATTACTTCTTATAGTGCTGTATTCCTTGACCATACTATGGGTTCGAATGGTGAGCGTAATATTAAGTTTGTTTGTGAAGAGGGTCGTGAGTATAAAGTAGGTGTCTATAAAGGTATGGCTGAACTGCCTGCTTCGTGGGGACTTGCAAGTGGTACTCAATTGTCAGATACGAAGGATATTGCTTCTTATGAAGTTCTTGGTTCGCAGGGTATCAATATTGATAATCCTACTACTTCGTTCTGGCTTGATTTAGCTCTGAACTAAACACCCAATTTGAGTAGTAATAATCGAAAGGTTATTACTACTCATTAACATATAAAAGATTGAATAACTTAAAATGTTAAAAATATGATTAAAGTTAATCGTTCAGTTCGTATTGAATGGAGGAACAATCCTTCTTCTTTTGAACTTCGGAATAAAGATGCTTTCAAAACTGACTTTCTTCGTCTTGGTTCTGCTATTCGTCCTGTTAATGAATTGCTGAGCCGTAGTGAGGAAATGCGAGTTCTTCTTCCTACTGTTGTTGGTGTATCTCCTATTGATAGTTCTTGGCAAGAACGAATCACTACATACTTAAATGATTTTCTTCTTGAGATTCCTGTTCATGGCTTAGAGTTCGATACTTCTTACGTTTTAGATTTAGGTAATCCTGCTCTGAAAAGTAATATCGACGAACTTATTGGTAAACTTAAAAAAGCTGATAAGATTAAGAATGAAACTGGTTCGGAACTTGAAGCTATTGTTCTGAAACGGATTAAGGAACTTGATGAAACGGAACTTTATAAGTATGTTACTTTTGTTAATATTCCCGATTATATTAGTTGGAGATATTGCCTTTTAAGTAGCAAAGTTGCTAATAAGGTTGAAGACATTAATAAGAGCGTCAATATTCAATTTTATCTTACTTCGGATAGTGAGCGTAAAGCACTCAAAGCTGCTCGGACGAAACTTCGCACTGATGCTCTCAAGAAATATACGGAGCTTATTAATAATCCGAATAGCGCACTTATCGACAACGTTGTTGTATCGACAGGTAGCGTAGGCGATTATTCAGAATTTATGGCAATGACTGCCGATGATAAGCAATCTGTTCTTCTTGAACTTATTGACAGTGACCCGCAGAAGTTTATTAGTATTGTTGATGATAAACATCTGGAGATGAAAGCTAAGATTACTATTTATCTTTGGATGAATATTATTCGACAACTTCCGAATAGTTCTATCATTGTCGATGCTTCTAATCCGGAAAATGTTATTGGTAATAATATTAATGATGCTATCTCGTATTTCTCGAATGATAACAACAAAGGTATTGTTGCCGAGTGGAACGCGAAGTATCGTAGTTTGAAAGGTTAGTCATGTATGAAACGGTAAAAGAGTTACACATCGAAATAGAGCAACGAATACAGCAGATAACATCTAATAGACATCGGAGTATTGCTCCTCAGTTTATTGATATGATGCTGAATCGAGCTGCCGTTAAATATATACAAACTAAATCAAATAGGAAAACTAATTATAAAGGCGAAGGTCTTGAAGATAGTAAAAAACGTGTAGATGATATTCAATCATTAAAACGTGAAACACCGTGGCTTAAACTTAAACGTGATAAGCAAGATGCGGATTATCCAAATAGAGCTTTCGTTATTCTTCCGGGTGATTATCTAAAACTTATTTCTTCTACTTCTCGATTAACTTATGGCAAAGCTCGACTTGTTGAGAATTTACATGAGGTTTATCCTGATGATGAAGTTAAGAATTTATATTATCATCTAATTGATTTGTCTAAAATTGCCTTAACTGGTGATGAATTTAATGGACAAATTATTGTTAATGGGAATGAGATTGATATTTCAGATATTCTTTCTCTTTATGATAGTGATTCAGATAAGATTGATTTGTATGAAATTGCAGGTTTAACTTGTGATAGATTACGTCAAGCTCTTTCTAATGAATATAATGTTTATTGGGAGAATCTAATTGGTCGTTATTATAAAGATTGTATTATTATTACTTCTAATGCAAAAGATAAAATTACATTAAAAGTTAATGATACAGACATTCCTGTTATTACTTACAATACTACTTATGATGAGTTCGTAAATGTAGGAAATAAGTTTTCTGAAAATGATTTAATTGCTACCGAAAATATTCGAGCTACTCTAAATAACTTCTATGGTAATAAAAATAGGCATCTTAATCCAATAAGTGAACTTGTTGATGATAGGCTGTTTGTTTATTATGGTGATGATTTTTGTGTTGATGCGGTTAAGATTTCATATATTAAGAAGCCACGTCTTTTTAATATTGATATTAACCAAATGTCAGATATGGAAGTTACACCTGATTTCATAGATAGTGTAGTTAGCGATATTCTTCTTGTTCTTAAAGATGACAGTTTTAGTGCTGTTAAACAACAATCAAATTTAGAATAGAAAATGAAAAGTGTAATTGTCGCAAATGATTTTCTGACAACACTTGCTAATAACGATGTTAGCAAGCTGACTCGCGGACAAGCTGTTCTTCTTAATTCGGCTGGTAAAGTCGTTGCAGCTGCTTCGGATGTCAAAGATGACGAAATGTTGCAGTTTGTTCTTGGTCTTGGTGATGGCAAGGTTAAACGCGGCGTTTGGATTAATCCTAAGTGGTCGAAACAACATAAGGAAGAGTATCTTGCTCCTGCTGGTAAAACGTATAAGTTTACGAATCTCGTAGCTAATCGTGGTATTGGTTATCAAGGTTTCGATGCTGAGGTTATTATCTCGTGTAAGCCTATTAATTCTTTTGGTGGTTATCCTCTGGAAGTTTACAATGCCAGCGTAACTATCAACGGAATTGACGAAGCAAGTGCTGATATTATTGCTCGTCTGAAAGTTGAGGTTGAAAAGACTTTGACTAAGATTAATGCTCGCTTTGGTGCTGATAGCATTACGATTGATGATTTCACTAAAGCAAGTGTTACGTTCACTGGCGCCGCAGGTTTTGAGTATTATGTAACGTTTGATGGTATTCTTCGTGCTACGCTTGAAGAGGGTACTGAGAATCAAACTCCGGTTGGTACTTATGACCAAGTTGCTAAACTTGAGAAAGAAGCAGATGTTGCCGGTGTAGGTTATAATCCTAATTTCAAGGAATATGACCGTGTTTATGGTGATATTTTTACAGCTACCGAGGGTGTTATGTATGACACTTATGTAATTACTTCTCGTGCTGATTTCACACATCCCTTTAATTTACATACAGAGGGTTTACAGGTTACTCAATTTATTGCTATTGACAATACTAAAACTTCTGCAATTACTGCACTTGAAGAGGTATTGGCACTCATTAAGTAAGAAATTGATTTGTTAAAAATGTAACCACAAGGATAACTCCTAATGCTATTAATTGTGGTGTTAGGAGTTATTCTCTTAATGATGCTAATGTTATGTGACAAGTGGGCGTGCAACCTCCTGCCCCACCGGGGAGCGAGGCCGCAGGCCGAGCCATACAAGTTGCACCATTATTATTATTAATCGTCATATAACAATAAATACGATTAGTATTATGATAAAGAGAATATGGAATAAAATAACTACTTTTTTAAGTGGTTATTATTCAGAACATAAAGACGATATTATTATTGGTTTCGTCATTGCTACTGTCGTAGGTATTTTATTTAAGGCTACTGTTGCTACTTGGTTTATGAGCTTATGGATTACATTAGCTTATCAAATCATTATTTGTGGTATTCAAGCTGCAAGAAAGAAAGCAATAACTGGTCTTAAAATTCATCCTATTATTATTAACTTTGTAGTTGGAGTATTTATTTCGTTATTGTTCTTGGTATGGCAGTAATTAATCTTCGAAATGTTGTAGCGCTCGGTGTGCTTGAAGATGGTGTATATCCGAGTGTTTATAATGGCCAAACCGGAGAATATATTGGTACAGTAGATGGTGAAGGTGCTGGTGTTAAAACAGTTCCTACATTATATATGTACTATCGAAAGAACGGCCATCTATATTTATATAGGACAAAGGAGAGGATTGAAATAGACTTAACTAATGTAACTGCTTACGATAATAGTGCTCTATTTAAGCTAACTGAAAAATCTGATATTAGTTCTGCAAAGATTACCGAGTTTGAATCTCGAAATATTGATGTAGGACATTATGAATATAAAGTTCCGTGGGTTAAATCAACTCAACAATATCTTTATATACTTGTACCGATTGTTCGTTCTATACATACAATTACAGTACAAGGTATCATAAGTAATCAGATATTCACTCTTACTGGTATTTATGTTCACGAGGGTAAATCTTGGTGGATTTATCGGACGAATGTAAAGACTAATTTTGATTTTAATGATGCTGTTAATGAGATTCTTGATGTTCAAGTATATGTTCGTGAGCTTACAGCTGAGGACTTAAATCCTGTTGAACAACTTACAAAACTTTTATTTGAACATATTAATAATAAGTTTAATCCTCATGAGGTAACGAAAGAACAAGTTGGTCTTGGCAATGTTGATAACACTGCCGATATGGATAAACCTGTATCTCGACCTCAAAAAGAGTACATTGATGCTCTTGAAAATAGGGTTAAAGGTTGGTTCAAACAGTTGAATGTTTGGATTAACAATCATGTTGCAGAAGTTAATAAGAAGTTTCAAGATGTTTGGGCTGCTATAAACAAGAAACTTGATAAAGAAGATTACGAGAATGATAAAGATAATTTCAATGCTCATATTCGTAATTATGATAACCCTCATAGAGTTACTGCCGCACAAGTTGGTTTACCAACTGCCGCAAGTGACATTGAGAAATTAAAACAAAAAGCTCAAGAACTTCAAGGTTTGCTTATTAATAAGCAAGATAAAACTTCTGAAGAACTTATTACTGATAACAAACGTATTGTAGATGCTATTAATGAGATTTATGGTATTGTTGTAGAACATAATAATCATGTTCGTAGCAACAGTATTAATCAAATTGAAGTTACAAGTGAGATTCCTACTACGTTTGAAGATGGTACACTTTGGATTCGTATTCCTCGAAATGAAGAAGATTATATAACAATTAAGATTGAAGCTGTTCCGGTTGATTCTACCATACGAATGATTAATTCGGAAGGTAAAGAATCAGCAGGTATTGGTAGTGCAAGTCTTGAATGTTTAATTCAAAGTCGTTTACATTATATTGTAGAAAAAGAGAATTACATTACAAAAGATATTTATGTCGATGTAGGTGTTGAAGATACGACAATTAACGTTGTTCTTACACCTAAAACTAAAAAGACATTAACTGTAAATGCAACTCCTGATAATGCTTTAATTATATTTACTGATAAATCTTCTAATGTAGTTATTGCTCAAGGTACTGGTACTCTTACATATGAAACTTATGACCCGCGTGATATTTTAATTCAAGTTGGTGCAAGTGGATATGAAACTTACGAAGAGCGTATTACGTTAGATGAGAATATAATTCGTGATATTACTCTTACAGCTCTACCAGTTGAACAAGGTGCTGTAAGTCTTATGGTAGTCGATAGCGAAACAAAGGCCAAAATAGCCGCATACGTCTATGATAAGGACACGGGTGGTATATTAGGTCAAGTCACAAAAGATACGCCGCTACAACTCACCGGAGATGTCAATACGAGCCGAATTTTGAGGTTTGTTTCGTCGGGTTATATAGAGGTTGAACAACTGGTAACTTATGCAATTCCTACCGCAGAAGTTACTGTTGAAATGGATAAAGTTCCAGTTCAATCTGGTACTATCTATGCAACTGCTGTAAATACTGAATCTACTGCTTTAGACGGTGTTACGTTTGAATATAAACTCAGTACCGAAAGTAGTTGGAAACCTCTTGGTAATGATGAATTAACTACTGGTAAATCTGAAGTTGTTACAGCTCCAGTTGGAACAAGTGTTGATTTCCGAGCTTCTAAAACTGGTTATATAACTAACACTGGAACTGGTACGATTAATTCTACTGGTGAACATAGTGTTACTATTGTACTTGAAGAGTTACCGCCTGAACCCGAAGAGGTTTCTGTAACCATCAAGGCTTATGAAATTTATGATAGTAATAAACTTTATTTAGCTGCTGATATTAAAGAAATATCAAGTACTGGAACTACTGTTGGTACAACCAGACCTGATGAACCTTTGGTAATCACAAAGAATAAAGATAGTGTTATAACTTATTATGCTTTACCGTTATCTTCTGATTGGTATAATATTGGTAGTGAAGAAGTAGTATTTGATACTGATAAAATAGTTGAGATATTATGTCTTCGTAATAATAACGGCCTTATTAAAGTTCGTACACGGGATGCTTTAACTGGTCGCATGCTTAGTGATACCATTTATGATGAAACTGGTAAAATGATAGGTGACTGTGATTCATCAAAAGATGGTTATGTTAGTGAAGCTAATCCGATTGGTTTCGAACGTAATTATAAGACTTTAGGTGATACTCGTTATGAAGCTACTGAACCTATAATGTTTATTGCAGCTGAATCTTCTGAAGCTGTTGTCAATTATATTGATTTACATCCGAAAGAAGGTCAAGATTATATAGCTCTTAAATTTGTAGATTCTGTTACTAAAGTTCCTATTACCTCAAGTATTAGTTGTTGGTTTACTTCTACTGTTAAAACTATTGTTACTGATTATCAAGGTATAGCTCATATTAGTGGTACTTATGATTCAAAGGTTGTAATTTTGGTTAGACGTAATGGTTACGTTGAATACAATCAAAGTTATGATAATCTTGCAAATCATAGTGTTACAACTATTGAATTAGTACCTGAACCAGTATTTGAAAATGATGGTATTGACTATATGCAAATAGAAGGTAATGGTATTGAACATCCTATATTTAGGGTTGGTAATGTCGAATCTAATTAACGGTTTAATGATATGAAAGAATCAGTAATTCGTAAAGTATTTTGTGCCTTAAATTGGCCTCCGAAAACTGGTGCTTTTCAGAAGTTAATTACTTTTGTAGTTGAAGGTTTAGCCACTAAGGCTGAATCTTCAACTGTTCAACAATTACAAACAAAAGTAGAAACTCTTGAAAGTACTGTTAATACATTACAAGAAACTGTTACTACTTTAAGTGGTAAAGTAAATACATTAGAGAGTAATTATACTTCTTTGGAAGGTCGTGTAACTGCTCTTGAAACACCGCAAGGTTAATATTAATCTACAACTATGGCACAACTTAATCTTCTTGAACGAGCTACAGAAGCTGTCGTAATGCTTAATGGTAATCGTCGGCAGGTTCTTGATATGTGGCTTAATGGTAAAAAAGTTTGGCCAATAGATGAACCTGTTGTAGAATTAGCTGTTGATAAAACTCTTGTTATTCTAAATAAAGATAATAATTATCATGAAACCATAACTGTTTTCGCAAGTGATACAGCTGAATGGGAATTTGGTAATTAGTTTGTTATTATAGTTAATCGACCAAAAAAAAAACAAATGGCAACTATTCCGAGTTATTTATCATGGGTTCCTAAAACTGGTACTGGAGATGCACAGATTAAGATTAATTCTGTGAGTCCTTATACTGGTCGTGCAGATAGAAGCACTAAAGTTCCCGGTAAGATTGTTGGAAAGACTAACACAGTTACAGTCACAGTTCTTGAAAAGGCTGCTGATGAATTTATTGTACCTGATGGTTTAACTATTAGTGTTGCTAAAGGTGGTGAAACAATTCATGTAACTGGTAAGTCTAACTCGAAACTTCTTACGTTTACATGGAAAACTAACTTCGGTATTGCAAATGTAACATCATTTAAAGTTAATGGTAGTACAACTGCTACGTCTGGTACTGCTATTACTGGTGACCCCGGTGCTACTGGAAAATATACTTATGATGCTACTGTTGTTGTACCGAAGAACGAAACTATTAAAGCTCGTTCTGCAACTCTTGAAATTAAGGGTGAAGGTTCGACTGTTGTTAAAACTATTACTATTACTCAGGCTCTTGGTGACAGTTATCTGTATCTCAATTCGCAGGGTACAACTATCGCAACTATTACTATTCCGAAGGGTGGTGGTGAGCAGACTCTGAGGGTTCTGTCTAATGACGAATGGACATTCGAACCTGCTGAATAAATTAATTAATCATTTATGAGTGTTATTACTAATAAATGGAATGACGGGAGTGGAGATTCAATTTCTATTGAATCTCCCTCTTTTCAAGGAAATCAGATTGTTAAGATTTCATCTCCTGTTCAGAAAGGTACTTCTAAAAGAAGTATGCGGTTTATTGGAAAATGTCAAAAAGATCCCAGTAAACAAGTTGTTCTTATTGTTGAACAAGAAGCTTCTGTTTATACATATGATTTAATATTAAGTAGTGATAACACTAAAATTGCCGCAAAAGGTGGAACTGCAAATATTACAGCTGTACTTAAAACTTATCGTAATGGTAATTTAGTTAGTACAGATACTGTTACTCCAGTTCTATCAGGAAACGCTACCGGATTTTCTATATCTGGTACTAAAGTTACTGCAAGTAACCGTACTACTGTTGTAGGAGCTGAAAGAAGTATTACTGTAACTGGTAAATCCTCTAATACGTTTGATGGTCAAACAGTATCATCAACTATTACTATTTATCAAGAAGCCAATGCTGTAATAGATGATAATTACGATGCACATCTTAGTTCTTATGGTACTCCTGAAATGGTTATTATGGCTAATCTAATTACTGCTGCTGGAGGTACTGCACGTGCAACTGGAGTAGTCAGAAATACTTATACTTATTATGATTTATATACATCTGGTAGTACAGTTCCTTATACAAGAACTAAAGCTGGTGTTTATAAAATCGAAATGATTAGTAATGGTAATAATAGATTTTCTATGGATGATACGTATTTGATTACACATTCATCTATGGGAGCTAATGTTACAACTGATACTGCTAAATTTAGATGTTATAATGAAAGTGATAGAACAAAATATGTAGATGACTCTATTTCTGTAAGTAATAGAATTGAATCATATAATTATGGTTCTTGGAATATTAGTATTTCTGCTAATCCTACTTCTCTTCCAGCAACCGGTGGTACTTCTACAATCACTTCGAGTTGTACTCGTTCTAAAACTCCTGTTTATACATCAGGTAGTACTGGAACAGCAACAACTGAAAGTGCAACTCCTACATTAGCTTTAACAACTAATCCGGGAGGTTTTACATTAAATGGTAATAAATTAACAGCAGCTAATAATCCTATTGGTGCAAAAACTGCTACTGTAACAGCAAGTTATTCTGGTGCTACTTCAAAGTCTGTAAGTGTGTCACAAGCAGCTGGGCCTGATGGTATTGG